>Ga0129324_10003021_pt1 | contig 10077 bp, 11 predicted proteins | sample CPBDNA_7_FD_96879 | JGI IMG/M metagenome (GOLD analysis project Ga0129324, IMG submission 96879) | Freshwater to marine salinity gradient microbial communities from Chesapeake Bay, USA - CPBay_Spr_15_0.2_DNA | ecosystem: Environmental > Aquatic > Marine > Coastal | place: USA: Chesapeake Bay... | reverse complement strand
GGGCTCCAGAGACTATTCTGTGAACAAATTTAAATTTACAAGACGCACCGAAATTTTAAAAATTTGCGGCCACGTCATGGCAAGAGTAGGAGATATGCCATGGGATTCTCTTCCACCACCTTCGTCATTTAAGGGAGAAACTTTGTCATTAAAAAAGATAAAAAATAATCAGTGTTTTATTATATTTCACCCAAACTTACCAGAAGTAAGCATAAAACTTCCAGGGTAAAATATTTTAATAATAATATTCAAATGTATACTCCTGTTAATTTTGTAATGAAAATTTTGCCATACTCTTTGTGGATTGCCTACGATATAAAAAACAAACATGAAATACAGGAAATGCTTCCTTTAAACACAAAACTGGCGAATGTAAAAATATTTGATGATGAAATCGTCACAGAATAAGAATTGAACAGTAATCTGGGAGCTCTAGATTCACAGTTTATGAAAGGAAAACGATGTGAAATTTTAACAATTGCTGAATCTAGAGAGGGGAAACATTTTGTGGTACTAGATTGTCTTACTGACACACTTGATTGGAACCCTTCCGATGGAATAAAAATAGCAAATTCTAAAAATAATATATTATTTTCTAAAGTTGAGAAAGAGCTTAAACACAGAGTTGTTAGCAATGGTAAAAAACTTTTCATGAAAGGTACACCTGGAATGCCTAAAAAAATATCCAAGAGCTTTGTAGTTGAACCCAACAAAAAATGTTATTATCGTAATATTCCTTTAAACTTTTATATGACGTTTGATGTTCAAGAAGTATCTAAAAATATTATAAATCTTAACGATATAAGTTTAGAAAATGGGTTTTGGAATAAATATAAAGGAAAAATGACACATTGTTTTTATCACGAACAAGAGATGACGTATACTGTTACTGTAAAAGAATAATTTTTTAAAATAAAAATGTACGGATTAGATCATGATGAGATTCTAGAATTTTCTCAAAATTGTACCCGACTTATAGGGGTGTGGGATGAAACACCTCTTTTTTATATAAGATACGCGGTAGGATTCTCACTATGGTACGCATGCGAGACTGTAAACGCAACAGCGAGAAAATGTCAGGGTGATTCCATATCAGTTATGGGGACAACTGAAAGTAATTTGTTAATACATGACTGTTTAAAACATTAAATTTTAACATCAAGTATTTATAAAATAAATAAAAACTACAATATTTTTCTACACATAGGACATTTTTTTTGTATATCGTTATTCATCCTTGAAAAACAAGATGCATGAAACACATGATTACAGGATGTTTTAATCCATGGCATATGTTTTGTAGACTCAAATTCTTCTAGACATAATGGACATGTAGGCTCTGAATTAGGACACGTAAACTTAACCTCGTCCCTAAAACATCGCCTTATCCAACGCGTACTTCCCGAAACAGTACACTGTTGTTTTGCGAATACAGAACGATTACCATGATCGTCGTTCATAAAAGTTACCCTATATGGTTTTACACCAATTGAAATTTGAACAAACTCGCTTCCATCTGAAAATGCATCCTCAATGGTTCTAGAACATTCCAAACCGTAAGAAAACCAATCGTTTTCACAATTTTTTGCAAACTCGTTATGTCTAGACCACTGCCATATTAAAACGTCTCCAAACTTTCGCATATTTTGTTGCATATTCAAAAATTTTGAACCAACACTTGTATCAGAATCTAAAAAAGACCAACTTTTAGATTCCAAAGAAAAAAACACCTCAACGGTTTCGTTCGAGTTTAAAATTTTTATACTTCTTATTCCAGAACGTTTGTTTATCAAAGAAACAGGTGGTGTTGTTTGATAAATAATATCATCTCTTTTTTTTATGGTTGCATTGAAGAAATCGGGTCCTAAAAATATCATCTGTCCATTTTCTAGTGATTGTATTTTTTCCGTAACAACATCAGGGTAAGCGTCGATAAACTCACCGGTTGTCGGTTCTAACGAACAAAACATTGTTAAACAAACACTCCTCCACACTCTGTAGACAATGTAGACAATAAAGGGCTATGAATACATCTTCTGCCGTTGAAACTCTGAAAATTGTCAAAAGGAGCGTAATATGATAAATTAGTTACTGATTTATACGTAAAAATTTGACCCTTTGTACCTTGTTTTGTGCACTCTTTGTATGAAAAACACTGACCAGAAACGTAAGATAAGAATTTCTGTTCATTTATATATTGAAGACATTTTAAAAGTGAAGTTGTTGGATAATATACTGCTGTTGATGTGATCATACAACTAGAACTTCTAGAAACCTCGTATGTTCCGGCAGGGTAACTTGAAAAATCTGGAGGCGGAGGTGGACCTGTTGGAGGAGGAGATGGGGAAGGTACATCGTATGAACATTTATAGATGTTTCCAATGTATGTATAATTTTGATAATATTCAGCACTTGGTGGTAAAACACATAAACAGCTTGTATTCATTGAAACAGAAACAGTAATAGGATCAGGAAAAAGCGCACCATTTATGAAGACTTTTCTGGTAAAATTTAAAGGAATTAATTTACCGTACACTTGTCCACTAAAATTAGTTACAGTATAATCAGTGGAATTGACAACACTTATTCCTGCTTCGATTGTACAAAATCCTTGGCAATTTTGATCGTTTGCAGGCGGTGAGCATTGGTTATCGTATCCTATAGCTGTGCTTAAATTGCATGTTGGGGCACATTGAAGAGGAGGAAGGGAAGGTGGTGAAGGATCTGGATTACAACAACCAATATTTTTACAGCCCGGACAATATTCACCTATAGTTGAACATGTTTCACGACCACTCCTTAAAAACGTGTCACAACTCACAAGTGTGTTGTTCACAAAACATTGACTTCTGCTACACTCGGATATATTATTGTATGAAATGGGAATAAAAGGAAAAGGAGGTGGTATCGGTGGAGGAGATGGACTCAACAGATTTTTTGAACATACTGTATGATTTCCATCTGTTGCGTTCACGTTAGATACGATTGTTACTGTAGTATTAACAGATATTGAAGACATACTCGGAGAAAACGGACTGCCATTTATATTTATATCAAGATTTTTCTTGGTAAAATGACTTATATCTAAATTTATTTCCGCACGAAATGTACAATTTTCGATTGTATTTATGTATGGTGGTGGCGAAGGAGGTGGTGGAAGTAAAGGAGGCAACGATGAACTACGTGCACTAATCATACTTGTAGTGAATGTACAAGAGGGTGTACAACTACTGATTTTACCTTGGTTAAACAGTTGAACCGCAGTTTCATAGCTAGATTCCGCTATTGAAATAAAATAATTACTACACGTTTCGTCACAAAGTTGATTAGGGGGTGGGTGAAGAGGTGGACTTGGTGGAATCATCAGTTCGTACGTTAAGCAATAATCATCTGTTATTTTACAAGGTCCGGAAAGTTTTGTCCAAGCAATAGAAGTAAAAGGTGGAGGTAAAGGAGGCGAAGGAGGCAAAGGTGGTAAAAATGGAATCGGTGGTGGAGAAGGTGGTGGTGAAGGTGGTGGTGAAGGTGGTGGGGAAGGTGGAAGTGATGGATATATAGAAAAATCATCCACAACACACCATTTAAACCCAGTTCCGTCGGGAATGACACTTGCATCAGAATACGTACTCTGAGTCTCAGAGTCACTGATCCATCGAATGTTTGTTGATGGTTGTATTGTAAGTAGTGCTTGAGATTGAGTACAAGTTATTACATTCGATATAATAAGACGATCTCTGCACTCGGTTAGTGAATTCGGATTTGTGTTTATATCAAAACGTAGAAATGATGTTCTTACATTTCTATCTATGTTTATACCACAGTTCTGATTGCGAGCATATGTTTCACCAGTAATTTTTGTTTCAATACAGTTCAAAGCGTAACTTTGAATTCTTGTCGCAATAGATTCGTCACGAGAAATCTCAAGCGACTGTCTACATTCCTGACTTTGATCAAATGACCAATACGAATATATTGGGGGCGACGCAGGTGGTAGTGGTGGTCGAATTATGCGTTCTCCACAATCTTTACAATCTTTTCCAAATTCGCATGTAAATATACTTTGTGTATTCGGCTTTCCACCATCGCTACATATTCCGTCATTGGATCCGTCATAAACACTTGTAGTTTCGTTAGGATACATAAAATATATACTACAGTTTGAATCACATAATGATGGATACGGCGGCGGAGGAGGCGAAAAAGGCGGAGGAGGCGGAGGAAGTATCAAAGTTGGTGTCGGAGTTGATGGAGGCTGTCTGGATGATTGTGCTGTTGGTGAAAAAGGAAATGGTGGAGATTGCGGTGGCGGAGGAGGATTTGTGGGTGGAAATAATTGAGACGGTTTGGGCAAAAAATTATCAAAAATAAAATAGCTACCAATCGATGTTGTAGCAATCGCCCCCAAATAAGCCGAAGATTTTAACAAACTTGAACTTTTAAAGAATCTTGAAAATCTGTTTGTTCGATTGGGTGTATCTACTTTATTCCTCTTTATGTTTCGTAAATTAGTTCTACTTATTAAACTCATTTTTATTACAGAAAAAAATAAGAAAGAAATGTTTACTTAACAAATTTTATATAAAAATTTTCGTTGTGTATTTTATATCAGCTTTGCAGCACGGACATTTATCAACTCGCATTGAACATTCTTTGCAACAAACTACATGATTGCATGGAGAGAACAGAATATTTTTTTTTTTTTGAAAACATATACAACAGTTTATTTGTCGTTCAATGTCATCCAACTTACATTCTAATTTTTTATTTTCGTGGTCTTTGATAGAAATCCTCAAAATATAACCCAGTTGTTTATAATTTTGTTTTCTCCACCATTCCAAAGTATTTATAATACAATTATTGTACTCGATGCAAGTATTTATATATAATGTATGGCTATGAAATATAAATCTAAAAAAATAATCTCTTTTTAGATTTTTATTGTTTTGTAAAGAAACAATACTCTTATAAATTTTTTTAGTGTTTTGGTGCCTTGAAAAAGAAGTCCATGCAAAAAATAAACGACACATCTCTATTTTATTACAATAACTCTTAAAACTTCTTTTAGTTATGAAATTTCCAAACCCATATCCATACACTTTTGGAATTGCTTGAACTCGTCGTCTGCAAAAAAACGGAGTAAAAAACTTTTCGTTCATAACTTACTTTTATTTTTAAATCTTAATATAAAACTTCCTCGTTAGCTCAGTTGGTCAGAGCGTTCGGCTGTTAACCGAAATGTCGCTGGTTCGAACCCAGCACGAGGAGATTTATTTTTTTTTTATGTTAGACACTTGTACATTTTCTCGCAAACATTTCTGGGTCGTTTTGAGACATATTTATCAGTTCTTGTATACTACTTTCATCTCCGTTTTTCAACTTTTTGAACACATATGAATCTTTTAAAACTTTAAAAAAGAAAGTTTCTTCACTGAAAGTTATAGTTATTATCTCGAAAGACTTGTCGTAAATATCTTTTACTTTTACGGAAAGGTCCATAATATCAGATGAATTCAGTTTTTGTTTTTCGTCTTCCTTTTCGCGGTCATCTGTTTCTGGTTCATTCCCCAAAATACTTTCAATTACCTTACTTGTAGACTGTTCATTTTCCGATTCTTCTGATGCATCATTTCCTAAGAAATTTAACAGATTTTCCGCGGTGTTTTGAGATGTTTTTTCTTCATACTCTTGAATTTCTTTCGCCAAATCCTCGTCGTGTTGTATTTGTCTTTCTCTTTGTTGAGTTTCTTCGATTTCTTTCAGTTTTTCATTTTTTTCTTGTTCTTCCAATTTCTGTTCTTCCAATTTCTGTTTTTCCAATTTCTGTTCTTCCAATTGTTCTTTCAACTGTTCTTCCAACTTTTTATCTTTTTTTTGTTGTTGTTTTAGTTTTTTATCTTTTTTAGATTTTTTTTTGTTTTTATTTTGGTTAGGACTTGGATTCGGTGTCGTTTCTTCTTTTGAAGGATCTGATTCAAGCATTCTAACATTATATTCGACTTCATTATCGTAGTCTAACAATCTGTTTCCTTCCTCCTCGTAATAATCGTCAAATGAAATATACTCGTAAAATTCAGACTCCAAGTCTGTGAAAACAACACTCAATTCGATTTTTTCATGATTGGATTTATCGGTTTCTTTTCTATTTATGTCGTATTGTTCAGAAATTACGTCAAAGAAATTATCTACAATGTCAATTCGGTTTTGATCAAGATATTTTTGTGTGGTCTGTCTTGTAACTTCAACGGCAAGTCCATCTAAAACTATAACTTTATTTTCGTTTGGATCAGTTTCAATCGTATAACAGACCAACACTTTGTAATCTCCGGTAATATTATCTAAAAATGAAAATACAGATTTACTACTCTCAGCTCTCTCGATTACATTACTGACCAAGCTAAATAAATTATTTATGTTTAAAACGTCGGTATCTAACTTAAGTGAAGTTGAAGTGAACCGATAAATACTATAAAAAAGTTTGGAATCTTGATCCTCAGAGTTTACAAAGTGTTTCAACCGCTCTTTTATTAATTTAGATTGTGTACCATTATAAACTTTTTTTAATTGAACTGAAATCCATTCAAACACATCTTCTTTTTTTAAAGACATTTTTATGTATAATTAAAAAAGTTTTCACTTTTCTACAAGTTTGCAGTGGATTATTTTAGGTTTGGTGTTTTTGTTTATTTTCTCGAGTGGATTGTTACAGTCGGGACAAGTCTTTGTGGCGGTTGGAATATCCTCGATCATGATGTCGCAAACCACACAAAACTTTGAGCACATTGGTGGGGGGCGTTTCAGTACTTTTTCTTGTTTAACGAGTTCCAAAACTCCGTTGCAAAACTCATTGGTGCAACTTTTTTGCGCCGATGGAACATGATGAGTGTCGTTGCAAATATTGCAAACTTTGGTTGCAAATGGAGATTTGCGCGTTTTGTGCTCCAAAACTACTTCGTAAAGTTTGCGCTTCTGTCCAATTTCCGCGTTGTTGGAAACAACAGACTGTGTGTAGGTGGTGGTCATCGTCGTAGACTATCGAGGAGTGCTTCTCAAGATGCTGCTGGGTTTTCGGAGGATCAAACAGAGAGTTTCAATCAAGGTGGTCTCCAACAACAAGGTGTGTTTGATCCACTTTTGTTTTTAAAAAATTATTAGTATATCACAGTACCTCCTGACACCTGAATCATATAAGTGAGTATTTTTTCTAAATTTTGATATATGGAACTACAATCCGTTTTACATGTATGTGCTCTGTTGAAGTGTTGCATTTTACTGTCAAGAATTTCATGACTACTTTTTTTCAGATATCTGTGCCATTCGATCGCGAAATATGTTTTATGTGATCTCAGTACGCCAGATGTTAACAACTCGGGAAGCAGTGTGTATTCGTATCCTTCTATATCCATGCGTATTAGGATCACCGGTTTTCTTCCACCCCGAATAGTTGACAAATATTGTTCTATATACCTCGATAATCGGATAGCATTCGCACGAGTTCTTTTATAAAATTTCCCCGTGTATATAGACGCTCCAACATTGTTTTTGGTGGCGTCGATGCTGAGTTGCACGAATTCATCTTCAGTTGCCACTACCGCAGTATTTGTGTGAATATTAAGTGAAGATACATTTCCAGTATACTTTTTGCGAATTTCGTTTAATTTTGAGCTCCAACGCGGATTTGGTTCAAATCCTACCACGCACGCCTGACTCATGCTGAACTTGAAATCATTCAAAATTAATTTGTTTAATTGTGTTTCTGTTGTTCTTTGTACGAAATTTTCGATGGTTTCTCCGTTGTTGGATCCGATGTCTAAATATAATATATCGCACTCTAACCCAGTGACCAACAATAGTTGATATATTATAATAAAAAATACTTTCATATTATTTTAAACATGATGATAAATTTTCAAACAATGTATGACCTCACAAACTTGTTTCGTTTAAAGTACTAACGGAATAATATTCTTCATCCCAATAGTAAGCAAAAAGATTCCACCACTCATTTGTTCGGGAGCCAAACATATCCAACGGCAAAACCGGTGCACTTTGTACATAAATTGAAAATAATTGAATCATTTTTTATTAAAAGTCTTTATATAATGTAAATATTTTAGAATCAGAATTTTAAAATTATCCTGATATCACGCGGATCAAAGTGTCGTTGTAAGCGTAGAACTATGTCGTTTGCAGATGCTGTGCGATCAGGCTTGGGGGGCGACAAGACCCTTGGCTGGAATGGGGCAATCGAGTATACTCGTAAAGGTATCGAAAATGATATGGTTGCATTCTTTTACAAACTCGTAAGAGGTTTATCCCGAGAAGAAATATTCTCATACTTTGAGAGTATAGTTGCTTCAAAAAATATGAAACTACTTGTAGAACTTGTAGTTTTAACATTTCAAACTCGGGCAACTAGAGGAATAGGAAAGGGAGAACGTAAACTTTTCTACGATATGTTTATGGCCATCCAAAAATATATGGGAAATAATGTAGTGATGGAATTGGCACACATTATTCCAGAATATGGTTACTATAAGGATTACCTGTACATTATGCAAGATCCTTTGTGTTCCGCCGAACTTTTTTCACACTGTAAAAGCATACTTTGTAATCAAATATCATTAGACTATGCAAATTTTGTGAAAAAAGAAAATGTATCCATATTAGCAAAATATATGCCAAGAGAAAAAGGTGAATTTTCGAATATTGCGGTACAACTTGCAGATATACTATTTGAAGGACCAAAATTTACAAAGCTTAAAAAGTATAGAAAAATGATTTCAGAACTAAATTTAGATGGAATAAAGACCACAACCGAAACTTTCATGTGCGGAAAACGATATCGAGATATTGAATTTACGAAGGTGGCGTCTGTTTGCATGCATAGGAATCGTAAAGCTTTTCTTAATGAAAAGTTGAAGGGAACTGGAGTTCGATGTTCCGATGAAGATAGAATGAAAGCAAGAGACAATCTTCTTTATTCCAAGAAATTAAAAGGAGGAGAACTTTTCCCTTATGAAGTATGTCGTTCATGTCTGAATTACGGATTAAGTGCGGCGGAGATATCCGTTCTTGATAAACAGTGGGTTGACATCAGAACAAAAATGGTAGAACTTATGAAAGAAAACGGACTTGAACCTGGAAATACTATCGCAATGTCAGATGTCTCTGGATCAATGACAATGAACAACAATTTACCTTTACTGGTATCGATTTCACTTGGAATTTTGTTTTCAGAATTGTGCAACAAAGAGTACAAGGACTTGGTTCTTACTTTTGATTCATATCCTATCTTTTATGATTTGTCCGGTTGTACAAATATATACCAAAAGGTTCAAAAACTTGCGTCCGCTCCTTGGGGTAGTTATACCAACATTCTAAAGGCAATGGAGTTGATTCTGGAAATCGCAACTAAAAACAAAGTTGATAAAATACCAGATTTATTGATTATCTCTGATATGCAGTTTGACCAGGCAGTATACTACGATACAAGTGATACTCATTATAAACGGTTTGAAGATATGTTTCAAAAAGCTGGACAGTGTATAGAGAAAAAATGGAATATGCCCAAAATAACATTTTGGAATGTAAATGCATCTACAAAGGGATTCCCGGTAAAAGCATCTCAACCCAATACATACTTGATGTCTGGGTTCTCTCCAGCTTTGTTCAAATATATGTTTACAGGAGATGTAGTAGAAGAAGAAACACCGGAAGACATGTTCAAAAGAATCATGTCAGATCCTAACTTTGATAATATTCGAGTAAAACTGAACAATATCAAAAATGGAATATTTTCAGACTATTGTTTTGAAAAACAAACTGTGTCTGATGGTTTTATTTTAGTAGAGTAGTTTTTTAGTATATTTTAAATATTTTTAAAAATGTATTGTGATAACAATACAAGTAAGCAAAACCAATAAACTTGTACGTTCTTGTGCATGTTCTGATTTTTTTTCATAAAAGAATTCGTTATAAACTTTGAAGAATGTGGGATATAGCAGTATTAGCCACAGAAAGTCTACAAAAGAGGTATGAAATAGTTAATCTCACATACGACACTTGCGATTTCAGTTG
>Ga0129324_10003017_pt1 | contig 10087 bp, 9 predicted proteins | sample CPBDNA_7_FD_96879 | JGI IMG/M metagenome (GOLD analysis project Ga0129324, IMG submission 96879) | Freshwater to marine salinity gradient microbial communities from Chesapeake Bay, USA - CPBay_Spr_15_0.2_DNA | ecosystem: Environmental > Aquatic > Marine > Coastal | place: USA: Chesapeake Bay... | reverse complement strand
TATCAAATATTAATGATCATTATCACATTCAAGGATTGCCAAATCGTTTTGCAGGACAGGGTAGTAAAAAATACGAGCAACCAGTAAAGGGAAATAGAAAATTTGATACATTTAAAAATTGGGATAAAAATTCACTTAAAAATTCTGAATACATTGCATTATTTCCAAATTTAATGATTGGTTTGCATCTTGATCACTTTTATGTGTTTTGGTTAGAGCCACTTGCAGTAAATAAAACTAAAGAGCATATGGAAATGTATTACGTTGGAGATAAAAGTGCTAATGGAGAAGAGCTTAAAGAATTAAGAAAAGAAAATTCAAGATTTTGGAAAGACGTTATGCTTGAAGATATAAGCGCAATTGAAGGAATGCAAGCAGGAAGGGGTTCACCAGTTTATAATGGGGGAAACTTTTCACCAGTTATGGATCAACCAACCCATCAATTTCACAAATGGGTTGCTAATGCATTAGTTGAATAAAAAATAATTTATGAATATGGATTTAATTGAAGGTGTATAAAAAATAAAATTTAAATTGAATTATTATGAAAATTGTTAAAAAATTATTATTTTTACTTTCCCCCCGTGAACGTAAACTTACAGGTTTATTACTAATAATGATTATAATCATGGCCTTATTAGATATGATAGGAGTTGCATCTATTTTACCCTTTATAGCAGTTCTTACAAACCCAAATCTTATTGAAACAAACATTATTTTGAACACTATGTTTCAAATCTCAGGTGTGTTTGGAATAGAAACTAAAAAAGAATTTTTATTGTTATTAGGGATTTTGGTATTTTTTCTTTTAATTATCTCACTTATTTTTAAAGCTTTTACAACCTATGTACTAGTTCGATTTGCTAGTATGCGTGAATACAGTGTTGGTAGACGCTTAGTAGAAGGATATTTACGTCAGCCTTACAGCTGGTTTTTATCTCGTAATAGTGCTGATCTTGGAAAAAATATTTTATCAGAAGTATCACAATTAATTGGAAGTGGTATGAAACCTTTAATGGATTTGATTGTTAATGGTATTTTAGTAATATTACTAATTGCTTTATTGTTCGCTGTTGACCCAAAACTTACACTGATTGTTGGTTTATCAATTAGTTTTTGTTATTTAATTATTTTTTATTTTGTGCGTAAATTTCTTAAACGAAGTGGAGAAGTGCGACTTAAAAATAATCTATTACGTTTTACAGCACTCAGTGAAGGCTTTGGTGCTATAAAAGAAGTTAAAGTTGGAGGATTAGAGGAAACTTATATTAATAATTTTTCAAATTCTGCTGAAATTTATGCAAGAACTTATGCTTCATCACTAGTTATTGCCCAATTTCCTCGTTACATTTTAGAAGCTATTGCTTTTGGTGGTATTTTACTAATAATACTCTATAAAATGGTCTACTCTGGTAGTTTTAGTAATTCTTTACCAATTATTAGCTTATATGTTCTTGCAGGTTATCGTTTAATGCCAGCTTTACAGATAATTTATTCTTCTTTAACTTCAATTACTTTTGTGGCTCCTTCAGTTGATAAGCTGCATAGAGATCTGAAAAATTTAAAAATTTTAGATAAAAATAAATATCAAGAGATTTTAACATTTAATCAATCAATCACGCTAAATAAGATTCATTACATTTACCCAAATGCATCTAGAAAAGCTTTAAAAGACATTAATTTAAATATTGCTGCTAAATCAACTGTTGGGATAGTTGGTCCAACTGGATGTGGTAAAACAACTACAGTTGACATTATTTTAGGACTTCTTGACCCTCAAAAAGGTACTTTAGAAGTTGATGGTAAAGTTATAACAAAAAAAAATTTAAGATCGTGGCAAAAATTAGTTGGTTATGTGCCACAGCATATTTACTTATCTGATGATACTATTATGGCCAATATTGCTTTTGGAGTAGAATTTAAGCATATTAATCAACGTATGGTTAAAAAAGCTTCTGAGATTGCAAACTTACATCAGTTTGTTGTTGATGAATTGCCAAAAAAATACCAAACAATAATAGGTGAGCGTGGAGTTAGATTATCAGGTGGACAACGTCAAAGAATAGGAATTGCAAGAGCTTTATATCACAACCCAAAAGTTTTAATTTTAGACGAAGCAACAAGTGCTTTGGACAATCAAACTGAAAAAATAGTTATGGAGGCAGTAAATAATCTTAGTAAAGATATTACAATCATTTTAGTTGCTCATCGTCTTAATACTGTTAAAAATTGTAATACTATTTTTTTATTAGATAAAGGCCAATTAAAGAGCAAAGGTACTTTTGAAGAATTAGTTAAAAATAATAACCAATTTAAAAACAATGCTAATCTTAACTAAATAATAGCAAAAAAAATTGATATATTTATAGGTTTTATTTCAATCTAGATTATGGTGCAAATATATTGCACTAAATTATCAAACCAATATAAATAATTGTTTAAAGTTAAAGACATGGATGAAATCATTTTGATAGGTGGAGGTGGTCATTGTAAGTCAGTTATTGATGTTATCGAACAAGAAGCTAAATTCAAAATTGTAGGCATAGTAGATAAACCAGAACTTTTGGGTAATAAAGTTTTTGGTTATTCAGTCATTGGAAATGATTTTGATCTAGAAAGTTTAGCTACAAAATATCAATATGCTTTTATTACAGTTGGTCAAATTCATTCACCAATATTAAAAATTAAACTTTTTGATTTAGCTAAAAAAGCTGGATTTTTATTACCAAGTATCATATCTCCAATTGCACATGTATCTAAATATTCAAAAATTGGAAAAGGATCTATTGTAATGCATAATGCAATAGTAAATGCAAATACAACGGTTGGAGATAATTGCATTATTAACTCAAAAGCATTAATAGAGCATGATTGCCTAATTTCTGATCATTGCCATATTTCAACAAGTGTAACCATCAATGGTAATGTAATAATTGAGCCTAAGTGTTTTATTGGTAGCGACACCACAACAATTCAAAATATAACAATTAAGGAAAATAGTTTTATCAAGGCCAAAAGTTTGATTAAATAATAATATTGACAATCAAAATAAACTTTATCTGTATAAAAATTTTCAATCAAATATAATTAAAAAACAGATGTATAAAGAAAAAAAAATTATTGCTATTATTCCTGCGAGAGGAGGAAGTAAAAGATTGGTAAATAAAAATATAAAAAATCTAAATGGCAAACCATTAATTGAATGGACAATAAACTCAGCCTTATCGTCAAAATTATTAGATAAAATTCATGTTTCTACAGATAGCGAAAATATTAAAAAAGTTTCAATTAATTGTGGATTAGATGTTTTATTTATGAGACCTTCTGCACTTGCAAAAGACACATCCCCAACATGGGAAACAGTCATACATGTTTTAGAAAAATTTAAAAAAATTGGAGATGAATTTGACTATGTGGCTTTGCTAGAGCCCACTTCTCCCTTGAGAAAAAAAAAAGACATAGATGAGTCTATAAAAAAGATTATTGATAATTCAGATGCAGAAACTTTAGTTAGTTTAGGCAAAATTCAATTAGAGCATCCTTTAATTTCAAAAAAATTAGATTATTTAAACTATGTAAAACCATATATTAATAAAATTAAGAAAATACACCAAAGTCAGCAACTTGATAAAGCCTATTTTCCTTACGGTGTTATTTATTTGAGTAAAGTTGAAGTTTTTTATAAAAAAAAAACATTTTATACAAATAAAACCATACCATACCATATAGATCGATGGCAAAATTATGAAATTGATGACTTGTTAGATTTTAATATTATAGAATACATCATGAAAAAGATTAGGTAAAAAAATGGGCAATTTATCTTGGCGTTTTAATGAAAAAGAATTTAAATATATCAAAGAGGTTTTAGATTCAGGATTTGCAAGCGGAACTAGTGGAAATATGAACACTCGTCTTGAAATAGCTTTTGCAAAAAAATTTAACTCTAAATTTGCTATTACGGCTAACTCTGGAACAACAACACTTCATGCTGCGCTATGGGCTTTAGGAGTAAGATATGGTGATGAGGTTATTGTAACACCATTAACTGTAATATCATGTATGAATGCTATACTTTATTGCAATGCAATTCCTGTTTTTGCTGATGTAGATCCAGAAACTTTTAATATTGATCCCGAGAGCATTCGCAAATGTATTACGCATAAGACAAAAGCTATTATGGTAGTTCATCTTTATGGTCAGGTTTGTAACATGACAGAGATAATGAAAATAGCAAAAGAAAATAATTTATATGTATTGGAGGATTGTGCTCAATGTTTTTTAGGAACCCATAACGGAAAAAATGAAGGATCATTTGGAGATATAGCAAGCTGGAGTTTTGAAAACTCGAAACATTTAACAACGGGTGATGGGGGAATTTTAACATGTAATGATGAAAAAATTGCTGATAATCTTAGGAAATTAACATGCCAAGGTTTTAGAAATGCAACAGCAATCAGTGGAAAAATAAGAATGTCTAAAGATTTATTTCAAAATCCTAATTTTAAAAGACATACTCATTTTGGATTTATGTATAGATTACCTGAAGTAGCTGCAGCAGTAGGCCTAGCCCAACTAGAAAAAATTGATTGGTTTGTCAAATTAAGGGTTACGATGGCTAACATGTTTAGAAAGGTAATCGAAGATACTAACTGTAATTGGATAAAACCTCAAAAAACACCCATAGGTGATCTTAATAGTTCTTATGCTTTTGCAGCTACTTTAGAACATGACAATGTTAGCTGGGAAGAATTTAGATTAAAGTTTATTGAAAATGGTGGAGATGGTTTTTATGCGGCGTGGACTCTTTGTTATCTTGAAGACTCAATAGGAGATATAAGAAATATATTAAAAAAAAATGGTTTAGATGAATATTTTAATACTGATTTAGGAATATGTCCAAATGCAGAAATGGTTCAAAAAAAAATTATGCAATTTACGACCAATCAAAAAAATGAGGATGAAATGAAATCACAAGCTGACGCCTTAAGAAAAACAATAAATTTTTATTCAAAAAAATAAGCAAAATTCATTATGAAACCAAATAAAAAAATTTTTGATATAGAGGGTAAAGTTTGTGTTGTTACTGGCGGTGCAGGTCTTTTAGGAAAAGAGTTTATAAAAGGAATTATAGAAAATAAAGGAATTGCAATCATTGCTGATAAAAATAAAAAACTAAGTTTAAAATTAAAAAAAAGTTTATCTAGAGATTTTAATTCAGAATACATAGATATTGTAAATTTTGACATAACTTCTAAAGAAAATATAAGAGCATCTATTAAGTATTTAGATAAAAAATATGGTAAAATAGATGCTCTGATTAATAACGCTTACCCAAAAAATAAAAAATATGGAAAGCATTTTTTTGGAGTTGAGTATGATGATTTTGTAGAAAATGTTGGGTTAAATCTTGGAGGGTATTTTTTATCATCTCAGCAGTTTAGTATTTATTTTAAGAGACAGGGCTTTGGTAATATTATTAACCTATCCTCAATATATGGAGTAATAGCTCCAAGATTTAAAATATACGAAGGTACTAAAATGACAATGCCCATAGAATATGCTGCTATAAAATCAGGGTTAATACATATATCAAAGTATATGGCAAAATATTTTAAAGGTACAAATATAAGAGTTAATGCTCTTAGTCCTGGAGGAATATTTGATAATCAACCTAAATCTTTTACAACAAAATATAAAGCAATGTGTCTCAGCAAAGGTATGTTAAATAAAAATGATTTAAATGATACTTTAATATTTTTAATAAGTGATAGTAGTAAACATTTAAATGGCCAAAATATCGTTGTTGATGACGGTTTCAGCCTGTAAATTAAACTTCTAATTTTTTAAATATAAAAGAATTATTTTTTTAAAGTTGTTTCTTAAAATATATTATCTACTTAAATTTTATGACTAAAGAAATTAAAGTTCTAATTATTGGATCAGGTCAAATAGGCTCAAGACACCTGCAGGGTTTTTTGAAAAGTAATCACAAATTATCAATCACGATGGTTGACCCTAATGTAAAGTCATTGCAAAATTCTAAATTTAGAGCTAAAGAAATTAAATGTGGAAATCCCAACTCTACTGTTCACTATAAACAAAAAACTCCAAAAAATGAAAAATTTAAAATTTGTATAATTTCAACAAATGCAGATGTAAGAGCAGAGGTAGCTAAAAGTTTACTTACAAATTGTTTAATCGAAAACTTGATTTTTGAAAAAATTTTGTTTCAACTAGACTCAGATTATAGACTTGTATCAAAATTATTAAAAAAAAATCAGACATCTGCATGGGTTAATTGCAACAAAAGAATGGTTCCTTTCTATAAAAATATTAAAAAATCATTAGATTTAAAAAAATGTGTCAAAATGTATATTGAAGGATCATCTTGGGGAATGGCCTGTAACTCAATTCATTTCATTGATTTATTTTCATATTTTGTAAATTCCTCAAATTTAAAAATTTTAAAAACTAATTTTACAAATAGATTATTTGAGAGTCATAGAGGAAAAAATTTTTATGAGGTGAATGGATTAATGGAATGTATGATTGAAAATCATACACTTAAAATCTCTTGTGATAATAAAAGAAAACCCTTTTGGTTTGTTAAAATAATTAATTCAAAAAATGAATTTCATATAGATGAATTAAAAGGTGAATATAAAACTATTTTAAATAAATATACTAAAACACAAATTAACCCTTACCCTAATCAGAGCAACCTATCCTTAAAATTAATTAATGACCTGATTGAACATAATAATTGTGAGTTAGTTAAGTATGAAGATTCTTGCAAACTTCACATACCATTAATACTTGAAATAAGAACACATTTATCTAAATTACTTAAGAAAAAATTAGTACAATGTCCAATTACTTAAATAAAAATAATTTATGATATGGTTAGTTGGTTCAGGTGGCATAGCGATAGAATATGCTAGAGTTTTAGATGCTCTAAAAGTTCAATATTTAACAATAGGAAGAGGAAAAAAATCTTCTAATAATTTTTCATTAATAATAGGTAAAAAAGTTATTTCCGGAGGGCTCTCAAATTTTTTAAAAACAAAACCTGCAATACCTAAAAAAGTAATAGTGGCAGTTAATATCGAGGAATCAAAGTCAACATGTACTGAATTAATAAGTTATGGTATTAAACATATTCTTTTAGAAAAGCCAGGTGGAGTAAATTTTGAAGAAGTTAGTAAATTGTATAATTTTGCTAAAAGAAAAAAAGTAGATATTAAGATTGCTTACAACAGAAGATATTATTCTTCTACGCTTAAAGTAAAAGAATTAATAAATCAAGATGGTGGCATAAAAAGCTTTAACTTTGATTTTACTGAGTGGCTTCATGAAATCGAGAGTCTAGGAAAAAGTGATCAAATTTTGAGAAATTGGTTTTTTGCTAATTCATCACACGTCGTAGATCTCTCTTTTTTTTTAGGTGGTTTGCCAACTGAGATGGTATCATATTTTAATAATAGTATTATGTGGAATAAATCTTTTACAATATTTTCTGGGGCAGGAAAAACTAAAAATGGTGCTATATTTAGTTATAAAGCAAATTGGAAGTCTGCAGGCAGATGGTCTGTTGAAATATTAACCAATAAAGGAAAATACAAATTGAGCCCTTTGGAAAAACTTTTTTTTCAAAAAAAAGGCTCTTTGAAAATAAAAGAAATAAACTTAAATTCAAAATATGATAAAGTTTTTAAACCAGGTTTTTATGCGCAGCTTAAAGCTTTTATTTATAAAAAAAATGATAATCATTTACTTTCATTGTCAGAGCATCGCTCAATGCTAAGTATCTATCGTAAAATCTCAGGACTTAATTAGTACTGTGTTATAATTAATTTGATTGAAGAGTTTGATATGTGTAAAAATTTGATAGTTTTCAATAATTTATTGCGATATTATATAATTTTAATTTAAAACACTAGTTATCATAAATACAAAATAAAATATCACAAATGACTAATTTAATTAATGTTGATAGGTACAAGATTGGTAAAAACCAGCCTGTTTTTATAATTGCAGAAGTTGGTGTAAACCATAACGGAGATTTAGAGCTTGCAAAAAAATTAATAAAAGAAGCAGCTAGATGCGGTGCAGATTGTGTAAAATTTCAAACTTTTAAAGCTGAAAAGTTAGTTATGGAGGATGCGCCAAAAGCAAATTATCAATTACAAACTACCTCTAAAGATGAAACTCAATTAGAAATGTTGAAAAAACTTGAAATGAGTATTGATAAATATTCAGAAATTATAAAATATTGTGAAAATGAGGGTGTTTTGTTTATATCTACACCATACAATATAGAAGATGTTGATTTTCTTGAAGACTTAGGCGTTTCAGCTTACAAATTAGCCTCAATGCATGCAGCTGAACCTTGGTTTGCCCGTTATGTTGCAAAAAAAAATAAGCCTATATTTTTGTCAACAGGAATGTCAACTTTATCAGAAATTGATACAACTGTACGATCGATTAAAGAAACAGGTAACGATAAACTTGTTTTATTACAATGTACTACTAACTATCCATCAAAAATAGAAGATACAAACTTACTTGCAATGAACACTATGTCGGAAACATTTAATCTTATTGTGGGTTATTCTGATCATACGGAAGATGATACGGCATGCATTGCATCAGTTGCATTAGGGGCAAAGGTGATAGAGAAACATTTTACTCTGGATAAATCATTGCCTGGTCCAGATCACACAACTTCAGTAACGCCAATTGAATTTATGAATTTAGTAAAAAATATTAGAAATGCAGAAAAGTCACTAGGTTCATCTGTTAAGGAACCTTGCGACATTGAGAAGATAAATATGAAAGGTATGCGAAGAAGTATTGTTGTAAAAAATGATATTGATAAGGGGATAAAAATTACAGATGACATGATTACTTTAAAGCGACCATCCTCTGGTATTTCACCAATGTATCTTGACGAAATAATAGGAAAAAAAACTACGAATAAAGTATTTAAAGATCAAATTCTTAAATGGAGCGACATAGGAGAATAAATAAAATTTATGATTTTTGTATCTTCATCTTGTCTAAAAAATAATACAATTAAACAGTCAGTTCAAGAATTAGCCAATCAAGGTTATAAAAATATTGAATTATCTGGTGGTACTAATATTTATGATGAGTATGTGGAAGATCTATTAGATTTAAAAAAACAATATAATCTTAACTATTTAGCACACAATTATTTTCCACCACCCAAAAAACATTTCATGTTGAATATTGCATCACTAAATAATGAATTATTCGAGAAAAGTGTTCAACATTGTATAAAAGCAGTAAATCTTTGTAAAATTTTAGGAAGCAAAAAGTATGGAGTGCACGCAGGTTTTTTAATCGACTTTAACCCCGACGAAGCGGGTAAAAAAATTTCATTACGAAAAACCAATGATAGAAAAGCTGCCATTGATCGATTGAGTGAAGGGTGGGAAAGAATAACAAAAGCAGCAAATAACGAGATTGATATTTATATAGAAAACAACGTTTATTCAAAAGATAACTACGATACTTACAAAGGTAACAATCCTTTTTTGCTGACTGATTATAATTCATATTTAGAACTTAAAGAAAAAATTAAATTTAAGATATTATTGGATCTGGCGCATTTAAAAGTGAGTTGTAATACACTTAAACTTGATTTTTTAACTGAATCAGAAAAACTATTTCAATATACAGATTATTTACATGTGAGTGGCAATAATGGATTAAAAGATCAAAATTATGGTATCAAAGATGATGATGCTATTGTAAGTTTTTTTTTAAACAAAGATTTAATCAATAAAACTCTAACTTTAGAGATTTATAGTGGCTTTGATGATATACGGGAAAGTTATAATAAATTAAAAACTTTTCAAAAAAATATAAAGATATAAAAATCAAAAATTAGTATGAAAAAAATTGATCTTGATAAATTATGTATTTTATCTACCTCAACAATTAAGCAAACATTGCAAAAAATTAATAATAATGAAATAGGTGCTGTTTTTGTAGTGGATAAAAAAGGTACTTTTAAAGATATATTAACAGATGGTGATATAAGACGAGCACTATTAAG
>Ga0129324_10003013_pt1 | contig 10094 bp, 9 predicted proteins | sample CPBDNA_7_FD_96879 | JGI IMG/M metagenome (GOLD analysis project Ga0129324, IMG submission 96879) | Freshwater to marine salinity gradient microbial communities from Chesapeake Bay, USA - CPBay_Spr_15_0.2_DNA | ecosystem: Environmental > Aquatic > Marine > Coastal | place: USA: Chesapeake Bay... | reverse complement strand
TAATAAGTAGTCTGATATCATCCATATCCTTATTAGAAATTTCCTCTTTAATTACTTTACTTTCTGGTTTCATGCGCCTAATTCTTTTAACTTAGTAGCTACTTTCAGTATTCTTTCTGATATCTTAGTAAATCTTCGTCTTGTTGATTTCCAATATTTTTCATTACTAACACCTTGTTCTGTTTTTAACTTTACGTTTTGATTAACAACACGTTCCATTTCAAACATCATTCTATTAATCATTTTAATAGAATCGTTTATCTTTTGATAATCTTTTCTCGATTCATCTTTTTTAAATTCATTATAAGATAACTCATTAATTAATGCTTCCATTTTAGATTCTAACGATTCCAATTTCGTATTATTTCGTTTAGGAGCTGTACGTTTATATCCAAGGACTTCAATGTGATCATCATCTAATCGTTCTTCATCATCAGATTTAGCAAAGGCTTTTGGTGTTTTTACAGGACCTTCACCGCCATCGATATTACCCGTAACATTAGCTTCTTCCAATTCATCATCATTGGTTTTTTCTAATGTTGAAAATTTATCTTCTATTTCTCTTAACAATGATTTCATTTAAAATACCTTTTTTAATTCATCTTTTAAATCAGAATATCTTAATAAGGATAGAATTTGAGATTCTGTAATAACTTTAGCGCTTTTCACAGTTGATAACATTTTAATAACTTCATTAACTTTAATTCTTGTAACTTTATCTGTTATCTTAAATGATTTTAAATCCCTTTTCATCATATCACATTCAGATGTAACGAACTCTCTCAATTTTTCTGAATTATCAACTGAATTGATGTATTCTTTTAAAATGCCTTTTTGATTTTTTGATAATGTAGTATATTTACTATTAAAACTATCAACTAACATCTTCCATGCTAATAATCTAATCTCTCTAGGTTGTTTTGAATATTCTTCATTAATCTGAACCGATGAATTTGATACTGTCGCTTGTCCTGATAGTGATTCTAATAATGTAGATTTACATTCTATGTGTTCTTTAGGATTATCTGAATCAGAATATTCGAATAATTTAAAAATAGATGCATTCTCTTTATAGTTTGATACTCTGTATTTGAAAAAATCTTCGAGTACGAATGTTGATTTAATCTCTTTAATAAGATTATACTTCTGTCTGTTTAACGTACTATTATTAAGCTTAGCTCGTTCTTTAAGAACAATCGTTAAAAATTCATTAGCTTTATACTCAGTATTAAACTTTTCAGACACTATGGTTTGATATAATTTCAGTTCTTTTGCTAGCTCGGTTTTTTTCCCAAAGTGCTCTTTAACTATCTTAGTGGCTGTAGAATTCTTATTATTAAGAGTATCGGTGGCGATCTGTCTAATAAGTAATTCAAACAGAATACCTGTATTTTTATATTTTGAATGTTTTAATTTTTTCATGTATATACACTTCTATTTTTGATAAAGTTATCTACTCTTTGTAATAAATATATTAATTATCCGAATCCAATATATTTTTCTCATCCATCATATCTAATTCAGCTTTTTGCTCCACAGATAATGATTCAATTATCATTTGTTTTGTCTTAACTTTTCTAGGCATTTTTGATATAATATTTTTCGTTTCATCCTTACTCAGTATTACGGAAGCATCAAATTTAGATTCATTTGATTTCATTTCCTTTTTACCAATTTGATCTCTTCCCATTGCGTTTTTATCCTTTCCAAACGTACCACCCTCTTTAGGTCTACCTGCTCCTTCAAAACCACCCTCAGGTGAGCCGCCGTTTTCTTGAGGTTGTTGATTTGCAGTTGCTAAATCATGTGGCGTTCCGAATGATTCGCCTGTTTTAACGGGATCATTACCTTCTTGCTCAATTTGCTCATGTCTGAATCCGAGTTTCAAGTCATTAATAACCTTATGTTGTTCTTCTTTCCATTCATCTTCACTCATATTGAACACATTTTCATATAACCATTCATTTGAGAACATCTTCAATTCTTTCATATCTCTAACAAATGTAGCTTTTTCAGACCATAGGTTTAATTTCTCTTGCTCATATACAATAGATGGTGTAGTTAACTCTAATTTAAAGTTAACCAATTCTGCATTCTCATATCCTTGAGAATATAAATGTACTATTGCTATTTTTGTAAGTTCTGATTCGACAATCTTTTGGACTCTTTCTACTGAACGTGCGAATCTAATATCTTCTTGTGCTAGTGTGGCTTTACCATTAACACTATCATCATATCCAACAAATGCCTTGGGAACTTTTAAAGCTGCCATCATTCTGTTTCTTAGATATTCAATATCATCAATTCCACCGAAATCCATTCCTGATAATGTATCTATCTCCGTACCGCTCTCACTACCTCTAACAGGTAAGTAATAATCTTCCAACATATTTTGAAGGTTGAATTGGAGGTTGTAATCTCCAGTCGCCTCATCAATATACGGTACTTTTTTCATCCCATCGATGATATTTTGCATATGATTATCCACTTCTTCAGGTGGAATATTACCAATACCAATTTTAAATACTCTTTTTTCTGGAGCTCTCATAATACGATGTATCATCATTGCATCTTCCATAAGAGTTAATTGTTTCCACGTCTTTCTTGCACCCTCTAATAAAGAACGACCATATGGTAAAAAGTTTGTGTCTGACATTAATCTAAAATGAGCTACTTGAAATGATTCTAAGTACCTATCGTTTCCTTGTGGTTGTCTACTATATGAATTAACATGCTGGCTTTGCATTCTGAATCGTACTGAGTATGGGTTTTCTTCATCATACCCTTCCTCTCTCACCACTTCATATGCTGACATTGGTTCTGCGTTAACAACACCCAATTCAGGATCTATATCCAATTCTAAGTAATAATCACCATATTTGTTCATACCCCTAACCCAAGACCACAGGTTAAACTCAATGTTTAATACATCATAGAATAGATTTCTTAATATCTTTTTAGTGTCCTCATCAGTTGATTTGATTTTTAGAACATCACCCATATCATTTTTTAACGTAGCTTCATCAGAATAGATATCCAATACTGAATGTAGAATTGAATCTTTATCCATTGCTTCATAATCACTATATAGTTCTAATTTATTGGCATGATAATTAAATCTCTCATTATAAGTCTGCCAATTCTTATTAGTATTATGAAGCCTACCGTATCTATCGAAATGTGATGAACCACGCTTATTACCACTTGATTGTAATCTTGAAGAATCTACAACCTTTATCTTCCCTTTACCCACTCTACGTACTACTACTTGAGTTGAAAATAATTTCTTTAAGCTATTAAATAAATTGTCGTTTGCCATATTGATTTTTTTAAAGTATAGTACTACAGTATATAAATATGAAAATATTTAGATTTACAGTAACCAATCAATATTCTCTTCACCTTTTCCTGTTTTCATACTCCATTGTTGTTTACCTTGAGCATTGCCTGTTTTAAATACAGGTTGTGATTTGGTAGTATGTGTTAATGCTCTTCGAGTTAAATCTACACCTTTTTGTCTTAATTTTAGTGCCGTATCTCTTACCCATAATCCCGTAGCGAATGAAATAACTAAATCATCATTATAACCTCTTCTAGCTTCTGCTCTTGGTGGTTGATTAACATCCTTCTTAACCCACATGAATGTAAATAGTTCATCAATTAATCTACTTGATCTTATAATAGGTGTTCGTTCTCTCGTATGTATTTCTAATTTAGATATCACCAAGGGTCTTGTTCTACTTGTCATTGAGAATCCAGGAACCATTTTAGATTGGTCAGCTAAATCATATGCTTTTTGTAATTGAATAGTTTCATCAACATACCCTAAGTTCTTATATGAATAATATAGATTTCTATATTTTCTATCCAATACTTCTTGAATACTACTCCAACCGATATTAGCGTTTTCTATAACTAACAAAGCATCATTCCACTCGGTAGCAACGTTAACTAAGAAATTACCATATGATTTGGTATCCATCTTACCACAATACTCTGCTACTTGTTCTAATGATTCCACATCAATAACATGAAAGGCTGAATTATCGACACTATCCCCCCTGGATACATCGGCTACTACTATATAATTTCTACTATAATTAGGTACAGTCCATTTCCAATAATCACCATTCGGGCCTGTTTTTTCAATTGGTTCTTTTACATGAGTTTCACGATACCATTTTAATACCTCACCCTCTACTACAGTATAACCAGAACTAATGAAATCACAATCACACTCTTGTCCTGCTACCTTTTCACCCAATAGTTCAGTTTGTTCATCTCTCCATTTTTGATCTCTTTCAGGATGTACAGTCCAATGGAGTTTTGTAGGTCTCCATTTTTTACTAGTCTGTGCTGTAACCCATGTTTTATGGAAGAAATTACCAATACCATTTGGTGTTGATAATATGATTGCTCGTCCACCTGTTGATAGTGTTGATTGAGATGATGCCCATATATCATCAATCTTATCAACAAAGGCTGCTTCATCAATAATTAATAATGATAATGCTTCAGAACGTCCTGCATCTTCAGAAGCAGATATCGCTTTGATTAATGAACCATTTTCTAATAAAAGTGATAGTTTATTATCTTCTCTAGTCTTTTCTCTTAACCAAGATGGAAGATTCTCATGCATAAATCGTACCTTGGTTACAAGGTTTTTTGCTACATCTTGCTTTGTTGCAATAACAAGAACATTTTGGTTTTCTTTAAATAACATAGTCCATAATGAATATCCAGCTGATAGAGTTGATATCCCTAACTGACGTGATTTAAGGATGATATTGAATCTACTTTCAGCAAAATCATCTAATAATCCCTCTTGGAAATCATATAAATCAAATAATATCTTACCACGTTGTGGATGTTGAATGTAACAGTATTTTCTGAAAAAATAGATAGGGTCTTTAGAACACTTAACATATTCTTCTGCAATAAGTTCTTTTATAGTTTTATTAGCCAAACATAACTCCTATTATTTTCTGAATTGTAATTTCCAATATATTCTACCACTCAGTACAGGTTCTAATTGAGGATTTACCCCCACACCAATTCCATAGATTCTATTGTTCTTAGTTCTGTATAGAAATTCACCACCTAAATAATCTATTTGGTTTTGATTTCCTGTTATTCCAATACCATAATAAAACTCTCGTCTATTCTTAGCTATTGTATTTTCTATAACTGTAGTTTTGTATAATGTCCAACTTTCTACACTTCTACTTTTTAATCTATTTTCCGAAACTGTATCTTTAATTCTAACCATAAGTGAATCGAATTTAACAGTATCATCGTATATTCTTTCAGCGTAATAATCTCTAAGAATTGCCAATGTATCTACATCTACTGGTATTTCTACTGTATTTATTTCAATTACTTTATATGGTTTGGGAATATAATTGGTTGTTTGTTGATGTACAGTGTCTATGATTGTAATAGTATCTGTTTTAATAATAGTATCACCATTATCATCTCCATTGTTATTTCCATTTCCACAGAAATTCATAAATAATATAACACCACCCATTACTAATATTAGTATTGTTTTGATATCGAATTTTATATTTAACATATTATAACTTATTTAATTTTTTACTTTATCATGTTGATGATTCTTTACAATAGCTCTTAGCTAAGTTATAACTTCGGGTTCATTCTTATCAACAGCCTCAGTTTTTATATTCTTAGATTTTAAAAATTTATATAGTTCCTTTAAAGTGGTCTCATTTTTAAGCTCCATATAATCACCCTCCGAATCAACAAACCAAAACTTTTTAGTTTTACCATCATACCATAAATACGTATTACCAGGCATCCATTTATCTGCAAATGATTTTACGTTAATCTTCTTCATACCTTTTAGGAATGTTTTTGATTTAGAATTAACTTTCTTATCAGCTTCGGTTACTACGGATTCACTAACCCACATTGGTGCTTTAATTTTTTTGGTTACAGTAGCAGTACCATCTTTATAAATCCCAATTAAATAAATATCATCACTAATTTGTTTGATGATTTCACCAACACCATCTGGTCCTACAACTCTATGTCCTTTTTGGTAAACAATCCCATTGCCTGTTTTTTTGTATTTACTTACCGATGGGATGTCGTCTTTATGTAATGCGGTGTGGGTTTCGTACTCGGGTGTATATGCTTCCTTGATTACAGATTCTATTCTGAGTTCATCTATAGAAAAGTTCGACTTTTTCATTTGGGATTTGAATTTTTCAAGATTCTTTTGATGAAATCCTAACATCGGATTCCCCTTTGCATCGGTTACATCTGTAGTATACACTCTTTCAGCGAACTCCTGTGCTTTATCACTTAAAAAGAAAGCAACAGCTTTACCTTTAAACTTACCCGTATTATAAACTTTAAGTAGTACATCTCGATTACCTGTACCTTCTTTTAATAAATCTAATAATTTCATTTTTATTCCCCGTTATTTCCTTTTTTACCCCAGATTTGGCCGACTGCTGCTATACCAAATGCTCCTAGCACAATATAAACAAAACCATCATATACAAATTCATGGATTGGTAGTTTATATCCTTTAATACCTGTATATATATCAACACCCAATGTGATTACCATCATTATAAATGATATTATACCAATTATTATTTTTTCATTCAATGTGTTATCATCTCTCACCATTTCATTGAGAAATTTCCCTATTTTTTGTATGAAGTTCATCTTCCAAATCCTTTTTTAACTTTTCGATGTAGTTCTTTTTAAACTTTTCGAAATCATTTTCTATTTTAGTCATAACTTCTTCTTCGTTTAATCCACCCCATTCTTCAATTGAACCATCTTCATTAATAAAAGCGGCTTGAAGAGTAGATTTGATTATATCTTTTTCTTTTTCAGCTTGTTTTAGCCAAGCTTCTGCGTTTTTAAGTATTCTTTCTTTCTCATAAATATCATACTTACCGTCTAAACGTAATTTATGTTCCATTTCTGTAACACAATCTAAACACATTCCATGAAATGCTTTCATCTTTTTATCAGCTTGACCTGGTGATGTACAAGTACAAACTTCTTTAGGGCAGTTTGGGAATGTTTTTAACTCAGTTCTTAATTTAGACATCTTACCTAACTTAACTCTGTATCCCTGCTTCTGTTTCCACTCCTGTCCGTTCTCATCAGTCCAAGTTTCACCAATCTCCCTTCGTACTGATGCCTTTTCTCCAAAAGATACATTAGTTTTGGTTTGAGATTTATGTGTTCCTGCAATCATCTCTTTGACTGCTTTGATATTATTTAATTTCTTACTCATAACTTATTTTTTGTTTTATTAGATACGTTTAATCAATTCTTCTACTTAGGAATAAATATTACCATCGACTTTATCACCACTAGCATTTCTAATAGTTCTGTATTTAGATAGAGCTTTCATTAAATTCTGCAGTGCGTTCTGTGTTTTATCTTCGTTTAATAAATCTTTTAATTTTATTTTGTTTTTCCGTTTTATTTCTTTAGTGATTTAATCCAAGATTTAAATTTTGGAGTTTCTTTACCTACTACTAATATTGGATATGGTTCTACGTGTTTTTCATCCATTACTACATAAATATAATCAGGATCATCCTTATGCATTTCTTGAGCGTATTTAGCAGCTTTATTATAATTACCGAAATCAACCATCATCCCACCTTGCCCATCACCTTCGATTCCCGTATCTGGATGGAAATATCCAACTGTATATCGTTTGTATTGAATTTCATTTAATAAATCTATTAATTTCATTTTATTTTTCCGTTTTATATAAATATGATTTTTTTAGATTAAAAATACATTAGTCCGAGGATTTGATTCAAGCTTGCAAAAGCACCTGTGAGCTTCAGCGTATATACTTTTCCATCTTTTGGATACACGAATACAATACCCTCGTTAGGTACTATCTTATCCTTACCACCAATTGCTGCTAACCGTTCTAATTCTAATTTTAATTTATCTATTTTCTTTGGGTCGCCCGATTTCTTAACAGCCTTAACAGTCTTATCTAATTCAGATTTCATTTTTCTAACTGCTGCATCTGGATTAACTGTAAGTACTGAACTCATAAATGATAGAACTTCTGCGCCAACCCCTAAGAATATATCTTCGAATTTACGAGTATTATCCTTAACCATTTTCTGATGGTCTTGTTTATCTATCTTTTTAGCCCATTTTAACACATCAGTATCTGTGATGTTCTTTGTATCCAATCTAAATGATTTATCAAAGAATGCCCATCTCTTAACTAATCCCATTTTGGTTTTGTTATCCAATGTTTGTGGTGTATTTGAATCCACCCATTGTTCCCACCATGCTTGATGGTAATCAGCTACACCATCGGAATCTTTTAATTTAAATTCTTTTTGTAATGTAGATACCATACCATTAAATTTAGATTTTTGTTTAGAAAGGTTTTGATTCTTTGGTAATTGAGTTACAGGAGGTCCTTGGATAACATATTTATCCTGAACATCCTTATTAACTTGCTTAATCATTCCTGCTAATATCTTAGCTGCTTCTTGATTTGCACCAATAGCGTTTCCATCCTCATTATATTCGGTAGTGTTGTGAAATACTAATAATGCCTGATTGTATGGAATTACATTTACAGATGTTGGATATATAACTTCCAAATTCATAAACGATTTACCTTGTTGGAATATCTTATCACGTTGTTTCTTAGAAAGATGTTTAATAGCATCAGTTAAATCCTGCATAGCGAAGTTATATGCATCTGTTAAACCACCTCTACCTTGAAACTTAGAAGATACACCATTTATATCCAATGCGTTTTCACCACTATTCTTTAAATGTGATTTATTTCTTGCTGCTACTAATCCTCTATCATCTCTCCAGCTAATTGCTAACGCTTGTCCATCTGTTTTCTCTCTAGCTAATTCCAAATTACCATTAAGTGCTTTATCAATTATTATTTTTAGATCACCAAAGGTTAAATTCATCTCAACATCAAATGGATGAGCCATGTGCCCGTAGCTTCCGCCCTCTTGGATAGTGAGTATATCTAATTTATGTTCACTTTGAATAATATCACTTAGTAATTTTTTGAGATTAATACTGGAATTAGTACCTTTACTCTCATTAATACTATGATGCTTTATTTCAAAGTTTTTATAGTGTGATATAACTTCAGCGGGTATATTATTTCTAAACCCATCTGAAATTGAATATTTATGGTCTAGGTGATATTCCCTACTACGTTTTTTAGCATTAGGTATTAACTCAAAATATGCTTGATACTCTTCATTAGTTAACCTTCTAACGTTTTCAACATATACAGAAAATTTATCTTTTTTATGAATAGGTGTCCAATTTAAAATATCTCCTATTTTTTTCTGAGTTTCTTTGTTTCCAAATCCATATTCCTTTCCTATTTTACTTCTAGATTCTTTAAGTTTAGGATTTTTTATGTAAGATTTTGTAACACCTTCACTTACTTTTCTTCGATGTTCTTTGGTTTTATTCCTGGTTTTTAAATCATCTCTAACATTACCCTTATTACGTTTTCCTTGAGTTGTCCCACCTCTACTACATTGATTTAATCTATATTCACTTATTAATTTTGAATTTGGGTATTTTTTGGAATATTCTTCTTTTGTTAAATTATGTTTAGATAGATGAGATGAGTTTATTTCTCGTAGATTTTTACCACATTCTCTACACACAACATATGTTCCGCCTTCTGTAATGATACCTTCTCTCATTTGAGATTTAGAACCTAAGCTTATCCACAATTCAGAACTATTAATTGGATTTTTCTTAACCATTAGTAAGTTCTTCTTTATATATGGAGTAACATCCTTCATAAATCGTTTTAATTTATTAGGGTCTTTAACCGTTATAGTATGTCTTTGGATTTTATTTGAAATCATCGATTGTAACAAATTATCAATAGCACCCTCTGTTAACTTACCATTATCTGATAATTCTTTAGTTGGTTCGTTAGCCGTACTATCAATTGAATCTTCTGCATCTAAGAAATCTACTAATTCATAACCAACCATTGTAGCTACTTTCTTTATATGAGCAGACCATTTTTTGAAAGCAGGAGTACTCTTCATTACCTTACCTTT
>Ga0129324_10003012_pt1 | contig 10097 bp, 9 predicted proteins | sample CPBDNA_7_FD_96879 | JGI IMG/M metagenome (GOLD analysis project Ga0129324, IMG submission 96879) | Freshwater to marine salinity gradient microbial communities from Chesapeake Bay, USA - CPBay_Spr_15_0.2_DNA | ecosystem: Environmental > Aquatic > Marine > Coastal | place: USA: Chesapeake Bay... | reverse complement strand
CTAAAAGCAAAAGATCGCCTCCATTTAGTTCTTGGCCTTGCCGCCGGACTTCTTCTAGGACTCGTTGCCTTTGATCTCCTGCCTGAAGTATTTGAAATGTCTTCGGCAACACTTCTTGGAGCCCCTGCAGTTTCAGTAGCTCTTGTTGGTGGCTTTTTACTTCTGCATCTATATGAGAAGTTCTTTGGAACTCATGAACCCGCAGAATCTGATTTCAGTGATGATCATCAGCATCGAGTAAACGTTGCAGGAGGCCTTGGAGCTTTTGCGATGGCTGGCCATGTATTTCTTGATGGCTTAGCACTTGGAGTCGCCTTTACTATCGATGAAAAACTTGGGATTGCAGTCTTTGTAGCTCTCCTTGTTCATGCCTTCAGCGATGGATTAAACACTGTCTCGCTTCTTATTAAGAGCGGTAAGTGGACACGAAAAGGTATCTGGCTAATTGGTGTTGACTCTATTGCCCGCATAAGCGGAGCTGCTGTTGGTTCCAGTTTGGCACTGAGCGAAGATTTTACTGCTCTCTATTTAGCTACCTTCTCTGGAATTCTAATTTATCTTGCAACAAGTCATATCTTGCCCGAGGCACATGCTCGCCATAAATCTCGTTGGACGCTAGTGTCAACAATTGTTGGTGTTCTCATTATGTGGGGCTTAGTTAGTCAGTTAGAAGCTGTACATGTTCACGGTCACGAATCTGGAATTGAACATGGCGATGAGCATGGCGATGAGCATGGCGATGAGCATGGCGATGAGCATGGCGATGAGCATGATCATGAGGAAGAAGATAATGGGTGATATACGTGGGATTCCCACGCCAGTATGCCCATATTGCGAGAGCACTTTAATAAATATAACTGCTTCTTTTAATCCTGAAAACTATGAGATTGAGATGTACTTGCTTGATAATGCAAGTTGCTCTGATTGTGGGGCGCTACTTACTGCTCCCACTCCGGAAGACTTACCTGCGGCTTAGCGCTCTTTAAGACAGCCAAATTCTCTTTTGTATCTGGAATCACCCAGCGCTTAAACCCAGCTCCATTAAATTCAAGAATCAGTACCGGTTTTCTCTTGTATACGACACAAAAGTCTCTCCCTCGACGATGCCACATAGTTCCAAGCATTATCAAGAAAGGAAATCCTGTGCCAGGTGCGCGAATTCCACGGAGCACCTCGGTCGTCCAAGGATTCTTATATCTAGCTACAGACTTCAAATCTGAGATCTTCGATTTGGGATCACGACCAAATGCGCCTAGATTCTCTAGCCAATTCATGTCATAGCGCAACCATTCGCCTTCAATTTTTAACATTAAAAAACCTCAATCAAAAATTGGGCCGACGTTTCGAGAGCGTTTGATTTCAAAAAATCCTGGATAGCTAGCTGCAAGTAATACTCCATCCCATAACTTGCCAGCCTCTTCTCCCTTTGGAGCAGGAGAGATAACTGGACCAAAAAATGCAGTCCCCTCAACTGCAATTATTGGAGTTCCCACATCACTTCCAACTAGAGCTATTCCTGCCTCGTGGCTAGCAATAATTGCCTTATCAAAGCTGGAATCACTCTCTGCGCTAGCAAGATTTTCATCCGCGCCAACTTCTTTCAGCGCTTGAGTGAATAACTCCTTACCCACTTCCATTTTCTTCAAGTGAATTCTTGATGAGATGGCGGTATAGAGCGGAAGTGTTATCTCATTCCCTTTTTTCTCTTGCGCAGCAGCAATGACTCTTGTTGCCTGCCAGGAGCGAATTAGCCTTGCTTTATATTCTGGCGCTAAATCCTTATCTTTATTTAGATGGGCTAGGCTAAATAGATTCCAAGTAATAGAGATATCTCTTATCTTCTCAACTTCTAATAGCCAGCGCGATGTCATAAATGCCCAAGGACAGATTGGGTCAAACCAGAATTGCGCATTACTTGTACTCATATCAAGCCTTTCCGAATCGGCGGTCACGTTTGGAATAAATCTCAATTGCCTGCCAGAGCGTCTGCCTAGTCACATCAGGCCAGAGCACATCCATAAAGACTAATTCGGCATAGGCTGATTGCCAGATTAAAAAGTTTGATGTTCTCTGCTCGCCTGAAGATCTTAGAAATAGATCAACCTCGCTCATCCCTGGCTCATCTAGATATTTGGCAAAGAGACGCTCATTTATCTGATCTGCTTTGATTTTCTTCTTTGCCACATCTCTTGCTATCTCTTGGGCTGCAGATGCAATCTCTGCTCTTCCCCCATAATTAACACACATATTTAAGGTTAAAACTTTATTTTTCTTAGTCAGCTCTTGAGCTATCTCAAGTTCTTCAATTACCGACTTCCATAGCCGCTTTGGTGCGCCAACCCAGCGAATCCTTACCCCCATCTCATTCATCTGATCTCGCCTGCGCCTAATAACATCGCGGTTAAAGCCCATTAAGAATTTCACCTCATCAGGAGATCTGCGCCAATTCTCCGTTGAGAAAGCAAAGGCTGAGAGCTCTTTTACTCCAATTTCAATTGCCCCTTGGACTACATCAAATAAGGCAGCCTCTCCAGCTTCATGCCCTTTTGTTCTTGCAAGGCCGCGCGCTTTGGCCCATCTGCCATTGCCATCCATAACAAGAGCAACATGATGAGGAATTTTTTCCTTAGCAATTTTTGGCGCCTTCATAAACTTACTCTCTCAACCATGGGAAGTGAGCGCAAGTTTCGCTCCAGATGCCATTGCAGATATGCAGCAATTAAGCCTGATGCCTCCCTGCGATTTTTTAGCTCGCTCTGCTCCGCTGCCTTCCAATCACCGCTTACTAGATCTGACATCAATTGAAGAGTTTCAAGAGCCGGCGTTGCCGAAGCTGAGGGTCGACAATCTAAACAGACTGATCCTCCGCCAACTAGTGAGAAATATTTATGTGGCCCTGGCGCTTCACACCTTGAGCAAATTGTCATCGATGGGGCATAACCAGCAATTGAAAGTGATCGAAGTAGATAGGCATCAAGGATAAGTGATGGATCATGGCTCTGATGTGCAAGTGATTTAAGTGCTCCAGTTAGAAGGAGAAATTGTTGGAGCGCTGGCTCTCCCTCGTTATTTGTAAAGCGCTCAGCGGTTTCTAAAATTGCAGAGGCAATAGTCCACCTCTGATAATCACCAGAGATAACATCGCCATAATTTTCAATAGCTTCAACTTGAGTAACTACATCAAAGGTCTTTCCGGTATAGAGCTGGATATCAACATAACTAGCTGGCTCAAGCCTTGCGCCAAACTTTGATTTAGTCCTTCTAACTCCCTTTGCAACAGCTCTTATACGACCGCGCTGCCTTGAAAAGAGGGTGACAATGCGATCTGCCTCCCCAAGCTTCTGGGTTCTGATAACAACTGCCTGATCACGATAGAGCGCCACAGGCACAACTTAGAGCAGATAGTTATCGAAGAGCGCGATTGACCGCAGAAATCACCGCTTTTAGCGATGCGGTGGTCGTTGATGGATCAATTCCAACGCCCCAATAAGTTCCCCCATTAACGCTGCACTCAAGGTAGGCAGCAGCGCTTGCATCCCCGCCGGCGCTCATGGCATGTTCATAGTAATCAGCTACTTGGATATCAACTCCATAGCCTTGCATCACATTACAGAATGCAGAGATAGGGCCATTACCACTTCCCTTAAGAGTTATCTGCTTTTGATTATCAAGAAGATCAACGCTTAACTCAACATCTTTGCCAGCAGTGCTACTTTGATTAAGGGATGTGAATCTAAATCTTCCCCACCTGTTATCTTCACTTGGCAGATACTCATCGACAAATATCTTCCACATCTGATCTGGAAATACCTCGCCACCTTGGTCTTCGGTATGAGATTGAATCACATGGCTAAATTCAATTTGTAGCCTTCTAGGAAGATCTAATTGATGCTCGCTCTTCATAACATATGCAACGCCGCCCTTACCAGATTGAGAATTAACTCTGATAACTGCTTCATAGCTTCTGCCAATATCTTTTGGATCAATTGGCAGATAAGGAACGGCCCAGGTGAAATCATCGACTTGCTTGCCGGCAGCTTTGGCATCTCTTTCTAAATGCGCAAAGCCTTTCTTAATAGCATCTTGATGAGAACCGCTAAAGGCGGTAAATACAAGATCTCCGCCATAGGGATGACGCTCTGGAACTCTTAATTGATTTACATACTCCACAGTCCTTCTAATCTCTGGAATATCGCTAAAGTCAATCATCGGATCAATGCCATGGCTTAATAAATTAAGCCCAAGAGTTACTAAACAGACATTTCCAGTCCGCTCGCCATTGCCAAAGAGCGTTCCTTCAATGCGATCTGCTCCAGCAAGATAACCAAGTTCTGCTGCAGCAACTCCAGTTCCGCGATCATTATGTGGGTGAAGACTTAGTACTATCGAATCTCGATACTTTAAATTACGCCCCATCCACTCAATTGAGTCGGCATAAACATTAGGGGTGGCCATCTCAACAGTTGCGGGCAGATTAATAATGCTCTTATGAGTCGGGGTTGGCTGCCAGATATCATTAACAGCGTTACAGACCTCGAGTGCAAATTCTAGCTCAGTGCCGGTGTAGGACTCAGGTGAGTATTCAAAGGAGATCTTGGTATCTGGCAGAGTTGAAACTAACTCTTTACATAACTTAGCTCCATCGACTGCAATCTTCTTAATTCCCTCTTTATCTTGCCCAAATACCACTCTGCGCTGAAGAGTTGAGGTTGAGTTATAGAGATGAACTACCGCGCTCTTTGCCCCAACTAAAGATTCATATGTTCTTCTAATTAAAGTATCTCTAGCCTGAGTCAAGACTTGAATAGTTACATCATCTGGAATCAATCCATCTTCAATAATCTTTCTAACAAAATCAAAATCAGTCTGGCTTGCGCTAGGAAAACCAACTTCAATCTCTTTATAGCCCATCTTGATAAGTAGGCTAAACATCGCTAATTTTCTAGGGACATCCATTGGATCAATTAGGGCTTGATTGCCATCTCTTAAGTCAACTGAGCACCACTTGGGCGCCTCTTTCATCGTCTTACTTGGCCAGGTGCGATCATCTAATTTGATTGGAATAAAAGATGAGTAGCGATGCTTAGCCATCTTTGAGGCTTCTTGCTTTGGAAAGTTCACTTTTATACTCCTTCATTGTTTTTTAGGTTTCTTAGCTACCGATAACCGGTGCGTTAAAACCCCGAAGCGAGGAGACCGGTTATTTGGCCTCGCCACGGCAGCGAAGAAGGAGTGTGCTCAGAAGAGCTAGGAGTAATAATTCGCTGCGTAACATGGAGCTAAGGTTAGCCAAGGCCTTATAACACTGGCAAATAGCGATCAACTTCAAAGGCTGTAACCTGCTTGGAGTACTCCAGCCATTCGGCTCTCTTATTACGAAGGAAGTAATCAAAGAGATGCTCACCTAGGCACTGCCTTACCAATTCACTCCCCTGCATCGCCAAAATAGCCTCATTTAGATCGGCGGGAAGGCTAGCGGGGCTGGCCTGCTCACCCAATTCATAGCCGCTCTCAACTCCCTTAAGTCCTGCAGCAATAGTGACAGCAAATGCTAGATAGGGATTACAGGCAGAATCTGGGGCTCTAAATTCAATTCTTGTTGAGTTTTCTTTATTTGGTTTATAGCGCGGAATTCTTATCATCGCATCACGATTTTGCGCGCCCCAACTTATCTTCGCTGGCGCCTCTCCCCCACCATGGAGGCGTTTATAAGAGTTAACCCATTGATTAGTAACTGCAATAAATTCTGGCGCATGTTTAATAATTCCGGCAATAAATGATTTACCAACATTTGATAGCTCCCCGCTTGTTGATCCATCTTTATAGAAGGCATTCTTCTCACCTTCAAAGAGTGAGAAGTGAGTATGCATTCCTGAACCAGGGTGTTCGGTAAAGGGCTTTGGCATAAAGGATGCATGACATCCTTGATCAAGTGCTACCTCTTTAATGATATGGCGAAATGTCATTATGTTATCGGCAGTGCTTAGCGCATCTGCATATCGCAGATCAATTTCCTGCTGCCCTGGAGCTACCTCATGATGGCTAAATTCAACAGAGACCCCCATCGCCTCTAGCAGAGTAATTGCTTGCCTTCGAAAATCTTGACCGATAGCAATTGGAGTCTGATCAAAATATCCCCCAGCATCAACTGGGATTGGTTTTACTCCAGCAACTGGCACATCTTTAAATAGGAAGAATTCAATCTCAGGATGGGTGTAACAGGTATATCCCATCTTTGCAGCTTTCTCTAAAACTCTCTTTAAGACATTTCTTGAATCAGCTGGAGATGGCGCCGAGTCAGGAAGTGCGATATCGCAGAAAATTCTTGCCGCCCCTGGTTTCTCAGTGCGCCAAGGAAGAATAGAAAATGTTGCAGGATCTGGCCTTAGCAACATATCTGATTCACTTCCGCGAGCAAATCCTTCGATGGCAGAGCCATCAAATCCAATTCCTTCAGCAAAGGCATTTTCAAGTTCTGGTGGAGCAATTGCAACAGATTTTAGAAATCCGAGTACATCGGTAAACCAGAGGCGAACAAAGCGAATATCGCGCTCTTCTAGGGTGCGAAGGACAAATTCCTTCTGCTTTGCTATCTCAATATCTTCTTTAGCCATGGGCGCATAATGCCCGCCTTTAGTTACGGCTATGTTAACTAGGCTTAAAAATGAGCCTTAGATAGCAAATTGTTCTGAGGCATCGATATCACTCATCGCCTCTACATCTTTAACAACTACAGAATTGGCGCTAATGCGAACTCCATCGCCAATCTTGATATCACCAAGGACTCTTGCCCCCGCTCCAATGGTGACTTTATTACCAAGGGTTGGATGGCGTTTGCCATTTTCAAAAGTCCTAGCGCCAAGTGTTACATCGTGATAGATCATCACATCATCGCCAATTACCGTTGTCTCGCCAATTACAACACCCATCCCATGATCGATAAAGAAACGCTTGCCGATCTTGGCTGCAGGGTGAATCTCTATTCCAGTCACAGTTCTAATCCAATTGGAGTAGATCCGGGAAATTAACTTTAATTTTCTATTCCAGAGCCAGTGAGAGATGCGATGGCCCCAGAGAGCATGGATTCCGGGATAGGTTAGAAATACCTCTAACTTATTTCTGGCAGCAGGATCTCTAAGACGAGCTGTCTCTAGATCTTGGTTAATTGTTTTAAAGATCATCTACGAATCCATTAAATCTTGGTAGAGAATAGTTGAGAGATAACGCTCGCCAAATGATGGAATTATCACGACGATATTTTTGCCAGCAAACTCTTTTCGCTTTGCTACTTGCGCAGCTGCCCAGAGCGCACCCCCTGATGAAATTCCAGCAAGGATTCCCTCCTCAGTTGCTGCTCGTCTTGCATACTTGACCGCATCTTCTGCGCTGACATCTAGGACTTCGTCATAGACGCTTCGATCAAGAATTGGTGGAATAAAGTTTGGGCCGATACCTTGAATTGGATGACCACCAGGATTTCCGCCATTGAGAATAGGAGAAGCAGCAGGCTCAACAGCAAATATCTTGACCTCGGGCTTTCTTGACTTTAATACCTGGCCAATTCCAGTAATTGTTCCTCCAGTGCCAATTCCAGCAACGACTGCATCAACTAGCCCATCGGTATCGCGCCAGATCTCCTCAGCGGTAGTTCTTCTATGAACCTCTGGGTTTGCTTCATTTTCAAATTGGCGGACCATAACTGCGCCATTTGCTCCTAGCTCCTCAGCTTTGGCAAGGGCGCCCTTCATTCCCTCCGCTGCTGGAGTGAGGACAAGTTCTGCGCCAAATGCTCTAAGGAGTGTGCGCCGCTCCTTTGACATCGAATCTGGCATCGTGAGAATTGTTTTATAGCCGCGAGCCGCCCCAACCATTGCAAGTGCGATTCCAGTATTTCCAGAGGTAGCCTCAACGATTGTTCCGCCAGGCTTTAGAGCTCCGCTTTTTTCTGCTGCATCAACCATAGCGATACCGATTCGATCTTTAACAGTGCTAGTTGGGTTATAGAACTCCAACTTGGCATAGACAGTTGCCTCGGCCCCATCTGTGATTCGATTTAACCTAACTAGCGGGGTATTTCCATAGACCTGAGTAATATTTTCATAAACCTTCATAATCTTCTCCTAAATAAAGTTGTTTTGAAAAAATATAAATTTAAAGAAGCGCTTAACGCGCAAGGAGTTACTGACTTCGAATTAAGTCGGGTGTTACTGACAGCAGATTGCTGATGCGGTGCGGCCAAAATCGATTACGCGGCGGCGGGTGAAGAACCAGGAGCGAATCGCAGACATAGGGTCAAGTTTAGGCGAAATAATAGATAGCGCTACTTGCAAATACCTTGCAAGTTTTTCTAACTCTCCCGCCACCTTGAGGTCATAGGCAGACGTCTATCTTTACCAAAGGCAATTGGTGAGACTTTAGGCCCAGGTGGATATTGCCGCCTTTTATATTCAGCCTTATCAACAAGTGCTACTACCCGATCAACTAGAGCCTTATCAAAGCCTGATGCAATAATTTTTGTGGCATCGATATTTTTCTCAATATAGAGCTTTAAGACTTGATCAAGGAGCTCATAATCAGGAAGAGAGTCGCTATCTTTCTGACCAGGAGATAACTCCGCACTTGGCGCCTTCTCAATTGAGTTAATTGGAATTAGCCCCTTGCCCCCGGCCTGGCTATTGCGCCATCTAGCAAGGCGCCAGATATCTACTTTGAAGATATCTTTTATCGGAGCAAAGCCGCCTACCGCATCGCCATATAGCGTTGAATAGCCAACAGCTAGCTCTGACTTATTACCTGTTGCAAGGATTAAATGACCTCGCTGATTTGAAAGACCCATCAGCAGCGAGCCTCTAACTCGGGCTTGGATATTTTCTTCAGCAAGGCCTGAGAGCGCTATCGCGCTTTGAAAGCTACTAACAATTCCGGCAATCTCAATAATCTCATAGCCAATACCAAGATTTTCAGCCAACTCTTTAGCATCTGCTATCGAGTGTGTAGATGAGTATTTACTTGGCATAAGTAAGCCATAGACACACTCTTTGCCAAGGGCATCAACTGCCAAAGTGGCGGTAAGAGCTGAATCAATTCCACCAGAGAGGCCAAGGGCGACAGCTTTAAAACCATTCTTAGATACGTAATCTCCTAGTCCAACTACTAGCGCCTTCCAGATCTCTTCTTCATCAGATAGCGATTGAGCTATTAGAGTTTTTGCCTGCCCTTGATCTTTCTTGATTGCTCCACTTAAAACTAAATCAGGGGCTCCGCTTTCTATCTCACATTGGATATCAACGATATTTAGTGAGCTTTCAAATTGCTCAGATCTTGCAATCACCTCGCCATTGCTATCCAGGGCAAATGATCCGCCATCAAAAACTAGATCATCCTGAGCCCCAACCATATTGAGATAGAGCAGCGGGCAACCCAGTTGCTTAACCCTCTTTCTTGCAAGTGCTAGCCTTACTCCATCTTTATCACGCTCAAAAGGGCTGCCATTAGCCACTAGCAAAATCCCAGGATTTGCCTTACTTAAATTGGCAACTGGGCCGCCTTCTTGCCAGATATCTTCACAGATTGCTAGAGCGATATCGATAGAGCCAAAGCGGATAACTAAGCTCTTATCTCCCTGCCCAAAATTTCTAAACTCATCAAAGACGCCATAATTTGGTAGATGGTGTTTGACATATTTACCAACAATTTTTCCCCGATGGATTGCAGCTAGAGCATTCTCAGGCTTTTCATTATGGTCTAGAAAACCAATAATGATTAAGAGCTCCCCGCCCCCGATTTTTTCTATCTGCTCTGCTAGTTCACTAACGCGTTTTTTTGAGGCGCTTTGAAATGCAGGCCTTAGGGCCAGGTCCTCAACGGGATAACCAGTTAAAACCATCTCGGAGAAGAGAACTACATCAGCCTCGCTTACTAGCGCTTCTTTGACTGCGCCAAGAATTAATTGGCTATTGCCCTCTAAATCGCCCAAGACTGGATTGATCTGGGCCATCGCAATTCTTAGCGGAGCGCTCTTGGCTGTAGGCATAGTTCAAGAGTACCGATAGACTTCACTTTGTAATCCCGGGGACCGCACTTGGCCTCGAGGAAGG
>Ga0129324_10003011_pt1 | contig 10098 bp, 8 predicted proteins | sample CPBDNA_7_FD_96879 | JGI IMG/M metagenome (GOLD analysis project Ga0129324, IMG submission 96879) | Freshwater to marine salinity gradient microbial communities from Chesapeake Bay, USA - CPBay_Spr_15_0.2_DNA | ecosystem: Environmental > Aquatic > Marine > Coastal | place: USA: Chesapeake Bay... | reverse complement strand
GAGTGGTTCCATCCAGGCAAGTGCTCGAACGGTGAACGCGCGGTTGACCATCTTGCGGTAGCGCGTGTGATTAGGTGGGTCGTTCGTTCCCAGCGCCGGGGTGTACGGGTAACCCTGGGCTCGGATCTCTTCGATTTCTTGGAGCACCTCAGCGGGTGGTTCGGTGCGCCGGGCGGGTGGCAAAACATTAGAAAAACGAACCGGGTCCATCAGGGCTTCGCGAACCAACGCCCACGTTGTGACGAAAAACAGACCGGGCTGATCGGGGATTTCGTAGACCGGCGCATCTGCTCGCAGCATCGCGTAAGTGGGGAACGGATTCTGGTAGAAGTCATCAGAGTGCGGATTGACATGCTGCAGTGTTGGCAAAGTCTCGGTCATCACTGCACCATAGAGGAAACGTTCGTCTGAGGCAATGGAATTTCAGAGGCAATGGAATTTAGGTGTGATACCTCACGACCCAATAACTCCCTATAAAACATATCTACTGACTCTCACACCCTTGGTGGCGCTGATAGCGTCCAACCATGAATCACGATCACCCAACTCACGGCATCGAGGTATCCCAAGTGGACGTGCCCCGTGAGGTGATCACGGACCTGCAAGAGCGACTGCGGAATACGCGCTGGTTCGACGGGATTGACGGGTCCGGTTGGGAGTACGGCACCGACATCAGTTATCTGCGTGAACTCTGCGATTACTGGGCATCAGATTTCGATTGGTACGCGATCCAAGACAGATTCAATTCATTCGATCAAGTTGTCACGACAATTGATGATCAGCGTGTGCACGCATTTCACCAACGCTCCCCGCGCCCCGATGCAACCCCGTTACTTCTCGTTCACGGATGGCCAGGGTCTGCCATTGAGTTCATTGATGTGATCGGTCCTCTGAGTGATCCTGATAGTTATGGCGCACCGGGTGCTGCCGCATTCCATGTGGTGTGTCCTTCTATTCCCGGCTACGGTTTTTCTGGTCCCACACATGCGCGCGGCTGGGATGTTCGTCGGATTTCGGGTGCAATGGATACGTTGATGCAACGCTTGGGTTACCCGCAGTACGCGGGTGCCGGCGGTGACTGGGGCTCTAACATTCTCACCGACCTCGCTCGCTCCGAGCGTGCAACTTCGCTCACCGCACTCCATTTAACGATGCCCACCGGGCTACCGCCGGAACCTGGAGTTGTGGAAGAGCTCAACGAATTTGAACAAGGATCCCTGGCGCACTGGGACCACGCGGTCGCTACCGGTCGAGTGAATCACGTGAACACCAATACGTTCCGGCCCCACACAATGGCAGTTGCGGTAAACGACTCTCCTGCCGGCTTGCTGTCATGGATGGTAGATATGTGTCGCTCATTCACGGTCTACGAAGGTGATGTTGAAACAGCTTTAACACGAGACCAGCTACTCGCCAATGCCACAATTTATTGGGCAACAGGAACAATCAGTTCTGCGATGCGACTCTATTTCGAATGGGCGAAACAGAAAGCTTCCCAACCAAATCCACCCTTTGTAACCGTACCCGTTTCCGTATCAATTTTCCCCAACGACATTCGACGTTGGCCTCAATCATGGGCAAAACGATCACTCAATATTGTCGACTGGGAAGTTCTCGACGCTGGCGGACACTTTGGTTCATGGGAGCAACCCGAGATGTTTATCAACGCGGTTCGACGTTCCCTCGGCTAAACTTCAGTCTGTTCTTTCGTCTTCGCTCTGATCACGCACCAACAGAACCGAACTCTTCGAGTGATGTGCAATTGCACTCGCAACTGATCCCACCTTCATGCGCGGTGAGGAAGCGGACCTGATCAAACCCGCTCATGCTAAAGAGCGTGCCGATTAGTGTGTAATCCTCGCGTGACTAATGCGGAGAAGCTAAAAACAGTGCTGCTCTAGCAGCCTGATACCCAGTTTCTGGGTCACGTGGATCTAAATGAATGGCAGTCATCCCCAACGCCTCTGCGCCACGCAAATTAATGGGCTGATCATCAATAAAAACGGTGCCTTCAATCGGGACACCTAGTCGTTCGCACATCAAAATGTACGCTGCTGGGTCTGGTTTGTGCACCCTATCCTGCTTGCCGTCCACCATTGCGTCAAATGACCTTATGACACTCATTCTTTGGATCCACTCTGCATCGTGGAATGCCGTCAGGTCATTGGTCAACATGCCAACAGGAATACCCGCGGATTTAGCATCATGGAGCAGCGCGAGCGCACCCGGCCGAACCAGTTCATTTTCCGGTCCGGCGTATAGCGGAGCCATCATCTCGGGCATGGAGGCGGGATGTCCTACCAGTTCAGCGAATCTGTCCACCTGAAGTTTCCAATATTCGCGCTCATTCATGTCACCCGCTTGAAACGCCTGCCAGTCGGTATCTGATTCTGGGTCAAATGGGCCAGCCCAATTAAAGGAGCCTGGGGGGAGACCTAATCTCTGTTCACCTTGTTCGCGAAGTTCAAAAGGCGTAAGCAACACCGGTCCACCAAAATCAAAAACTAATGCGGACAAAGGACTACCTTTCAACTGGCGCGCTCACTGCAATCGGGACCCTAAAAGCTAATGCTCTTCTTCCTCAATAATTACCATGTCGAATCGCACAACCTCGCCGAACCAACCACATGCCCCACACCACGTCATAAAAACTCGAAGGTCGCCAGCCCAATACTCGGTTGTTATTCCGCCACCTGTCTCAAGATCAGCAGCACACATTGGGCAGAAATTGGGTCTATCAATCAGGTGACGCTCAGCATCTGGACCGAACCACGAGCCCACGGGCGGCAGTCGGTGCGGATCGGGTGGCAACGCCGCCAAATCCGCTTTCCGCTCGTCTGGGGTTAAAGGTGTGTCAGTCATGGCAGCTTTACCAAAGTCAGGCACTCGTTCCGGCGCTTTCCCTCGCTGCCCATGCAGCCTCATGCAAGTCCAACAACTCCTGCTTCAGCGGGCTATAACGCATTGACCCGGTGGTAATCCAAGCACGGGCGAATTCACGTTCGGCACCGAACTTGTCACGCTCACAAGGCAGATCAATCCGCTCATGTGGCTCACGCACAGTTCCCAGCGGATCCTCACCGTTGGCTACCTTTTTCATGTTCTCCTTGAACATTTTGCGCAACATGGCAACGCCGCCGTCGGAACGACCCAAATGCTCCTGGCTTCGATCCGTGATGGGACCTTGGGAAACCCAAGCCATGATGTCCTGTCCTTCAATGTAATCGGTGATCAAGCGGCCGTTTTCGTCCTTCCACAAATACTCGTAAAAGACTGGGCGATCTTGCTTAGGCGCTTCAATGCCATTGGGAGCGTGATTGGAAAAAAATAATTTCCAAGTAGTGGTGTCATCAATGGGGACCCGGATTTGCATTTGATTGATTCCGGCTCCACCGACACGCATGAAATAAGGGAAAACAAGTGGATGACCGATCTTCCAGTCATCGTTATCTTCGGTGCCACCTTCTAGAACTCGGCGCTTGAGAATTCCCCATTCCATTTCTTCAAATCCGGTTCGCATGTGCTTCTTTTGGAATGCTTTTGGGGCATCAAAACCCTCGGTTTGGCCAAGAAATTCAAAGTAGTACCCATGTAGCCACTCGACATGGTGCGGATCCACCGAGTTCTCCATAATTTGGAGCCAGTTGCACGGCAGTGTGGTGTAACCGCAATCCTTGATTCCGTCCATGACGAAGACATCAAAGCGCGGGAGTTCGGGTGCTGGGTCAGGCCCGACATACACCCAAACCATTCCGGCTAGTGTCTGAGCTTTACCCGCTTTCTGCTGCACCCGGTCGCGGAAATTTTGGTTATCAGTTTCAGCCGGCTGCTCAACACACTGGCCATCGAAATCAAATTTCCAGCCGTGGTAACCGCAGCGAATACCGTCCTCGTGCACCACACCGTAAGTCAGTGACGCCCGGCGGTGCGGGCAGTGCTCTGCAACGATGCCGTAGCGCCCGCTTTTTGGGGTCTTAAACAGAGTCCAGTTTTCACCGAGCAGACGAACCGTCTTGGTAAGCACGGAGTCGAAGTCCTGCTCAAATGCAATGGGGTACCAGTAGCGACGCAGGAGTTCGCCCATGGGTGTGCCTGGGCCTACTGAGGTAAGTTCCTCATTTTGCTCTACGGTCAACATGGCCATTCCTCCCCTGAAAATATATCCGATACAAATGAAAAACGCTTGAAAGGCAACTGATATCTAAGCCTAATGGTGCACCCCGGCTCCTGCGAACGGCAAGTATTTTGTCCCGCCCGCGGGAACCGAGGAGCCCATTCGGTTCTTCCCGTTAATCCAGAATAGTGACAACGCCATTGTTGCCATCCACCCGAATACGCATACCCGTCTGGATTTTGGCCGTTGCGAAACCGGTGCCGGTGACCGCTGGAAGACCGTATTCGCGACAGACAATTGCCGCATGACTCATCATTCCGCCAGAGTCCGTGACGGTCGCCTGAATTTTTCCAAAAATGGGCGCCCAACTTGGCGCTGTGACCGGAGCCACCAAAATTTCGCCTTCTTGGATCTGGCTGATGTCTTCAGGGGAGAAAATGACTCGAGCAAGACCTTCGACATAACCCGGGGAAGCGGCCATACCTCGGAGTTCACCTTCAACCTGGTCTCCACCACCGAGCCAAGCATTCACGCTGTCTGAAGTAATTCCCCACAACATGACCGTGAATGGTTCGGTGACAACCTCTGGTGGCACACCGAGTCCTGGAATGGGCTTCCACTTGGCAAGTGCGGCACACTTTCGACGACGCTCGGCAACGATCGGTGGCCAATACCCCGGACCCGCTGGCGCTTCCGGCGTCGCCCACGATACGAAGTAATCCCACAGCATTTCCTCAACTTCAGTGCGCTTTAGGTAAAAGATGTCATCGGGTTCGCCCCAGAAACCTTCCTTGACCATAATCGCACCAAGTTCACGCATCTTGCGCCAAATCACAGAGTGAGCCCAGTGCTCGACGTAGAAATTATGGTTCTCAACGTATGGGAACACTGTTCGCGCTAGTCCAAGTTTGCCTTGGAAAGTCTCACGATCCTCGTCCGTTAACAGGTATTCCACATACTCATTTACAATCCGATCACGTTCAGCACGGATTGCTTCCACCGGTCGGTTTAGATCTTTGCCATCCTGGAGATTCTGAATGTAATTTCGGATGAACTCGAATGGGATTTCAATATTCTCGATCCAAATCTTGTCGCGATGATAGAAACCGGATCCGGTTGAGAAATTAAACCAAGGCTCGGCTGATTCCTCGAAGGATGCGATCCATGCCTGACCATCAGCACTTGACTTCAGTATCTCGCAGGTCGCATCAACGTCGCCTGCTGAAAATGCCTCAGCAACACCACTGTCCACGGCTTTGCGAGCTAGGCGCTTGAGTTCATCGTCTGGGCGGAAGAGATCCACATCAACTCCGGCGACCATCTTTGCGATTGCCTGATCAGGGATGCTCGGGAATACGGTCTTGCAAAACATGAAGAAATCAAGATAAGCCGCGTATCCGAGATTAAGAAATTCAAAGTGATAATTCCAGAGCTTGAGAGCCAAACTTGAGAGTCGATGGTAATTTTCCTGAATCTGATACCCAGAGCCCACGCCTGCACCGGACTTAACGACCCTCTCAGCATCTTCGACATCAGGTAACGCTGCGAATTCAATAGCTTCAAGTTCACCAACAAGATCCCGAATTTTGACCATCCAATTGGAATAGAGATCATCCCAATTCATGAAGTAATGGCCAGCACGATCAGTGAAGTTTGCAACACGCTCTTCAATTTTTGCAGGGTCAGCCGGAACCGGACTCAAGTAGCCGTAGCCATTGAGGATCCGGAACGCAATACCGTCAGCGGGTGGCACCTGCAAATGACGGGAGTTGTATTGAGACAGTGACGCGAGAGCGTACTCAAAGAATGTCGCGTCCCAGGGTGTCAAAACATTTGGCCAGTGAACACCGTCCTGAAACCAAAACATTGAGTCTTCGAATTCACGTCGATTCTCAGAGAACAATGACGAATATATGTACATCTCTTGCCAGCCCTCGGCACCTTCGGGTGTCTCAATGTCGAATGGGCTTGGAAAACGATCGGCCATGTGATTTCCTCTCGCGGTAACCGCGTCAAAATACGATTATTTTTTAGTATGAAGTGGATTCATTAGTGTGGAGACAATGCTTGCCATGAAATCTCCCGAGGATTGAACACTGCTTGTTGCACTTGAGGTCTTCTTGCTCCAAACAGTTTCTGGTCGAGCCTGAAGTAAAACGACATTTTTGCCGTCATCCAGGTCTGCGTCCACGGCCCACTCAATATCTTGTGGGCAGGCATAGTGCTTCTCTGCGGCTTTCGCGAGCACCGCGATTGCACGAATTTGCGCGTCGGTCAAACTTGGCGACTTGGCGCGTTCTTCATCTAGTTCCGCTCTCTCCACAGTTTCGTGGTCGCTGAGACTAAATTCCATTTCCTTAATGGAGATCTTTCGCTGTCCAATTTCCATTAAGACTTTGTCAATCAAGTAGTTGTCCGGGGTCACCTCACCCGAGACAACCGCCTCACCAAAACCCCAGGCTGAGTCAATACAGACTTGTGATCTATCACCATTGATTGGATTCAGCGTAAATGCCACACCTGCTGAAATTGGCCGCACCATTTTTTGGATTACAACGCTCATTTCCACTGAGCGGTGCTCGTATCCCATCTTGACGCGGTAACAGGTTGCCCTATCCGTGAACAAACTCGCCCAACACTTGTGGACTGCCTCAATAACAGCGTCCGCGCCCTTGACCCATAGGTAGGTATCGTGTTCTCCGGCAAAAGAAGCGTCGGGTGAGTCTTCACTTGTCGCTGAAGATCGAACCGCCACGGGTACGTTCTCCGAGTTTGATTGGCGGCACAGTTCCGCATAAGCCTGACGCAGATCTAATTCAACTTGGTCAGCCATTGCCATCTCGCCAAATGCTGCCCTAATTTGCTTACAACGTTCAGAAACCATGTCGGTGTCGTCGGTATCGAGTTCGTAAAGCAGTCGCGCAATATTTTCGTCGAGCCGACTTTGCTCTTTACTCTTTCGGTAAGCGGTACAGGTCAGTGTGAAACCGGGTGGTACTGGTAACCCAGCACCCGTCATTTCACCGAGACTGGCTCCCTTCCCACCAACTTCGCCTTTAAGCCCTTTCCAATAGCCTTCAAACCACACGATATTTTCTGACATGGTTCTATTCCTTCCCTCGTAACACTGTTGGGAGAGCTCGGCCGCTCAGGCCTTCCCACCAATCTGGAAGTTGATCCAGATCAGGCACCATTACTTCCTGAACTCGATTTCGATATGCGATAAACGCGGAATTTTTTGACATCATGCGGACTATGACTTCTTCCGTGTTGTACGGCTCCCCTGGGTCGTAACCAAATGCACTGATAGCAAAGACCCGAATCGGGCCGGAATGCGTGCCGACGATGATCCGTTCACCGGGGTATTCGGCCATAATCCGTTGAATCCCAGCCCAAAATCTGCGTACGGTTGCTGACGGTGGCTCGAAATTCAGCATGGGGATTTGAATCCACAATGTGATGGGATCGGCGCCCCCTGCCTGAGTGCTCCAGAACCGATCCATTTCGACCAACCACGTTGGCCGGTCGCCCTGAGCCACGCGTTCGTACTTTTCCATTTCCTTTTTATAGAGTCGAAATGCACCTGTGACATCGCGTAGGCCCTCAGGAGTCCACACTTGAAAATTTCTAAACTCCTCCATTGCCGTGACTTCACTGATCTCGGCGGTTCGATCCCACATGGTCAGACCATCGAGAAGTCCCTTTCTAATTCCTTCTGCGGTCTGGCGAGCCCGGTTCGTATCCGCACAAACAATCCGGATGCGTTCACCCTGCTTGATTCCTTTGCTGATGTCGAAGCCGCGTCGGTGAACCTGCCAACTGCCGAGCGGCGTTAACCCACTCTCGGTCGAGTATCCCTGCGTTTCACCGTGACGGATAATGTGTACCTGCGTGGTGAGGGTAGCTCCGATTTGTTCCTCTGATTCAGGAACTATTTCCTTGGTTTTGGTGATTTGCGAGTAAGCGTTGGTGACTCCTAAGTCCTGCCCATCCCATAAAGGCAAGCGCTGCTCAAGTGCATTCGCACCGCTTAGCCGGTCACGGAAGCGGCGCAGGTACAGCGGAGTTGACTCCGTTCGTTCTAAATCCAGAGTTTCAGCCGAAGGCGTGACCATGCTGGCTGCCTCACGTTCTCGATACCGCTGCAGGTAGCCAGGAGGATCAGTCCGTTCCATTCGCGGAAGGGGCGCTCTTGCTGCCGGCGGCACTTGCCCGTCAATGTCACGGTTGTTTACATCATGGGTTGACTCTGATGTGGTCACTGCATCTCCTAACTGTGCACCGTCAGAAACTTTTGGTTCACAACGCCGTCGTAGTAAAAAATTGCACGTCCCATTTCAGCTTCTGTCCATGTGATGGGAGGTTCGTCGTGGTCCACGTAGTACCCACCTGTAAAAGTTTCATTGCGGTTCCCAGCGGGGTCGAAGAAATAGAGGCAGTGACCGCGCGTTGCTCCGTGACGTGTCGGATTCTTCTCGATATTTACACCGTGATAGGCGAGGACGTCAGCAGCATCACGGATGGCACTCCAGTCCTCAACGTAATAAGCGAAATGATGAAGCCCCCGATTTTGTCCTGTTACGAGCGCTATGTCGTGTGATTGGTTTGAGTGCTCCAACCAGGTGGCTACTTGAAAACCGTCGTCACCCATTACTTGTTCGGTCAAATGGAAACCGAGGACATCATGCAGGAATTTTGTGGTAGCCCCGACGTCTTCACATGTCAAAAAGATGTGGTCGATACGAGGCGGTGCGATTCCAACGAGACCCAAAGGTTTGGGCGGTGGATTTGTGAGCGGTAATAAATTACCTACTTGATCCATTCCGTACATTAATTCCATTTCGTGGCCACTTGGCAATTGGAAGCGGACCGACTCGCCACCCCCTGGGCCTGCTCCATCTCGGGACACCCGGAGAACGGCGACACCAGCCTCCTCCAATTTGCCCTGGTAGTAATCGAGATCTTGTGAGAATTCCAGCTTCCAGCCCATGCGCACAAGTCCGTAAGTGGGAGCGCTGTGCAAAACAACTGAGTGGTGCTGATGCTCATCCCAGCACTTCAGATAAACACGATCGCCTTCGCGATCTGTCTCGAACATGCCAACAACTTCACTGTAATAAGCCGTGGCTAACTCGAGATCCGGAACTCGAATCTCAACGTGCGATAAACGCAAAATTGCCATGTACCGAGTCCTGTCTCAAGTGTGAACGTTCATGAATCGCTGGTTTAGTTCGCCTTCGTAGTAAAAAATTGCACGCCCAATTTGATCTTCGGTCCAGGTGATGGTGGGGAAATCAGGATCAGGGCGATAACCACCGGTAAAAACTTCATTCCGAGTTCCCAGTGGATCAAAGAAATAAATTGTGTTTCCACGAGTAATACCGTGCCTAGTTGGACCAACATCAATTTGAATGCCGTTGTAAGCCAGGACATCAGCTGAACGGCGGACGTGATCCCAATCATCCAACCACCATGCAAAGTGGTGCAGCCCACCATTTTTGCCCGTCACAATTGCCAAATCATGTGGGCTGTGTGAGACCTCCATCCACACCGCAGATTGGTGGCCTTGGCCATCAAGAAGTTGCTCGGTCGTGCGGAAACCAAACACATCCTCAAAAAATTTCGCGGAATCACCCACTTCTTCGGCCGTCACCAACACGTGGTCCAGCCGTGGCGGGGCAATACCTTTAAGCCCTTCAACCGTCAAAGACGGATTTACTGACGAAGTTGCTCGTCCAACATGCTCAATGTCGTAGACGAGTTCCATGATCTGACCCGATGGAGTTTCAAATCGAATTGATTCGCCTTGACCCACATGATCACCTTTTGAAACCCGACGCACGGGGTACCCGTATTTGGTTACCTTGTTTTCAAATTCGCCAAGATCGTCTTCTCGATCCACCTTGAAGGACATTTGCTCGAAACCAACCCGGGGGCCATAAATAAGCCGAAGTGAATGGTGATTGGGTTCATCCCAACATTTC
>Ga0129324_10003009_pt1 | contig 10100 bp, 11 predicted proteins | sample CPBDNA_7_FD_96879 | JGI IMG/M metagenome (GOLD analysis project Ga0129324, IMG submission 96879) | Freshwater to marine salinity gradient microbial communities from Chesapeake Bay, USA - CPBay_Spr_15_0.2_DNA | ecosystem: Environmental > Aquatic > Marine > Coastal | place: USA: Chesapeake Bay... | reverse complement strand
TTTAATCGGCCAAATGCAATAAAAAAGGTGGCCGATGAGCCACCTTTTTTATTGCGCACATTCAGTAATTGTCACATGCGCTTAATCTTTACGATGACCTTCTTTCGCCATATTAATAGAGTACTTCGGAATCTCAATGACTAAATCGGTTTTATCTACAATTGCCTGACAAGACAGACGTGATTTTGGTTCTAGTCCCCAAGCTTTATCAAGTAAATCATCTTCTTGGTCAGTAGCTGGGTCAAGCGTGTTATAACCTTCACGGACAATCACATGACAAGTGGTGCAAGCACACACTTGGTCGCAGGCATGGTCTATTTCAATGTCATGGTCTAATAGATTCTGACAAATTGAATCTCCTCTTTTTGCTTCAAAGGCGGCGCCGTTAGGGCAGAGCTCTTCGTGTGGTAATACAATTATTTGTGGCATATTTTATTCTCGATCTTATTGCTATAAATTAACTTCATCAATATTTTTCCCCGCCAATGCGCGGCTAACGCTTTCATCCATACGCTTGGCTGCAAACGCCTCTGTTGCCGTGTTAAGTGCAGCAGTGGCATCATGGATGGCGCGACTTTGCTCGCCAGCTAAAGCAGTTTCTAATGCTTTGATATGCTTACTAATCGCCTCTTTCTCAACCGCATTGAGTAAGTGCCCATCTTGCTCAAGTGCAATATGAATCGCACTGATGATGCCCATGGCATCAACTTTTGCTTCCGCTAAAGCGCGCGCTTTTTTATCCGACTCTGCTTCACTAAAAGATGACTTCAGCATGTCAATAATCGCATCTTCGTTTAAGCCATAAGAAGGCTTGACGCTAATACTAGCCTCTACCCCTTTGGTTTCTTCGCGCGCACTCACCGAGAGTAATCCATCAGCATCCACTTGGAAGGTTACACGAATGCGCGCCGCACCAGCCGCCATTGGCGGGATGCCACGCAACTCAAAGCGGGCTAATGAACGGCACGCACTCACAAGGTCACGCTCCCCTTGTAAGACGTGTATGCTCATTGCTGTTTGACCATCTTTAAAGGTGGTAAAGTCTTGCGCACGCGCCACAGGTAGGGTTGAATTACGCGGAATGACTTTTTCGACTAGACCGCCCATGGTTTCTAAACCCAATGATAGCGGTGTCACATCTAACAATAGCAAATCATCGCCACTGCGATTGCCAGCTAATACATTGGCCTGAATAGCAGCGCCTATGGCGACTACTTTGTCAGGGTCTAAATTGGTTAAAGGCGCTTGCTGGAAGAAGTCTTGCACGGCCTGCCGCACATGTGGCATGCGCGTTGCGCCACCGACCAGCACCACACCTTTAATATCGGTTAAATCCAAGCTGGCATCACGCATGGCTTTGCGCATAGGGCTGAGTGTTTTACGCACTAAATTTTCGGTGAGTTCTACAAAAGCAGCCGCTGTTAAAGTCACATCCACCGTATAAGCACTGCTCAGTTTGCAAGTGATTTGCGCTTCTTCATTCTCCGTTAACCACTCTTTGGCTTGACGCGCTTTTGTTAATAATAAGCGTGTATCCTTTTCACTTAAGGGCTGTTTTGATGGATTGGCGTCGCGTATTTGGTCCAGTATCCAGCAGTAAATGCGATGATCAAAATCATCCCCACCTAAAGCAGAATCCCCATTGGTCGCGAGTACTTCAAAGATGCCTTTTGATAAGTGTAAAATGCTCACGTCAAAGGTGCCACCACCTAAGTCATAGATGACGTAAACGCCCTCAGCGGCATTATCTAAGCCATAAGCCACCGCTGCCGCTGTTGGTTCATTTAATAAACGCAAAACATGCAAACCTGCGAGACGGGCAGCATCTTTTGTGGCTTGTCGCTGGGCATCATCAAAGTAAGCAGGCACGGTAATCACGGCGCCAGTTAACTCGCCACCCAAGGCAGCTTGTGCGCGATTTTTAAGCGTTTTAAGAATTTCAGCAGAGATCTCCACAGGGCTTTTTAGTCCCGCACGTGTATCCAATAGCACCATGCCTTGTGATGCATCATCAGAGGGGGGACTGACAAACCGATATGGAATATGTGCTTTATCAACGATGTCTTTTAAACTACGGCCCATCAATCGTTTAACTGAAGCAATCGTATTGACGGGGTCTGCATTTTGTTTCACCTTTGCTTCATGCCCAACAATGACTTGTTGCGCTTCGCCATAGTGCACAATCGAAGGGAGCAAAGCATGCCCATGTTGGTCTTGCAACACCGTACTCATGCCGCTACGCACGGTTGCGACGAGCGAGTTAGTCGTACCTAAATCAATCCCAATAGCCAGCTTATGCTGGTGAGGGGCGGCACTCATGCCAGGTTCAGAAATTTGTAATAATGCCATTAGTCCTCTATTTGTGTGATGGCTTTGTTAATGTCTTCACACACTTTATCTATAAATATGAGTTTACGGGTTGCATCCGTTGCAGCGCTTAAATCGTTCTGTTCATCAAACAAGCGGTTTAATTCTTCTGCCAATAAGTGTGCAGCCTGCCGCATTTCAGTTGCCAGCTGTTCTAAGCCTGCAATATCTTTATCTGCTTTGCAATCTTCTAATGTTTCACGCCATGCCATTTGTTGTATCAAAAAATCCATCGGCATCGCTGTATTGGTTTCTTGCGTAGCATCAATTTGAGACAAACTTAGCAAATACTTGGCCCGTGATGCTGGCTTTTTCAGCGTTTGGTAAGCTTCATTTGCTAACGTTGCCTGTTGCATCGCGCTCAGCTTTTCTGCCGACGATGCCGTCACAAAGCGGTCTGGATGAACGGCCGATTGGATTTTGCGATAATGACGCTCTAAAGTGGATAAATCAATACAGAACGATTGGTCTAAATCAAATAGCTTGAAATAGTTTTGACTCACGCTAGCTAGACTCAAACAGTAAAACTTTCGCCACAGCCGCATTCATCCGCTACATTAGGATTGTTGAACTTAAAGCCTTCGTTTAATCCTTCTTTAGTGAAGTCTAATTCAGTACCATCGATATAGACCAAGCTTTTTGGGTCAACAATGACTTTAACCCCATGACTCTCAAAGCTCATATCCTCAGCTTGCATTTCATCAACAAACTCTAAAGTGTAAGCCATACCAGAACAGCCAGTGGTTTTGACCCCCAATCGCAGTCCAATCCCTTTGCCACGATTAGACAGGAACTTTTCGACGCGATTCGCCGCTGCTGGCGTTAAACTAATGGCCATTACGCTGCCTCTTTACCTGCTTGTTTAGCTTTAATATCAGCGACTGCTGCCTTAATCGCATCTTCCGCTAACACTGAACAATGGATTTTAACTGGCGGTAAAGCCAACTCTTCAGCAATGGCTGAATTTTTAATGGCATAAGCTTCATCAATGGTTTTACCTTTTAACCATTCCGTGACTAAAGAACTCGAAGCAATCGCTGAACCGCAGCCGTATGTTTTAAATTTAGCATCCTCAATCAAGCCAGCATCGTTGACTTTAATCATTAACTTCATCACATCACCACAAGCTGGCGCGCCGACCATGCCTGTGCCAACATTGGGGTCATTTTTGTCTAAAGAACCCACATTACGTGGATTTTCATAGTGGTCTAAAACTTTATCTGAATATGCCATAACCTTCTCCTTTGTGCATTTGAACGCATCTAAAAACGATATTGACCTTGCGACGTCAAATGTTGACGCAGCGACAAAACGCTTTTAAATCCTTTTTCTTTCGCATGCTTTTTAAATTTCAATTTAACGCGCCTGCTTTTTTAACGCATTATTTAGTGCTCTGCCCATTCAACTTTGCTGATGTCGACCCCGTCTTGGAACATTTCCCATAGAGGTGATAGTTCACGTAATTTGTCAATCTTGTCTTTTAACAACTGTATTGTATAGTCAACATCGGCTTCAGTGGTGAAACGGCCAATTGAAAAACGAATCGAGCTATGCGCCAACTCATCTGAGCGAACTAAAGCGCGTAGTACATAACTAGGCTCCAAACTGGCCGAAGTACAAGCTGAACCACTGGATACAGCGATGCCTTTGATGGCCATAATTAATGATTCACCCTCAACGTAGTTAAAACTAATATTTAAATTATGTGGCACGCGGTGGTCTAAATCACCATTGACATATGACTCTTCAATGCTGGTTAAACCAGCCAACAAACGATGATTTAACATCCGAACACGCTCATTTTCAGCGTGCATTTCTTCACGCGCGATTCTAAAAGCCTCGCCCATACCGACAATTTGATGCGGGGCTAATGTACCTGAGCGCATGCCACGCTCATGACCGCCACCGTGCATTTGCGCCTCAATACGAATCCGCGGTTTACGACGTACATACAAAGCGCCAATGCCTTTGGGGCCATAGGTTTTATGCGCTGAAAAGCTCATTAAATCCACGGGTAATTTTTCTAAATCAATATCCACTTTACCAGTGGCTTGTGCTGCATCCACGTGGAAAATCACGCCATGTTCACGGCAAAGATGACCAATCGCCTCTATGTCTTGAATAACCCCAATTTCATTATTGACAAACATGACCGATGCCAATACGGTATCAGGACGAATCGCCGCTTTGAATTTTTCAATATCAACTAAACCATTAGCCTCTGGCTCTAAAAAAGTAGCAGAAAAGCCGAGGCGTTCTAAATCACGCACAGGGTCAATGACCGCTTTATGCTCAGTTGCAACGGTAATAATATGTTTACCTTTTTCGCTATAGAAATTAGCCGCGCCTTTAATCGCTAGATTATTAGACTCAGTAGCGCCCGATGTCCAAACAATTTCTCTTGGATCTGCGTTCACTAATTTAGCCACTTCTTCTCGCGCGTTTTCTACTGCTTTTTCTGCAGTCCAGCCGTATGGATGACTGCGCGAAGCAGGGTTGCCATACTGTTCGGTTAAATACGGAATCATTTTTTCAGCAACACGCGGATCCACTGGCGTTGTGGCTGAATAATCTAAGTAAATTGGCATTCTTTCCATTTGCGTTTTGACTTCCTTTTAATAAATCTATCTTAAAAAATAATGCACTTAAGCGGCAACAGCCGTCATCTGTCTTAACTTTTGCAAAGCTTGTTTTAATGCATGTAAAAAGGCATGCACTTGTTCTAATGTATTGTCGCGGTTAAAGCTCACCCGAATGGCAGCGCCAGCCAAATCAGCTTCGACCCCCATCGCCAACAACACATGACTAGGCTCACCGCTCGCGCTAGAGCAAGCAGAACCGCTGGCGACTGCAAACCCCAGCTGGTCCAAAGCCGTGACCAAGGTTTCACCATTGATATTTTCAAAGGCAAAAAAACTGGTATTGGGTAAACGGACAGTTTGCTGCGCAAAAATCACCGCATTTAACTGGCTTAAGCCAACTTCTAAGGCTGTACGCAAAGCAGCCGTATGCTGTGCAAAGTCAGCCAGTTCTTGCGTGGCTAACTCACAAGCCGCACCAAACCCAACAATCGCGGCAATATTTTCTGTCCCGCTACGCAAGCCTTTTTCTTGGCCACCACCATGTAACAAAGGTTGAATATCAATGCGTTTATTCAGCACCAGCGCACCTGCGCCAAGCGGCCCGCCAATTTTGTGACTTGAAATCGTCATGGCATGCACGCCCAATGCATTAAAATCAATCGCGATTTTACCCAAAGCTTGAACCGCATCCGTATGCACATAAGCTTGTTTACCCACTAAAGCAGTAACCGCTTTAATCTCTTGTATGCTACCGGTCTCATTATTGGCTAACATCACCGAAACGAGATGAGTCGGTGTGGCTAGCTTGGTCTGCAGATCTTGTAAATCCAGTTCACATTTAGCGTTGACCGCGACCTGATTGGCCTGCCATCCGCGACGTGCCATCGCCATAGCTGGCTTAGTCACACAAGGATGCTCAATGCGGCTGGTTAATATTTGCGCTGGCGCTAAGTTGCTCGCAATGCCAGTGATGGCAAAATTATTCGCCTCTGTACCGCTAGCGGTAAAGATGATTTGACTCGCTTGTGCGCCCACCGCTGCAGCGACTTGGCGACGCGCTTGTTCAATCGCCTCATGCGCCCTGCGCCCAAAACAATGCTGGCTTGCTGGGTTACCATGTTGACTGGTCAACAGCGGCATCATGGCATCAAGCACCTTTGGCTTGAGTGCAGTGGTGCTGTTGTGGTCAAAATACACCTTAGCCACTAACAGCCGCCTCATTACGGTCACAGGATTTGCGTGAAGCAAACATCACAGTGCTATTGTCCAGATGATTTTGGTCTTTTGCTTGTTGCGAATTGACCATATCAGCCAAGCTAACATCGGACAGATAATCCAAAATTTTAGCATTTAATGACGCCCACAAATCATGCGTCATGCAACGGCCGAGCGCACCATGACAATTCTCTTTACCTCCGCACTGGGTGGCATCAATATCTTCATCCACCGCAGAAATAATGGCAGAAACCGAAATTTCAGCACGCGATTTTGCTAAATTGTAACCACCGCCTGGTCCGCGCACACTCGTCACCAAGCCTTGACGACGTAAGCGACTGAATAGCTGCTCTAAATAAGATAGAGAAATATCTTGACGCTCGCTAATGCCTGCGAGGGTGACTGGTTTTGATGCACCAGTCAGGTCAAGCTCGTTGAGAGCAAGGTCTAGCATGGCGGTGACAGCAAATCTGCCCTTGGTCGTCAGTCTCATGATAATACGCTCATGGTTGTTTGAAATCCCTTAAATAATGGTGGCTATTTTATAATAACCTACTATTTTAGTCAATTATTGCAGACTTAAGTTCCAACGATTTTACTTTTATTCATCTGTTTGTTTTTTGGCTCTGGGAGTCGCTTTCGGCTTCACCTTTGGACGAGCTTGCGGCGCTTGTTCAGGCTGCTCAACTGAAAATGCGCTAGCGACTTTGTTTTCGGACTGTGTGTCATTCATGCTATTGAGTTGTTGTTTTAATGCTTCAATTTCAGCCAGCAACGGTTGCAAGGCTTTATGAATTGGGTCATTCTCATCATCACTCACGGCATAAGCACTAAACCTGACTTTTTCAGCGGCTTGTTTTGCTTGCTCTTCTTCTAAGATGCGCGCAGGAATGCCGACTGCTGTTGCGTTTTCTGGGACATCTTTAACCACCACCGCATTCGAGCCAATTTTAGCATTTTTGCCGATGGTAATCGGACCTAATACCTTAGCGCCAGCGCCGATGACCACCCCACTTTTTAAAGTCGGGTGTCGTTTACCTTTATTCCAAGAGGTGCCACCCAAGGTCACGCCATGGTAAAGCGTGCAATCGTCACCAATCACCGCTGTTTCCCCAATCACGATCCCCATACCATGGTCAATAAATACACGCTGACCGATGGTAGCGCCAGGATGAATTTCAATACCAGTTAAGAAACGACCTAGATTCGAAAAGAAACGGCCAAACCAATATAACTTCAGCCGCCACAAGCAATGGCTGAAGCGATGCAAAATTAAGGCATGCACGCCTGGATAAGTCGTCAGCACTTCAAAATGGGTGCGCGCCGCTGGGTCACGGTCAAAAACAATAGAAATATCTTGTTTGAGATGATTGAACATAATCAACACTATCACAGAATATAAAAGCATTATTATGCCATAAAATTTAATTCTTGACTAAAACGCTGGGTTAAATAAATCTGTATTTAACTTGCTTACATACGCAGTCCAATCTGTCGCTACTGGCATGCCAGCATCAAGCACAAGTTGAATTGGCTTATTGAGATTTAATACTTTTCATGCTTTTTGGGTTTTTGCGTTAAGGTCAGTATGCCGCGCAATAAATTGACTTCTTCTTTTTCTAAGTGGGCGCGCGCATACAAACGCCGCAAACGTTCAAACAATTTCTTGGGCGCTCTGGGGTTAAGGTAGCCAATCAAAATCAGCACTTCCTTAAAATGCGCATAAAATCGTTCTAATTCATCCTGTGTGGCCAATGCGACTGGCTTTTCCTCATAATGCAAGCTGCCATCCGTCACCGCCATGCGCAGTTCATAACACATAATCTGTACCGCCTGTGCCAAGTTCAAAGAAGTGTATTCGGGGTTGGCAGGAATCGTCGCTAATAAATGACATTTGCTTGCTTCGATAGTACTCAAGCCATTGGTTTCGTTACCAAAAACAAGCGCCACTTGTTGCGCGGTCGCCATCTGGCTCGACCTGCTGGCAGCCTCCCGTACTGTCATCACTTCTTGCGAAAGCGACCTTTCTTTACCGCTAACCGCAATCACCAAATGACAATCAGCAATGGCCTCATCTAAGCTAGCAGTGACAACCGCGGTATCGAGTAAGTCAGCGGCATTCACCGCCAGCGCTCGCGCTTCGCTATCAGGAAAATGCTTTGGATTAACCAAATAAAGGCGGTTCAGCCCCATGGTTTTCATGGCGCGCGCAGTTGAGCCAATATTCCCAGGGTGGCTGGTTTGGCAAAGAACAATACGAATATGGTTAAAAATGTCGGATGGATTCAATGGCTTAGGCTTTGCTATAAAAACGGAGCTAACTGACTGGGAATTATCGTTGCTTTCAATATTAATAATACAGCATCAATGCTAAAATGCTATTTTAACAGTTATTATTGAAAACCGATTATGCACCCGATGTTAACCAACGCTGTGAAAGCAGCGCGCCAAGCTGGCGATATTATTAATTTTGCTTCACGAGATTTAGGCCAGCTTAAAATTCAAACCAAATCATTCAATGACTTTGTAAGCGAAGTTGACCAAGCAGCAGAAAAAGCCATTATTGACACCTTAAAAGCGGCATACCCAGACCATGGCTTTTTAGGGGAAGAGGGTGGCGATGTCAACAAAGACGCGGAGAACATCTGGATTATTGACCCGTTGGACGGCACGACTAACTTTTTGCATAGTTTTCCGCAATATTGTGTTTCGATTGCTTTGCAACAAAATGGCGTCTTAACGCAAGCCGTCATTTATGACCCAGTGCGTAACGACTTATTTACTGCAACCAAAGGCCGTGGTGCTTTTTTAAACGACAAACGAATTCGCGTCGGCAGTCGCATCAAACTACAAGAAGCGCTCGTTTCAACAGGCTTTCCATTCCGTGAGTTTTCGTATTTAGACACTTATATGAACATGCTAAAAGACATGATTAAAAGCACCACAGGCATCCGCCGTCCAGGCTCTGCTGCTTTAGATTTAGCTTATGTTGCGGCTGGCTTTTCTGATGGATTCTTTGAGCTTAATCTCTCGGCATGGGATATTGCCGCTGGTGGTTTATTAGTGCAAGAAGCTGGCGGCATTGTCGGGGACTTTGAAGGCAATGAAAGTTGGATGCAAACGGGTAACATTGTTGCGGCCAATCCAAAAGTCTTTGCCCAGATGTTGCAAGTGCTGGCGCCACATTTAACACCAACAATAAAAACCCCCAAATAAACCAAACCCAAAATAAACCAAACCCGTACTTTAAAAGGGGATTTTCGGACAAAACAACCGTGTTTGTCCCCCGACGGCAAGTCTAGCAACAGCCCTTGATAACCTTAAGCGAAACCAAAAAGCCAAAACAAAAGCCCTACTAGCAATAGCAGGGCTTGTTTTTGGCTAATCCAGCACAGCGCCGCGCTAATTAGCAAGACACGACCTACGCTTGGTTGTGTCTTGTGCAGCATCTGCGATGCACCGTCTACTACTTATTGATTATGCTTGCCGCCTAAATGATGCTCAGTTCTAAGCTGTTTGGTTTGTGCTGTCATCATTAACTGCTCAAGCTTGGCCAAACGTTGTAGCACATTGGTCAGCAGCATATCGGATTGGTTTAGTTTAGCTTGCATGCGCTCAGCTTTGTCCTGCATGCGTTCAGCCTTAATTTTAGCTTGTTCACGTTCAGCTTTTGCTTGGGCTAATTCGCTGGCGGTGCTGTGTAATCTCACTTGCAAGGCATGGCTGGACATCCTGTCGCTGCTACTACCGCCCCAAGTATAGGCCAAGCCTAAAGTACTCACTGGCTGGCCAGTATTACCCGTCGCCATTGCCGCTTTGACAGTAAAGCTTTCATTAAGGCGATGTAAATAACCAATGGCCAGCCCCTGCATGCCGCTGTATTGGCTCAAGCCTAATGTTAAGCCGCTTTCTGCCCCGTTAGGCAGCGGCGCCATA
>Ga0129324_10003008_pt1 | contig 10101 bp, 14 predicted proteins | sample CPBDNA_7_FD_96879 | JGI IMG/M metagenome (GOLD analysis project Ga0129324, IMG submission 96879) | Freshwater to marine salinity gradient microbial communities from Chesapeake Bay, USA - CPBay_Spr_15_0.2_DNA | ecosystem: Environmental > Aquatic > Marine > Coastal | place: USA: Chesapeake Bay... | reverse complement strand
TTTATTCCACGCATGAAGTACGAATACATCAGACTACTCTGTGATTCAATGAGAGAAGATGGATATGTTATCCGATTTGACATTGACCCAGATTGGTCGCTATCATATACAGGAAACTACTACGAATTTACATTAAGTGTGTACGGATCATATATCGGAAAGAAGAATGCCTCATGTATCGAAGGACTAGACAGGAACAAAGCAATTTATATTCAGCAGAACAAATCAAGCGAGTCATCACAGGCTCAGGTATAGACATTGAGAACGAAATAGATTCAGATTACATTGTTTTCTGTCCATACCACGCAAACTATCGTACACCAGCAGGTGAGGTAGACAAGGTTACAGGTAATTTTTTCTGCTTTTCATGTCATGAGACCCGTAACTTAACTGAGTTTGTTATGTATCTTACTAAAAGATCCTTCTTTGAGGCACAAAGATTTATTGATCGTTTTAAGTTGGAGTCAAGCATTATTGATAGCATAGACAAGATGCTAGAAGTTAAGCCAGTTTTTGTTCCGTTTGACGAATTTACAATTAAAAGACTTAATAATGCTGCAATAGAATCTCCTAGAGCAATATCTTATTATGAGGGACGTAGAATTACCAAGGAATCAATTAAAAAGTTTCAACTTGGATACAGCGAAAAACAAGACATGGTAACCATTCCAATGCATACTCCATCAGGGGATATGCTCGTTGGCTTTGTTGGTCGTAGTATTGAGGGTAAAGATTTTAAGAATACTCCCAAGTTGCCAAAATCAAAGATTCTATTTAATCTTCACCGTGTCAAGGCTTACGATACGGTGTATGTAGTTGAGTCATCGTTTGATGCTATTCGTCTAGATCAGGCAGGCATTCCAGCGGTGGCAACACTAGGAGCAAATGTTCCAAAATCTCAGGGAGAACTATTGACAAAGCACTTTAATAATGTTATAGTTATTCCTGACAATGACGATGCAGGCCAAGAGATGGCAAAACGTATCGTAGAAAAAGTAGGATCAAGGGCGACTGTAGTTGGACTGCCTTCAAGGTTTAAGGACATTGGAGATATGACAGATACAGACATTCGAGAACTTACATCAATAGTACAAGACCCACTATTATCAATTATCAAATAAATTATATTAAGGAGTGTATTAATTATGGGAATTATGAAAGGCTTGAAGGAAATGGAAAAGGCAATGGAGCGACCATCAGTAACATCAGAAGGTGGTAGCAAGGTTCGTTGGCTTAAGTTAGATGACGGTCAGAGTGCAAAGATTCGTTTTGTAAACGAACTTGACGAAGACTCACCAAATTATGATGCAGCACGAGACTTGGCTATTGTAGTTTCGGAGCATACAAATCCTAAGGACTACAAGCGTAAGGCAGTTTGTACCATGGACGGTGAAGGACGTTGCTTTGGTTGTGAGATGGCTCGCAAGGAGCCTAAGAGTGGATGGCGTGCTCGTTTTCGCTATTACACCAACCTGCTAGTTGATGACGGACTAGAGCAGCCTTATGTTGCTGTGTGGTCACAGGGAGTTGGCAAGCAGTCTGTGTTCAATACAATCCGCGAATTCGCACTTGACACAGGAAGCATCAGCAATCGTAACTGGAGGCTAAAGCGTCAGGGTAGTGGAACAGATACCACATATATCCTTCTTCCTGGAGATCCAGATACAGAGAAGCACGATTGGTCTGGTGTAGAGCCATTCAATCTTGAAAAGGTTGTTCGTGAAGTAACCTACACTGAGCAGGAGGCTTTCTATCTTGGATTTGACAGCCCTGCATCATCAAGTACAACCAATCTTGAGTGGTAGTTGACAGAAGGTACGGCGGAGTGCTAGAATTTAACAACTGGCACTCCGCTACTTCTATTAAGGAGAATTTGTGATTAATTATTTGCCAATGCACATGCACGACCATTACAGCATTTTTGATGGTACAGCAACCCCTGAGGATTACGCAGTTCGTGCTAAGGAACTTGGCATGGAGGCTGCTGCTCAAACAAACCACGGTACAAGTTCTGGTCACCGTGACTGGATTCGTACCATGCGTTCTCATGGAATTAAGCCCATTGTAGGGCAAGAGATGTACTTTACTGGTGATCGCTTTGATACACGAGATAAGGGTGAGCGCACAACCCCACTTGACCTTATCTACAATCACCTCATTGTTATTGCAAAGAATGATCAAGGGCTTGAGAATCTTTCTCGCCTATCTGAGATCGCATGGAATGAAGGCTTCTACAAGAAGCCACGCATTGACTGGGAAGTCCTTGAGAAGTACAAGGAAGGTCTTATCGTTACGTCTGGATGTATGTCTGGTTTAATTAACAAGGCTATTGAGGCAGACGAGTATGGCATTGCTAAGCAGCACCTAAAGTGGTTTGATGAGCAATTTGGTGATGACTTTTATGTTGAAGTCATGCCTCACAACACTGATGGGATGAACAAGGCTCTTATTGAATTGGCTGACGTTGGAGGATACAAGACAATTGTAACTCCAGACTGCCATCATGCGACCATAGATCAAAAGGCAATTCAAGAGATGGTCCTTCTTCTCAACACTCATGCCAAGGTAAATGGAGAATCTTCCTATCAAGGTAGCACCAAGATAGAAGATATGATGGAGAGACTAGATTACCTCTATGGCAAAGACCGCGCACTATCTTTTAATAGGTTTGACATTCATCTTCTTAGCGGTGAAGAAATGTGGAGAGCCATGGGAGATGATGCTCGTGAAGACATGTTTGTCAACACATATGATCTTGGAAACAAGGTAGAGGAATACACTCTAAGTAGAAACCTAAATCTGCTACCAGTTGAACATAAAGATCCTGACAAGCAAATTAGAAAGTATGCAGAATCATGGCTTGCAGCCAAGAACTTGGACACCAATGAAGAGTATGTAGATAGGATTAATGTAGAACTTGATATTATCAAGGAAAAGAAGTTTGCATCATACTTCATTGTTGTTCAGAATATGTTGAATTGGGCCAAGAAGGAAGGCATCATGGTTGGGCCAGGTCGCGGATCAAGCGCAGGCTCATTGGTATGCTACGCCCTTGGAATCACAGACATTGACCCCATTAAGCATGGACTACTATTCTTCCGATTCATCGACATTGACCGTGATGACTGGCCAGATATTGACTCTGATATTCAAGACTCACGCCGTGAAGAAGTTAAAAACTATTTAGAAAGGCAGTACAAGCATGTCGCTTCTATCGCAACCTTCCTTCAGTTTAAGGATAAGGGAGTCGTCAGAGATGTTAGTCGTGTGCTCAATATTCCACTCGCTGATGTTAACCGTGCGCTTAAGACAGTCGATACTTGGGAGGAATTTGTAACATCGAAGAACACAGAATGGTTCCGTGACAAGTATCCTGAAGTAGTTACTTATGGAGATCAGTTACGCGGTCGAATTCGCGGCACAGGGGTTCATGCTGCTGGTGTTGTTACATCTAAGTCACCCATTTCAAAGATTGCACCTATGGAAACTCGTAACGTAACTGGTAGTGAAGGAAGACTTCCTGTGGTTGCAGTAGACATGGAGGAGGCAGCAGACATTGGTTTGATTAAGATTGATGCGCTTGGACTAAAGACTTTGACTGTTATTAACGATACGTTGGCAATCATCGAAGAAAGAAGTGGCAAGCGCCCTGACTTACACGAAATTGACATGGAAGATCGTAATATCTACAACATGCTCTCTGACGGTCACACCAAGGGTGTTTTCCAGTGCGAGGCGACCCCATACACCAATCTTCTTGTTAAGATGGGGGTCAGTAAGTTTACCGAATTGGTCGCTTCTAACGCTCTGGTACGCCCAGGAGCAATGAATACCATTGGTAAGGACTATATTGCTCGTAAGCATGGAAAACAGGGTATTACATATACCTCGCCAATCATGAAGGAGTTTACAGAGGATACCTACGGTACAATTTTATATCAGGAGCAAGTTATGCTTGCTTGTACGAAACTTGGCGGTATGACCATGGGTGAGGCTAACAAGGTTCGTAAAATCATTGGTAAGAAAAAGGATGCTAGAGAATTTGACGAGTTCAAGGAGTTATTCGTTCGGAATGCGACTGGTCCACTTGGTGGGGCGGCTGCTGAGAAGATGTGGCATGACTTTGAAGCCCACGCAGGGTACTCATTCAACAAGTCTCATGCTGTCGCTTATTCAACAGTTTCGTACTGGACGGCATGGCTAAAGTATCACTACCCACTAGAGTTTATGTTTGCTCTACTCAAGAACGAGAAAGACAAGGATGCTCGTACAGAGTATCTAATTGAAGCAAAACGTATGGGAATCCCTATGCGTTTACCACACATAAATGACTCATCAATTGACTTTAAGATTGAGGGAAAGGGGATTCGCTTTGGGTTGGCTGGAATTAAGTTTATTTCTGACAAAATCGCTTCTAGATATATCGAAGGCCGTCCTTTCAATTCCTTTGCAGAAGTGCAAGAGTTTACTTTCACAAAAGGAAATGGAGTAAACTCAAGGGCGTTGGAGTCAATGAGATCTGTTGGAGCACTTACGTTCCCAGACAATCCTCGTAATGAGGAAGAGATTCGTGAGAACATGTACGAATACCTTAACTTGCCAGAGTTTAACTTGCAAGTTCCACAACACTATCACGCTTACATTACTTCAGCAGACGAGTTTGATGAGAAGGGCGCGTTCATTATGATGGGCGTAATCCGTAGCATCAAGAGGGGTAAGGGTTGGAGCAGGGTAGAGTTACTAGATAGCACAGGAAGCGTAGGAATATTTGATGATGAAGAAACATCCATCGAAGCGGGTCGCAGTTATATTATTCTTGTTGGATCTAACAGAATCGTGGAAGCGGTTCCTATTGACGAGATACGAGAAAGCAGTAGCGCATTGGTACGGTTCCTAAACTATAAGCAGTTGCCGTATGGACAAGATGAGTATTTCGTGCTATCCTTTAAGTCGCGTGTGACTAAGGCTGGAAAGAGAATGGCCTCACTCGTTGTTGCGGATAGCGGAAGAGAGTTGCTATCAATGATTGTGTTCCCTAGCAACTTTGCAATGGCTTACACAAGGCTAGAAGAAGGAAATGCATATAAAATCAATTACAGTCTCTCAAAGGATGAGGACTTAATATTTCAGGAGGTAGTAAATGCAGTTTGATTTAGACTATGCAGCACATGTAATTCACTCTAATGCAATAGAAAAAGGATTCTATGATCCAGTAGATCGCATGGATGAACAAGACATTATTATTTTTGAGTTGAAGCAACTTGCTATGATTCACTCAGAGGTGACAGAAGTACTAGAAGCATTACGCAAGAAGAAAGGCGCAAGGGAAGTGTCAGAAGAGATGGCAGATATCTTTATTCGTCTAGTCGATCTTTATTCATTTCTCCTAAAGCGTGGGGAAGTTGATAGACCTCTATCTGAAGCAATTCTAGCAAAGATAGATGTAAATAGTAATCGACCAAAGATGCATGGGGTATTAGCGTGACCAACATTGATGATGTTCTTGCTAATCTTAATCCAAAGTTGCGTAAAAAGATTAACTTAGGATCTGAGGTTGAGCACACGCAGTTCTCTGCCACACCAAGTTTTGGGCTAAACCGTGCTCTTAATGGTGGATTCCCCTTTGGTCGTCAGGTTCTTGTTTGGGGAAATAAGTCAAGTGGAAAGTCGTCTTTTTTACTACAAACAATTGCAAAGGCACAGAAAGAAGGTAAGGTGTGTGCGTGGATAGATGCAGAAATGTCTTTCGATCAAGACTGGGCACGAATGCTTGGTGTAGATACCGAAAACCTTATTGTTTCTACCGCTCGCACAATGAACGATATGGTGGACGTTGGAACGGATCTAATGAGGGCTGGCGCTGACATCATTGTTGTTGATAGCATCTCAGCACTTCTTCCAGCAATCTACTTTGAAAAAGATTCACAAGATCTTAAGCAACTTGAAAACACCAAGCAGATTGGTGCAGAGGCAAGAGACATGACAAATGCTGTCAAGATGCTTAACTATGCAAACAACCAAGATAAGCCCACGCTTTTGATTTTAATTAGTCAGGCTAGGAATAACATTGGAGCAATGTATGCAACTCAACAGCCCACTGGCGGTATGGCAGTAAAGTTTTATTCTTCCACCATCATTAAGTTGTTCAGTTCTGAATCTGAGAATCAAGCAATTAAGGGAAAGATCTATGTTGGAGATAAGATTATTGAGGAAAAGGTTGGACGAAAGGTACGATGGGAAGTTCAATTCTCAAAGACCAGCCCTGCCTTTCAATCGGGGGAGTATGACTTTTATTTCCGTGGAGATGATCTTGGCGTAGACACCATTGCAGACCTTGTTGATACAGCAGAGATGCTTGGGTTTATTGAACGAGGAGGCGCTTGGTATACCTGCGAAGGAGAAAGATTCCAAGGTAGAGACAAGTTGGTCATGGGTGTCAAAGAAAACCTTGACATGCAAGAGTCACTCATGAAGAAGGTTAACGGTGGCTAAATTCTCAGTTTATGAAGGTAAGTTTGTTTGTCATAAGTGTAAGTCAGATGTTCCAAAGGCTCGTTTTTGGAGAGATACTTATGACTTTACATGGATGTGCAGTTGCAAATATGTCTCTAAGGTAAATCTTTACGGAAAGGGATATTAGTGAGTGAACGTGGAGAAGCAAAAAGAATCGGAGCAAGACTACACAAAAACTCTGGGAGAAATTACACTAAGGGCGATGCTAGTTGGCGCAACTATGTTCTTGACTTTAAGGAGTTTACAAAGTCTTTCAGCATCACTCAAACGGTATGGGCAAAAGTAGTCACAGACTCTCTAAAGGTTGACAGACAGAAGTCTCCTGCGATATGCTTAGTCCTTGATGGTAAGACAAGACTTGCTATAATTGAGTGGTCGGAATTTGAAAGGCTGGTAGACAATGACGACAACGAATGAAGCATCTAGATCAACTCTAGAACAAGTAAGCGGTCTATATGACATTGCTGAATATATGAACGACGAAGAACTCACTACCGCCCTTGAGTTCATTGCTAAGATAATTATGAAGCCAGACATTCCACTTCATGTTGTTACAACAGAACTTGTGAGAATGCAGGCAATCGCAGCAAAGATGGCATTCAAGGCAACTTGGTTAACTAACGTTGACAAGAGCAGTAGAGAAAAAAAGAATCTATACTACACCGCAGCAGCGGAGATTGATAAAGTATGCGCTACACTAAAGTATCTAACAAAGGGGTAACAATGGCAAAAAATTTTATGAAGGCTGTGCTAGACAAGCAGCCAGAAGGACCGATTGATACCAAGGCTCTTATTGAAAAGATTGAGTCTGGCTACACCATAAACAGAAAGACAGAGTTTAAGAAGAAGAAGTCTTTCAGCCCATCATCACTAGTGTATGGAAATGGTGCGTGTCCACGCTATTGGTTCCTAGCATTCGATGGAGCAGAGTTTGAGGACAATGCAGACGCATATGCAGTCGCTAACATGGACAACGGTACTCTCAGTCACGGTCGCATTCAAAAGGCTATTGAGGACGCTGGAATCATGGTAGAGACAGAGAAGAGGCTCGTCACACAAGATCCACCAATCTTTGGTTTTGCTGACGGTATTATTCAGTGGGGCGAAGAGCAGCCAGTCTTAGAAATCAAGACTATGCGTGAAGAGTCCTTTGCTTACCGCAAACATGCAAAACCACCCTCATATCATCTCATGCAGTTGCTTATCTACATGAAGATTTTGGGAAGAAAGTTGGGAGTTCTCCTCTATGAGAACAAGAACTCTCATGAATTACATGCCATAACTGTTGAAGTAAGTGATGAGTATAAGGTCTGGGCGGAATACGCCTTTGATTGGATGCGTCAAGTTCGTAAGTCTTGGGAAGATAGGATTCTTCCTCAAAAGCCATACAGGTCAAACTCCAAGGTATGCAAGACCTGCCCAATTCAAAAGGCTTGCGCCTCCGCTGATAAGGGTAGTCTAAAGATTACTCCCTTGGAGTACCTTGCATGAAAATCTGTAATTGGTGCTCAAATGACTTTGAACCCAATGTTAGTTATCAGATTTACTGCTCTGTTGAATGCAGACAAATTGCAACCAAAGAAAAGGTTAATCAAAGATACCAACAAAAACGTAGAGTAAGGTTAATTCAAAAAGAAAGAAAGTGTTCTAATAATTGCGGAACAAATCTATCTGTTTACAATGACACTGGATATTGCTCATCGTGTATGATTGATTCAAAAAAAGTAGATAAAGCACTTAGAGAATTGAAGGGGATAATTGAATATGAAAAATATGAATAAGCCAGAATCTTTTTGTTCAATAGATGCAAGCACAAATAGTTTAGCATTTGCTTATTATAAAAATGAAAAACTTGTTAAATTTGGCAAAATAAAATATTTTGGCGCAGACATATATGAAAAGATTGTAGACACAGCACACAAGACAAGAATGTTTTTTGAAGAGTTCGATAACCTTGATCATATTGTGATTGAGCAACCAATCTACCTTAACTCTCCAAAAACAGCAGCAAACCTTTCTATGAGTCATGGTGCTTTAGTGGCCTCTGCTGCTCTTACAGGAGTCAATCACATCTCTAGTGTTAGTCCTATGGCATGGCAGAACTGGGCAGGTAACAAGAGGCTGACGAATGCTGAGAAGCAAGCAATCAGGGACGCTAGTCCAGACAGAACAAACTCTTGGTACAAGACCCAAGAAAGACAATTTAGAAAGCAAAGGACAATCAAATTTGTTAATGATAGGTTTGATATCAAAGTGAGTGATGACGATGTAGCAGACGCTATTGCAATTGGTTCTTGGGCTGTTGACAATTGGGGCAAGGTGTTCTAGAATATGGCTAAGAACGCAGGACTTCACCACTCTGAGGCATATCTAAAAAAGAGATTACACATTGATAAAAAGTCTCCAGAGGATGTTGCTAAAGAATGTGGTGTAAGTTTACAAATAATTTACCGACAAATGAAAAAGTTTGGACTAAAATAATGAAAAAGTATAATTATAAAAAAGACTTGGGCAAACTTATTGAAGAAGCGCCTTCGGGGAAGTATATTAATGACACCTGCGATGACCTTAAGCATTTGCTTTTGGTGAAGAATATTGCATATGGAAATTCTGCATTAAATCCTATTAGAGTTTTTGCAAAATCTGATACGGTAGAACAACTTTACGTTCGTATTGACGATAAGTTAAATAGGTTGAAGAATGGTAAAGAGTTCATCGGAGACAACGATATTGATGATCTTCTTGGATACCTTATTCTATTAAAGATTGCTACAAAAAAGTCAGATTAGTGATCAAATAAATGTGACCATTATCACATATTCCCCATAAATATTGCAAACCTCTTGATTTTCTAGCACGAAATGTGTTAGTCTAGTAGGGTTGCTGCCGCAAGGAGGAAACAGATGAAAACGAAACTGCTAGGAGGGATTTTAGGAATGGTGATTGCTATGAGTACAGCACTTCCAGCAATTGCTGAACCTGCCCCCAATCAGGTGTATGCTAAATCTGCACCGACTGCGACAAAACAAGTCGTAGTATCCAGTCGTGAGTATCGAATAGCAAGATCAGTAGATGCTAAAGACATGATGGGATATGAAAAGTCTTTATATAAGGGACAATGGTATGATTCAAAGTGGGAGAATACAAGAAGATGTATTATGCACAGAGAATCACGTTTTAACTATAAATCAGCAAATAAAACATCATCAGCGAGAGGGGCATACCAATTTTTAGATAATTTTTGGAGAGACTCCTTAGTTTGGATGATGTTGAAAGAATCAAAAGAAAATAATGATGGACTATCTAAAGAACTCAAGAAGTTAAGAGATAAGCCAATTCACGAATGGAATAGATATTACCAAGATAGATCTTTTTTCACAGCATGGAGACATGGTGCTGGCAAGAAGCATTGGTATCAATTTAATTCTAACTGCATGTAGTTTGTGGTGGGGCAGGGGAACCTATTAAAAAGGGTGGCAACAAACCCTGCACATCCACTGCTATAATAGGGGACACTATGAGCGAACTTATTGAACACATGGAAGAAGTAAACCGTGTTGCTTCAGAATACATTAAAGGGTTTAATGA
>Ga0129324_10003006_pt1 | contig 10102 bp, 8 predicted proteins | sample CPBDNA_7_FD_96879 | JGI IMG/M metagenome (GOLD analysis project Ga0129324, IMG submission 96879) | Freshwater to marine salinity gradient microbial communities from Chesapeake Bay, USA - CPBay_Spr_15_0.2_DNA | ecosystem: Environmental > Aquatic > Marine > Coastal | place: USA: Chesapeake Bay... | reverse complement strand
CCCTTTTTAATCCAATAGACGGTTTTTTGTTGCAAACTGGCTTTACAAGCAGGTTTAATTATGATAAACCGGTTGAGTTTTCATTAAAACCAAGGTATGCAATTCAAAGGAAAGCGTTATATGCTGTTGCTGAATTATCAGCTTTTATTTATAAAGATAATTTTAAGTCAACCCAGCTCTTATTTTCAGGGGGGAATTTTTTAACACAGGTTAATCAACCATTTATAAAAAATGAACAAATTATCGCTATCATAAATGTTTTGGACGGAGTAAATCCGTTGTTGTTTATTGAAAAGAAATTTTTTAAGATTCAAATAGTTCAATCCCTCCATTCCAAATTAAAATTATCTGTAGCCTCAGAATTTACGGATAGAAATTATATTGAAAATTATTCTTTCCAGCGTTTGAATTTTAGCCCCAATGAGCCTTATGAACCATTTAATTCGAAAGATAAGGCGTTTATCAATTCCTTTTCATTGTCATATTTACCTTTTTTTACAATAACTTATAAGAAGGGATTGGCTGGTTTTATGAAAAGTGAGTCTAATTTCGATTATTTGGAATGGGCTTTATCTCAATCATTTAATGTAAAAAAGTGGGGACGAATAGATGTTAATTTCATATCAGGTAAATTTTTACAACAAGAATTTCTTCATTTTAATGATTATTATCATTTCCCAACAGGGAAAACACTGAAAACGAGTCATCCTGTTATCTCTACTTTTAGATTTTTACCTTATTATGAATTTAGCACGAATAATTATTATCATCGAATGCATGTTCAAGCACAAATGAATAATTTTTTATTGAGTAAATTAACCATATTGAAAAAATCGAATATACTAGAAAACCTGTTCATTAATATTGCCGTTACTGATAAACTAAAACCTTTTTTAGAAATGGGTTACGCTTTAGATAATATTTTTAAGATTTTCCGATTAGAAATAGTTGCCGGAAGACTTGAAGGAAAATGGTTAGGACCCCGAATTATATTAGGACCTACTTCTTTGTAATTTATCTGCAATAAAATTTTCTAGCTCAAAGGGAGTATGGTCATCTTGCCATTGTAAGTATGTATATTCTGCCTGCTCGTAGAATTTTTCCCTTTCACTAATTTTCATTGATATGAAATGTCTAAGGTCGTCATCTGACATACTGCTTATTAAGGGTCTTCCTGTTTTTTGATTATTTAGTCTTTTAAATAATAATTCCTCTGATGTTTTTAGGTAAATGGATATTCCATGGTCTTTTATCCATTTCATATTATCATGGAAACATGGGGTACCTCCTCCACAGGATATGATGTATTGACTAAAATTAGCTGTTTTTCTTAAAAGGTTTGCTTCTTGTTCCCTAAATCCTTCTTCGCCGATGCTACTAAAAATTTGTGGAATACTTAATTGTACAGAATCTTCAATGAATTGATCAAGATCTAAAAAATTCAAATTAAACTTTTGGGATAACCATTTACCTAGGTAAGATTTTCCAGACCCCATAAATCCTAAAAGGTAAATATTTTTCATAAATATAGAGGAATATAAGTAGGATTATGTATGGCATTTACCGCTTGAATCAGTCCTGCATGAGAATATGTTTGTGGGAAATTCCCCCATTGACTGCCTGTTTTAGCGTGAACGTCCTCACTAAATAAATTTAAGTGGTTGCCATAATTTAAAATTTTAGTCAAATTAGAAATGGCCTTGTCTTTATTATCCATAATAGCTAAAGCCTCGATGTACCAAAAGGCACATATTAAAAAGGTAGCGTCAGGGGTACCAAAATCGTCCTGGTGCATATATCTATAAAAAAGTCCATTTTCTGAAGATAATGACTTCTCCAAAGTTGAAAGTAATCGTTTTGCTTTTGGATCATCTGGTTTCAAGTAATGCATGGTAATTAGCTGAAGTAAACTGGCATCCATATTTTTATTTCCTATGGCTTGATAGTAAAGCCCTGTTTCTTCGTCATAACAATTTTCTATTTTTTCGATGGCCTTTGGCAAATTTTTAGTAGCTAAATCTTGTATATTTTTATCATTAAATAAAGCAGCTATTTTTAGAGCAGATTTACATCCCGCCCAATGAAACAAATAGGTGTAACAGTGAAACTGTTTTAAACCCCTGAATTCCCATAAGCCGTTGTCTGGTTCGTCCATTGTTTTTTTCATCATATTCAACATATTAAATATGATGGGTAGATATTTTTTTCTAAGGTTAAAAGCAATTTTGTCATTAGTAAAGTAGGGGAGAAGTGTAGTAATTACCTGGCCATATATATCATTTTGTGTATGTTCAAATGCTTGGTTACCAATTCTTACTGGCTTTTCATTTAAATACCCAGGTAAATTTAATTCAAATTCGTTAGGATCTCTATCTAAGGAAATGGGATGTAAAGGCGGCCATCTTTCCTTATATTTTTCATTGATGAGAGCTAGAAATTGGGTATAATTAATTATTACCTCCTTATTATTTAAAAGGTCAAATGCTAATAGAGTATAATAACTATCTCTCATCCAGCAGAATCGATAATCCCAATTTCGTGTAGAACCAAGAAATTCTGGTAAAGAGGTAGTTGCAGCAGCTATAGTTGCACCTGTATTAAATACATGTAGATTTAAAGCTAAGGCTGAACGGATTACTTCATTATTGAATAAAGGTGGAATAGCTAAATTTTTAACCCATGTTTCCCAGTAATCCTTTGTCTTGAATAAAAGTGTTTCTGCTTCATATTTTATATCATACCACGTATGATTTTCATTTGTCATAATCAGATAAATAGGCTCATTTAAAATAAAATAAGCGGATAGATTACTTAAAATGTCATTTTTTGAACTGTAAATAAATAGATCTTCTTTCAACAGATTAAAATGTATGCAATCTTCTTTTATGTTGGAGCTACACTGATGTCCGCCATAATTATAAGTAGGCGAACACTCAATTTTAATTAAATTAGTTCCTTGTTTTGGGATGATTTTTCTTATAAAAATATGAGGTCTAATTAGATCTGATGGGCTATAATATATTGGAGCGAAATCATTTATTTCGAATCTACCATCGTTGGTTTCTATAGTAGTTATTAAAATATTTGTGTCATTAAGGTATTTCTGAGAGGTAGAAATAATTTCAGATTGCGGTTGAATTTGGAAATTACCACCATTATTTTTATCCAGAAGATTCCCAAAAAGAAAGCTGCTATCAAAATGAGGCCAACAAAGCCAGGAAACATTTCCAAAATCATTTATGAGTGCTAACCAGGAACCATTTCCAATAATTCCCATAGCATATTTATGAATCATAGTAAGGATTTATCCCCAAAGATTATAAAAAAATATAGTAATTAATAAGGAACTTAAATTCATTGTTACAAAATCCTTATTTTTGCCAAATTAAATAAAAGGAATGAGTAAAATTTGGTTGTATTTTTCTTTGTTATTGGTTTTATCTATAGTTGGATGCCATGAAAATGATGAAAATGAGAATAGTAGAAAAAGGGTGGAAGAAATAAGGTTAGGTAGGGAACTAACTCCCTCTGAAATTATTAGGAATCCATTGGGTGAACAAGGATTAGATACTTCAAAAGTGGCGAAAATAGCTTTTGAAAAGACCATTATTTCATTCGGCAACATAAAAGAAGGCGAAATTGTTGAAAAAGTATATCGATTTATGAATACAGGAAGATATCCACTTTATATATTAGATGTTTATGGTACTTGTGGTTGTACGGTGCCTGTATGGCCTGAAAATATGATTGAACCAGGTAGGGGAGGGTTGATAAAGGTTAAATTTAATAGTGAGGGTAAGATAAATGAGCAGGAAAAGCTAATTACAGTGGTAGCCAATACATTTCCTGTGGAAACATTACTATATTTAGAGGGAATTGTCACATCAAAAAACTAAATTATAAATCATAAAGCTATGTTTTTTTTACTACAAGCCAGCGCAACAGGTTCATCCTCATGGATTAACCTTATTTTCATTGTTTCTATGTTTCTTGTATTTTGGTTGTTAATGATACGACCACAAGCAAAACGTCAGAAGGAACAAAAATTATTTCAAGAAAGCTTAGACAAGAACAAAGATGTAGTAACAAGTAGTGGAATACTTGGTAGAATATCTAAGATTGAAGACACTATTGTAACTTTAGAAGTTTCACCTAAGGTTTATATTCGCGTCACTAAGAATGCCATTTCGAAGGAACTTACAGAAAACATTAACGCAACGATAGAAAGTTAATATTTTTTAAAAAGCAAAGAATCCTTCGGAGAGATTAAATTCCGGAGGATTTTTTGCAGTAATTTTTGCAGATAATTTACATTATGTTAAGTAGTATTCTCTTAACCGACATACTATTTAGAACAATCGTTGAATGAATCTTTTATTCTGTGTAATAATTCTTGCTGTACCTGAAAGCTCCTTTTTTGTTGAAACTTTATATCCAGTGGTTGTTACCAATCCTTTACTAAAATAAACAGTTACCGGGGAGACTAACTTTTCATTATCTTCTAAAGCTATACTTGAGCTTGTTGCCACTTTACCTTGAATTATTCCATATTTTGACGACGGATAACTATTTAACCTGACTAATACCGTTTGATTCTTTCTGATGTTGCCACTTTCAGTAAATGGTATATTCATAATCCCTTTCATTTTATTTGATTGCGGTGGAATAACCATCAATAAGGGTTCGTCTTTGTTAACATATTGACCAGATTTGAGAAATTTATTCGTAACCTGGACGGTTCCATCTAAGGGTGAAATAATCAAATGTAATGAAATCCATTCGGAAACATTAGATTTTAGCTGCACCAATGCGGCATTCATTTCTATCAGAGCGACCTCCCTACCCTTCTCACTGCCCAATTTTAAATTAACTAAATCTGATTTTAAATTGCTGATTTTAAATTGTTTATCTTTTATTTCAGCTTCTGTTGCGTTTAAATTAGTAACAAGAACGGTTAATTTATCTTTTGTTTTGTTTAATTCAGTTTGAGATAATTTATCCATTTTTACCATGGCTTCCTCATTTTTCATCTGGATTTGTGTATTCTCAATCTGAACAGCTAAATTTTCTTTAAGATTTAATGAATATTGTATGCCATTTTCTAAAGAAATGATTTGCTTTTGTTTATCTGTTTTATTTGCTATTTCTACTCCTCCATTTTCTTTTAAATTGTATTGTTTTTGTTTATCAAGAAATTGTAACAAATATTTTTGCAATGCTCCAATATTATAATTTTCTGTTAAAGTTAAGGATAAAATAGATACAGGATTCGCAGGTTTAACTTGTATTAATTTTTCATAAAGAGAAAGTACATCCAAATAATCAGCCTCGGAATTATAAGAGATTAATAACTGTCCTTTTTTAACCCATTGATTATGCCTGGTATGCAACTCATTTAAAAATCCTGATTTTGGAGATATAAGTTTTGTTGGTGGGTCATTGAATGATACAATAATTTCACTTTCAACTACATCGGGGTATTGAATCCAATAGGACAACCAAATTAAAAGAACGATAACTATTAAAAAAATTAAAGTACCAAATCTTAGGATCCATCCTGGAGGAGTTCCTAAAATTTCTTGAATTTCTTCATTCCGAACGTCTATATTATTGTCTTTTTTCATTTAAAATCCTAGTTCCAAAGTATTTTTAACTAATTGATAATAGGCACCTCTTACAAATGTTAGTTCTTCATGAGATCCGCATTCAATCATTTCACCATCTTCCATAACAACTATTTGGTCTGCTTTTAAGACGGTACTTAAACGATGTGAAACGATAATAATGGTTTTATTTTTAAAGGCAGCCTTTATATTTTCCAAAATCAACATTTCATTGTAGGTATCAAGAGATGAAGTAGCCTCATCAAAGAAAAGAATATCAGGTTCTTTATAAACAGCTCTGGCAATAAGAATTCTTTGCTTCTGTCCTTGACTTAGGCCCTGTCCCTCGGGACCAATGATGGTATTATAACCTTGAGGTAAATTCTCAATATAAGTTTGTAAATTAGCTAACCTGGCAGAAAACTGGAGTTTGTTCTTATCAATAATTTCTTCGCCCAGAGCAATATTTTTCGCAATGCTATCACTAAAAAGATGACCATCCTGCATAACTACGCCAATGCTATTGCGCCACACTCTGGGATTAATAGAAAATAAATTCAATGCACCTATTCTTATAATACCTTCGGTTGGTTTATAAAGATTTAGTAAAATTTTTAATAAAGTAGTTTTTCCACTTCCACTTGGACCAAGAATGGCTGTTATCTTACCTTTAGGAATGACCAGGTTAATATTCCTGATATTTGGCGTAGCATTGACTCCAGAATAACTGAAATTTACATTCTCCAAAGTGATATTTCCTTCATAAGGGAGCGTATTATTATTTCCCTCATTAATTGTTTCGTTATCTTTTATGTGTATTTCACCAATTCTTTCCAGGCTGATTTTAGCATCTTGCATGGATTTTAAAAATTCTGTCAATTGATTAATTTGTGTATTCAGTTGGCCTATTATATACTGAATAGCTACTAACATACCTAAAGTCAATGTTGCATTTAAAACACCCTGAGCAACTAGGTAAATAATCAATAGATTCTTAGTTTCATTAAAAAACAAGGCCCCTGCCCTTTGCACTTGTTCTAATTTTAGATTTTCTGCTTCTGTATTGAATAATTTTGCTTGAATTTTTTCCCAGGACCATCTTTTCAATTTTTCAGCATTAAATAACTTGATATCCTGCATCCCGGTAATCATTTCATTAATACTGTTTTGATTATCGCTGTTATATTCAAATCTTTTTATGTCAAGGCTTTTTCTCCATTTCATGAAACCTAAAACCCAAACAATATTTAATAATGATCCAATGATAAAAATGGTAAAAATAGCTTTATTCCAAAACAAAAGAACCACTCCAAAAGCAAGGAGATTTAGCAATGAAAAGATAGAAATTAAAGAAGTAGAACTTAAAAACTTTTGTACTCTTTCGTGGTCATTAAACCGCTGAATTAAATCTCCTGGTAATTTGGTATCAAAAAACCTAAATGGAAGTTTTGTTAATTTTATAAGAAAATCAGATAATAAACTGATATTCACTCTACTTCCAACATGTAATATATTCCAGTTTCTAATAAATTCAACAGAAATCTGACTTATAAATAGAATAAGTTGAGCGATAAGAACTAATGAAATAAATGATAAATCGTTATTATTGATACCTATATCTACTATACTTTTTATAAAAAATGGGAAAAGGAGTTGGAGAGTACTGCCTAAAAATAATCCAATTATAATCTGAAAAATAAGTGCTTTGTACTGATAAAAATAATGTAGCACATACTGCCAGCTACCTTTTTGAGGTTCTTTTCCATTGAATGTATAAAAATTTGGCGTACTCTGGCAGATTAAAACGATGCCTTCATTCTCTGATGTTGCATCTGCCCCAATCCATTTGGTCAGAAATTCGTCATTATTTAGTTTATATTTTCCTTTTGCCGGGTCTGCAATCCACACCTTCGTTGAATCCTGGTGATATACTACAACAAAATGATTACTTCCCCAGTTTATTATACAAGGTTTAGGTATAACATCTTGTAATTGAATAATATCTGCTTCGACAGCTAAGGTTTTAAGACCTATTAATTCAGCAGCTTCACTGAGATCTAAAAGTGAAACACCATCTTTTCCTGTGTTACTAATCTCCCTTAAATACGCTAATGAATAGTAACGTCCATAAAATCTTGCAATCATGCGCAAGCAAGTTGATCCGCAATCCATTGCCTCAAGTTGTGGATAGAATGGAAACCGTTTCGGCATGATACTATAACTCGTTTTTATTTAACCAATTACAAATATAATTAAATATTTCTATTTGTTCCGGTTCATTATGTAACTCGTGGAAAAGTCCTTCTGCGCCGTAATAATCAATACCTGTTCTTGAAGCAAAAGCCTTACTTGCGGAGGCATCCGTTACTTTATCACCCAGCCCATGAATGATTAAAATTTTATCACTTATTTGCTTACTATATTTATCTAATATTTCCGCCCGTTGAAAAAGGATATTAGCCGCCGAAAGGGTAATTTTATTATGAACTAAAGGATCATTTATATAACGATCAACGACTAATTTATCTCTGGACAACCAATTTGGATCTAATTCATTCCCCTGACTTAATGCTGGAAGCATACCACTAAGCCATTTCATCAAAGATATTTTCCATGGTGGTGGAACCAGTTTTAATTTAATCCAGGGGGCTGATACGATGACATAATCTACAGATTTTTCTTGTTCAATAATCCAATGAAGAACAATATTTCCTCCTAAGCTATGTCCATATAACAGAAGGGGTAAATTATCAGCTCGTTCATCAAGTATTTTCTTTAATGCCTTAATTTCATTTAAATAAAGGTCGTAATTAGCTATATGTCCTCTCGCCCCCGGACTGTTTCCATGTCCATAATGATCTACGCCGTAAACATTTATTTGTTGATCATTAAATAATTTAGCCCAATGATCGTACCTTCCGATGTGTTCTCCGGCACCATGAACAAGCATTAAATTTGCTTTTGGCTTATCTACTTCCCATTTTAAGCCAGATAAGGTAATTTCGTTTGACAGAGGTAAGTTGAATTTTTCCATTTTTATCGTAATATAAGAAAGAGTATAGAACTAAAATTTATTAGCTTCGTTAAATTATTAAATTTAGTCTAAAAAATGCGTATTATATTCATGGGTACTCCGGCATTTGCTGTCCCTACCCTTTTAAAACTCATTGATTCAGGTTTTACTATCCCGGCGGTTATCACTGCACCAGATAAACTGGGTGGAAGAGGGAAAAAGGAATGGTTGATTTCAGCCGTTAAGGAAGCAGCTTTATCTTTGAATATTCCGGTTTTACAGCCTGCAAATCTCAAAAGTGAAATTTTTTTAAATTCCATAAAAGAATTAAAACCAGATCTGTTTATTGTAGTAGCTTTTAGGATGCTTCCTGAAGTACTTTGGAGTCTACCACATCTGGGGACTATCAATCTACATGCTTCTCTGTTACCCGATTATCGGGGTGCCGCACCCATTAACTGGGCCATAATAAATGGGGAAACTACTACGGGCGTAACTACTTTTTTTATAAGAAAAGATATTGATACAGGTCCTGTTATTCTATCTAAATCCATAGATATTTTACCTGAAGATAATGCCGGTTCTTTACACGATCATTTAATGTTGTTAGGAGCAAATCTTGTGATTGATTCTTTAAAAATTATCCTTGATTCTTCCTTTGTCGCTATTCCTCAAGGAAAGGGTTCCATTAAAATGGCTCCTAAATTACAGCATGAAACAGGCAGAATAGATCTATCAAAAACAACATCTGAAGTAATTAATTTAATCCGTGGATTAAGCCCCTTTCCTGGGGCATGGTTACCATCAAAATTGGGGGAAATAAAAATTTTGGCTGCTCATGTGGAGGAATCCAGGTTAGATTTTAAAGATAAGTCCTATCTTAGTGATAACAAGACATATATTTATTTAAGCACGGGTGATCATTATATTTCTCTCGACAAGATTCAAATTCCTGGTAAAAAGTCAATAGATGTGAAATCGTATCTTAATGGCAATAAAGCGGATAACTGGTTCTAAATAATTTTTTATGGTTCATATTATTGATTTAAAATTTCAAGGCTCCACTGAGTCTATTGCTGCATTTATTTTGGAATCTGACATAGGGCCAATTTTATTTGAAGCCGGACCTTATTCAACCTTTCATACACTCAAAATTGAAATAGAGAAAATAGGTTATGCCATTTCTGACATAAAGCATGTTTTTATATCTCATATTCATTTTGATCATGCTGGTGCTGCCTGGAAATTTGCAGAACATGGAGCTAACATTTATGTTCATCCAGCGGGTTTGCCCCATTTAAATAATCCTGAAAAATTATGGGGATCAGCCGTCAGAATTTATGGTGCGGCAATGGAGAAATTATGGGGCGTTATGGAACCTATCTCATTAGATAATCTTGTCCCCCTGATGCATTTAGAGAATATACAATTAGGGGAATTTGAAATTAAAGCACTTCATACACCGGGGCATGCCATTCATCATATT
>Ga0129324_10003005_pt1 | contig 10104 bp, 8 predicted proteins | sample CPBDNA_7_FD_96879 | JGI IMG/M metagenome (GOLD analysis project Ga0129324, IMG submission 96879) | Freshwater to marine salinity gradient microbial communities from Chesapeake Bay, USA - CPBay_Spr_15_0.2_DNA | ecosystem: Environmental > Aquatic > Marine > Coastal | place: USA: Chesapeake Bay... | reverse complement strand
TCCACTTCAAAACATTCAAGCATTTTACGACGCTTTTGATATCAAAGAAAATGATGGCATGTACATCGCTCCAGAAGATCGTGTAGTAATTTGGTAAAATTGATAGAACTTATATTAAGGCTTTCTTAACAGAAGGCCTTTTTTTGTATGCCTCTACTATCTTTAACATCTCTTAAATAGAAATCATGAAAAACTATATTCTATTCATTATTGCTGTTGTTGGTTTCGCTTTCGCGAAAGCGCAACCTAACGCCGACTACGTCAAAGAAAACTATACCAAAAGGGTGGAAAATATCTCTATGCGAGATGGTGTGAACTTATACACGGTCATCTACGCCCCAAAAGATACTTCTAAGGAATATCCCATCATGTTACAGCGCACTTGTTACAGCGTGCAACCTTATGGAGAAAACGAGTACAAAAGCACCTTAGGGCCTAATCAATTCATGATGGAAGAAGGCTACATCTTTGTCTATCAAGATGTGCGTGGTCGATGGATGAGTGAAGGGGACTTTGATAATATGAGACCACATATTACAGGTAACGATGTCAACAATAAGAAAGATATTGACGAGAGCAGCGATACTTACGATACCATAGAATGGCTCATCAATAATGTCCCTAACAATAATAAAAAAGTAGGTCAGTGGGGTATTTCTTATCCAGGATTCTATACCGCGGCGGCACTTCCAGAAGCTCACCCCTCTCTAGTAGCTTCTTCTCCACAAGCACCTATAGGAGATTTTTTCTTTGATGACTTTCATCATATGGGAGCCACTTTACAGAGTTATTTAATGGCTTATCCTGTTTTTGGACACCAGACAGAGCCCACTACAGAAAGCTGGTACAATGACAAATGGGATCAAATGAGAGCAGCAGGAAACTTAAAAGACACTTATGATTTCAACATGAAATTAGGACCCCTAAAAAATGTCACTGAAAACATATTCCCAGATAATTTCTTTTGGAAAGAAGTAGCAACACATCCTAATTATGACGAATTCTGGCAAAAACGTGCGATTATCAATCATCTAACAGACGTAGATCATGCGGTAATGACTGTAGGCGGTTGGTTTGATGCTGAGGACCTTTATGGACCTCTCAATATCTATAAAAGTGTAGAACGCAATAATCCTACAAATAAGAATAACACCATCGTAATGGGTCCATGGAGTCATGGAAACTGGTCTAGAGAAACAGGTAAGCAAATGGTGAACCACATCTACTTTGGTGATAGCATCTCTACATTTTATCAAAAAAATATTGAAACTCCATTTTTTGAACATCATTTAAAAGGAGAGAAGAATCCACAATTACCGGAAGCTTATATGTTTGATACAGGTTTAAAAGAATGGAATCAGTTTACTCAATGGCCCCCTAAAGACGCTCCAATTACTTTTGGATTTGGGAAAAATGGGGAGTTGTTGATCAATAAAGCAGGTGATCAAAATGTAGCGCACAACTACATAAGCGATCCTATGAAACCAGTGCCTTTTAGAAGTGAAGTAACACCAGTGACTTTTACCCCTAGAGCTTACATGACCGACGATCAAAGGCATGCCTCAAGAAGACCAGATGTATTGACTTTTCAGACGGAAATTCTAGACCATGACACACGTCTTGCAGGAGAAATTCAAGCCAACCTAGAAGTGATCTTGAAAGACATTACCGATGCAGACTTTATTGTAAAAGTTATAGATGTCTATCCAGATGACGAGCCAAATGGCGCGTATACCCCTAAAAATATAACTCTTGCAGGTTACCAACAACTGGTGCGAGCAGAAACCTTTAGAGGTAGGTTTAGAAATGATTTTTCTAAACCAGAACCATTTAAAGAAGGAGAAAAGACTCAAGTGAATTTTCCTTTACAAGATGTATTGCATACCTTTAAAAAAGGTCATAGAATTATGATCCAAATTCACAGTACTTGGTTTCCATATATAGATCGCAATCCGCAAAAGTACGTGGACAATATATTTGAAGCTAAGGAAAGTGATTTTACAGTAGGTCAAGTCACTATTTTAGGGAGCAGCCAAGTGACCGTAGGAGAAAATAAAGATTTTAAAATGCAATTGCCTCAATTGAAACAGTAGCCTGTTGACTGTTAGCTGTTAGAATTTTAAAGTTCTGTTGTAAAAGCTTCAGCTCCAGCCAAATTCATTCAGCTGAATAAAAAAACACTGCAAGCGACAATATAATTCTCAAATACGGATTAAAGTCTGCCTTTATGGGTTGAAATAAACTATTAGTTGATCTAAAGTCAAAAGAAAGTAATCCGGTAGTTCATTATAAATTCATTTCATTGAATAAGTAAAACTTTTTAACTTGTCTTCAGTGTTTTATTGGGTGTTTAGATCCTATTAAAAATTTCATCTCGATATAGAAACCAAAGACCTACAAGAAATAAAGCCAAATACTAGTAGCCACTTATTTATAGCAGGAGGGAGAAAGTTGACAGTAAAAACTTTCTTTACTTTTAAATAGGTACATTACACCTGATCAGCAGCGTGCCACTCGGCATAACTGGTTTCTGTTTCGCGCAATCTCAAATGATGCAAGGAGATGGTAGTAGGCAAGCGTTTTTGTATTTTATCAGCAAAATCGATGATCATCATCTCACTGGTAGGTTGGTAATCTACAAGAATAACATCATGTCCTCGATCTGAAAGTTCTTTGGCCAGTTCTACGTGGGGGGTGTTTTTATTGAACACAGTTGCGTGATCAAAAGGGTCTACGATCTCTTCTTTGATGATCTTTTTCAAATCACCAAAATCGATCACCATACCATGCTTTACATTTCCTAACTCATCAATAGGAGTTCCAATAACCGTTACCGCAAGTTTATAACTATGTCCATGCACATTACGGCATTTCCCGTCATAACCATAAAGAGCATGACCAGTTTCAAATGAAAATTCCTTGGTAATACGTACTTTTCTCATCTTTTGCTTTTGTATTTATTATAAATCACTACAATAATGAGCAGGATCCCCAGTACTAAAAAAAGTCCTGAGCCCCCTAAAAACCCTATAATATCTAAGAACGTGGAGTCCTCTATGAGTAATGCATTCATTAACTACTATTTTATACTGCAAAGATAGCATTTAAGAAGATGTTTGTGGTTGTTGTGCTTTCTATCTTCTGTAGCACACAGCAGTTCCTGCTGGAATTCATTCCTTTTAAAACTCGATAATCATATAATTCCTTTTTTCTATCCGCTAGAAATTAAGATTCCATTGCAGCAACCTTACTTTTAAACTTAAAAAATAAAATAGCTGCCCGACCTATCATCCAAGCAAAAAAGGCAAGCCAAACTGCATAGAGATCCCCTTCTAAATAATCGAGCAAAAACAAAACTGGTAAAAAAACCAGGGCTGTTAATAACCACAATAAATTACGCAAATACGAAGCCTCACCCCAGCCTTTAAAAATCCCGTCATAAACAAAAGCAACCGCATTTATAGGCTGCATAAGCAAAACGATCCAAAAGGTATTAGCAATGATTTCTAATACCTCAGGATCGTCTGTGAATCTCTTTCCTAATGTGGTATATAGAAAGGCACAGACAATAGATAGTACCCCGGCAATCGCCACACCGTAAAGCGAGGTTTTGTTTGCTAAATACTTTAATGAAACGGCATCTTTTGAACCCAATAATTTGCCCCCGATCGCATTTCCTGCATTGGCAAAACCATCTACTACAAATGAGAACAACAACCATATATTCATAAGTACTGCGTGGGCAGCGGCGTGGGCGGCACCATAATCATTTGCAAATCTGTAGGAAAAGTAGATCGCGACATTAATAGCTGCGGTACGCAAAAAAAAGTTTGCTGTTAACCAAAGGTGCTTTGGCAGTTGTCTATGAGGGTGCCACAAGGGCATCTTTAACCTAAACATTGTGTGGTTATATAGAAAATAAATGGCGATCAACAGCATGAATAATTGTGCCGCTAGGCTGCCATAGGCTGCCCCTAAAACTCCGTAAGAAGGGATCACACCATCAATTCCATAAACTAAAGTAAGTGTTAGTAGAATATTTAATACCGCTCCTGAGAGACTTGCTATCATGGCCCAAGAAGTATTTTGCAAACCTCTAAAAATCCCGAAAATAGCAAAAGAACACAGCGTCATAGGAAATCCCAAAGCACGCACTTGATAGTAGCTACTGGCAATGGAAAGAACCTCTCCTTGAGCCTTATACCAAGTAAATATAACACTCGCCACTGGTGCTGTAATGAGATAAATAAAAATTCCTAAAACAACATTTAACCACACCACTTGAGGTATCAAATCGTTAATTTTTTCTAACTGATTGGCTCCCATAGTATGGGAAACTATAGAAGAAATAGAGGTTTTAGTTTGTGCCAATGTCCAGATGATCGCGCTTAAAAAGGTGCCTACTAATCCTATTGCAGCAAGGGCGTTGGTCGTATCACCTTGCATTTTTCCTATGATAGCAAGATCAGTTATACTGATCAATGGCTCTGCAATACCAGCAATTATAGCAGGTATCGCAAGTTTTAGAATTTGAGAAGTATTGATTTGAACTGCCATAAAGCGCGTAAATATAATCTCTAAAATATGATAACTTCCGTGTATCTTTGAAAACTCTTTATGGGGGATTAGCTCATTTGGCTAGAGCGCTACGCTGGCAGTGTAGAGGTGACCGGTTCGAATCCGGTATTCTCCACTTTAATAAACTTTAATTAATTAAATACTAATTAGCTAAGGTTTTTTTATGCTTTAAATTGTACGATTATTGTACGGTAACTTGAAAAAAGTTGATTAATCAATACAATTCCCCGCTACCGCACGAATCCTTTCGTATGGTTTTACATTTTAACGTATTGAAAAACACCAACTCCATCTAGCAACCCTTTTTCTCAAGCATCATCTAATGCACTACTGGATTAGGAATCTTCTGGTCTCAACACAATGCCTTTTTCAATAGGATTTTTATGGATGTAATTAATTTTTTGCTGAATCACATCAATACTACATAATTCAATTGGCTTGTTGTCATGACGCCAAAATTGGAAATTACTAGTAGTTGAACTTTTTAAAGCATCTTTCTTAAAATAATTTAATGAAAATTCTTTTCTGCTTTCTCTTGGATTTTCTTGAATTGATTTGATAATACTCCTACTTGTATCTCTTTTAAAATCTCCTAATAACAATTCTGGTTTTTGATTATCAATACTTCTAAAAATTAAATGAACGTGATTGGTCATAATGCACCATGCATAAATTTACACGCCTTTGCTTTTTTGACAAAATTCTTAGCGCTCTAAAAGCAACTCTTTGTATTCGTTTCTAGTAAATACAGCTAACCAGCTCACAACTGCTCCATAACCCTACGAAAGGATTCGCGCGGCAGCGCGGGGCGTCCAACCATTGACGGCATCATTTCATGCGATTGGATTTTACAATTATAACCATCGCCTGAACATATTCCCTCTTACTTTACTGCTCTATAGTTGCCCGTTTGTTTTTAGCAACAATTGCCAAAAAAAACAGGTACTCGCTTCAATTATACTTTTTTTTCCTACCATAAAGGGGGAGTTAGCTCGTAACATTATATCTAATTCATAAATTATACCTCTTTAAAAAACATACCCCATTTTTTTAAGGGGTCAAAATATATAATTATATAAATATTAGATGTATACCCCTATTTTATTAGGGGGTAATATAATTTATTTATACTTTCACCCCGTATTAACCCAATAATTAATAACCATTATGAAAAAAGTGGAAGCCATTATTAGAAAATCAAAATTTGATGAAGTCAAAAAAGCCCTTCATGCCATAGACGTTAACTTTTTCAGTTACTGGGATGTAACTGGAGTCGGAAATGAAAAGCAAGGTCATGTATACAGAGGTATTAGCTACAGTACCTCTGACATTCAAAGAAGAATGATTTCAATTGTAATCTCAGACGAATTTTTAGAGCCTACTATTAACTCCATATTAGAAGCTGCTAGTACCGGTAATGTAGGAGACGGTAAAATTTTTGTGTCCGATATACAAGACGCTTACAGGATCAGGACTCGAGAAAATGGAACAGCAGGCATTAACTAATTTAAAATTATATAAAAATAAAATATGGAAACAGCACTATTTACAGCAAACAATGTATGGATGATGGTATGTACGGCATTGGTGTTTTTTATGCACCTTGGATTCTCTTTTTTAGAGATTGGATTAACCAGACAAAAAAATACCATTAATATTCTATTTAAAAACGTGTTCATCATTTGTACTGGACTTTTACTTTATTACCTAGGCGGGTTCAACTTAATGTACCCTGGAGATTTCAATGGATATTTAGGTTTTTCAGGTTTTGGAATTCAACTTCCAGAAAATGGACTTACCCCTGATTACGCTTCTGGAGGCTACACTTACTGGACAGATTTTCTATTTCAAGGAATGTTTGCAGCCACAGCAGCCACCATAGTTTCTGGTGCGGTAGCTGAAAGAATTAAATTAGGCGGGTTCATGATATTTACAATTATCTATGTTGGACTGGTATACCCCATTGTTGGTTCATGGCAATGGGGTGGTGGATTCTTAAGCACCTTAGGTGGTGAAAATGCAGGGTTTCATGATTTTGCGGGGTCTACCTTAGTGCATTCTGTAGGAGGTTGGGCAGCTTTAATAGCCATTTACCTACTAGGCCCAAGAATTGGTAAATTTTCAGAAACTGGAAAGGCGCAAGCTATACCTGGACACAATATCCCATTAGCAGCAGCAGGAGTTCTTATCTTGTGGTTAGGTTGGTTCGGATTTAATGGTGGGTCTGTTTTGTCTGCAGATCCAGCGGGAACTTCACTAGTATTGGTCACTACATCTTTAGCAGCTGCCGCAGGTGGAATAGGTGCATTTGTACTATCTGCTATTTTCTATAAAAACTATGACCTCACCATGTTTTTAAATGGAATTCTTGGAGGATTGGTTGGAATTACTGCAGGAGCAGATCTAATGTCTCCTAATGAGTCGGTAATTATTGGATTGCTCGCTGGAGCGCTTATTGTTTTAGCAGTAGCTTTTGTAGACAAAATAAAATTAGACGACCCGGTTGGTGCAGTAGCGGTACATTTAATATGCGGGATTTTTGGTACTCTGGCAGTAGGAATATTTGGCGCTAAGGCAGGAATAGATCAGTTCCTATTCCAACTAGCAGGTGCAGGAGCTACAGCTGTTTTTTGTTCCGTTACGGCTTTTTCAATTCTTTATATTATTAAAAAGACTTTTGGAATAAGGGTTTCCAAAGAAGAAGAACTAGAAGGATTAGACCTTCATGAACATGGAATGGATGCTTATGCCGACTTTAGATTAAACCAACACTAAAAAACCATTATAAATAGCAACGGAGCGTTCTGCAAAACGCTCCGTTTGTTAAAAACCACTTAAAACCGAATTCTCATGATTTTTAAAACTATTACAAAGAACGTAAAATTATTATTGTTAAGCACTTCTTTAACCCTATCATTTTTATCTTCTGCTCAAGAGCTTAAAGAAAAAACAGTCCCAAAACTTACCTTCAGCGGAACTCTAGATACTTACTTTAGAGCAAATCTAAACGCTCCCAATTCAGGGGAACAAGCTATGGCTCCGGGTAGTTCATTTGCAAATTTGCCTGGATTTGCCTTGGGCATGGCAAATATTATAACAGCCTACAAGGGAGAAAAAGTAGGCTTTGTAGCAGATTTAGTTTTTGGACCAAGAGGTACCGATGCTATTTTTAACTCGCCAATGTATTCTGCTACTGGAAATGTTGTGAATCAATTATATATGTACTGGAATGCAAGCGATAAAATAACCATAACTATGGGTAATTTTAATACCTTCTTAGGCTATGAGGTTATTTCTCCCGCTGCAAACTTTAACTATAGCACTTCCTACTTATTCTCCTATGGCCCTTTTAGCCATACAGGAATTAAAGCAGACCTTGCGTTGACTGAAGATGTATCTCTTATGTTAGGAGTCTTTAATCCAACAGACCTTACAGAATATAATCCAACTGGAGGTTACGCATTTGGAGCTCAGCTCGGATATAAAGGGCAAAACATGAATATATTAATAGATAATGGCGCATATGAATTGGATTACACTGGCGGATTTTCAATTACTGATAGTTTTTACTTAGGGTTAAATGGAGCCCACTATGACAACGACGGAGTAGGTTTTTCAGGAGTTGCCTTATATCCTCAACTCACCACATCAGATTCATTTGCCATTGGTCTTAGGGGAGAATACTTTTTAGAACATGGGGCTTATGGTGCTATTGACCAAATAGGTAACAATGTAGCAGATTCAAGTGTTTTTGCTCTAACACTTACCGGAAGTGCTTCTATTGGAAGCCTATTATTAAAACCTGAAATTAGGATTGATAATGGCTCTGACGCAAGCTTTTTAAATACCAAATTTGCACCTCAAAAAAGCCTTTCTTCATTTTTACTAGCAGCAGTTTATGCATTTTAGCTCCCTGTGTTTTGATGAATAGGTAATTGTTAAGTTCGTTTTTTTTTAATGGTGCCCGCTTAGTTAACAAGTGGAACAGCAAATCAACGAAGTGATCTAGTAGCACGCTTGAACGCAGCACTCCTCAACAAGTTAGAGCAGCCTCTCAAAAGAATTGAACATGCATCAAAACCTGATCAACAACCTTATTAAATAGCACAACGCTTTGTTTTAAATGAAGAGTTCAAATCATGAATAACTGGTTGTATGCCATGCGAGAAGTGAAGCCCAAAACTCATGTCAAAGCACTGGAACAAAAATCAGAAAACTGAATTTGAACATCATTGTGATCTAGCCACTCCTTTTAATACTAAAACTTATTGAACCCCTTATCCGTCATAGCATAAGGGATCTGTACAGAATTGTACAGGTATAATTGAAAACGTTTTTCAAGAAAAATAACCCTTTAGATTAGAAAGCAAAAAAAGAAGCACAATAGTTATTGGCCTACCTAAAAGTTTGATGGTAATCCCCCGATTAAAGCACTACAATGCAGATGTGTTGCACTTATAGGGGGAACTCAGCTTTGTTTGAAGAGAAATACATTGCTTTACTATTACTCCCTCCATTTTTATGTTTGCCGTCATCTAATTTATCTGCAAGCCTGTTGTTACTTTCAATTACGTGGTAAAGGCCTCCTGTGGGGGCAATGAAACTTGATATAGGAAAAAGGTGCATCACAAAAAAATAGCACCCACAAAATTATTGTAAATAGGTATTCCAATTAGAACGAACTCCTTTTCCAACTAACTATATTTGCAACCCGATAAGATTAAATGAGTCAACAGACCTTTTACTTGTTGTTTTTCTTTACCCCTAACTAAAGAAAAACTTTATAAAAAAGAGTCCTACATATTGTTATATGGGACTACTAGAAAAAGCTGAGGAGCTCCATCCTCGGCTTTTTTGTTTTGAACAGTCCCCAAATCATGACCCCTACGCCTTTTGTTTCCGTAACCAACTATACCTTTACGACCCCTTTAAAAAATTAACCATGCACTGCACCGCTTGTCTTAAGTCTTCTGGTAATCGATCAGCATTCCAAGGATGCGAGGATCCTAAAGTATGATTTGCTTCTCTAATGAGTTTTAATTGGGAATGAGAACTTGCTTTATGAAGTGCATAAGCATCGCTTACCAAAACTGCTTCATCTAGTTCTCCATGAAGGATCAAGTGAGCTTGCTTTATTTTTTCGGCTTGTTTAAGAATAGTTAATTCTTCTTCATTTTGAAGGAAATCTTCATAGAATTGGTAGAAAAGCGGCATTTCTTGTTTGGTACGTGCGTTTTTAACATAGATCACGCCTTTTTCTTTCCATTCCTTTACCTCTCCGGCATCTGGAAAGCGCTCGGCATAATGAGCCACACCAGCAAGCGTAATAAGTTTTGAAACTCTAGCCTCCTTTGCGGTTACTATGGTGGTAATACCCCCCGCTCGAGAATGCCCTAATAGGTTGATTTGATGACGATCTACTGGCAAATCTGAGTTTTCTATCCAATCCAAAACCCTAATGGTATCTCTTACTTCTATACTGTAATTATTGTTTCCAAAAGCTTCGAGATCTGGAAAATCCATAGG
>Ga0129324_10003004_pt1 | contig 10105 bp, 3 predicted proteins | sample CPBDNA_7_FD_96879 | JGI IMG/M metagenome (GOLD analysis project Ga0129324, IMG submission 96879) | Freshwater to marine salinity gradient microbial communities from Chesapeake Bay, USA - CPBay_Spr_15_0.2_DNA | ecosystem: Environmental > Aquatic > Marine > Coastal | place: USA: Chesapeake Bay... | reverse complement strand
ATCAACCGCCAACAAAGATACATCTGATTATATTCAATATTATAAGATTGCTGAAGAAAAACTAAAAATGCTATAAAAGATTTTAATTCCATAATTTGTTAAGAAAACAAAAATAATTATATATTATACTAAAAATGGAAAGTGAAGATACAGAATATATATCTGGTCAAGGGGATGATTTTATAACATTTTTATTTTCGAGTAATCCTAGAGAAAAGAATACAGTTAAATTAGAATTAGATCCACCAGAAAAAGGTGTAAAGATTGGACAACATATTTTTCAAGAATTATTAATGACATTCACAATGTGTTTGAAACATTTTAAGAATGAAAATGAAGGTTTTAATATTGATAAAATAAGTAAAGAAAATCTAGAAACGATTGATAAACATTTTCAAAGTTTTGGATTTACAGTTAATGTGGAAAGGTTTACAGTTCATGACTATTTAGATAACATGAAAATGCCCAATTATTTCAAAGATAAACATTTAATCAAAGAAGATACATTATTAAAAGATATTTATTATGAAAGCCTTGTAGCTGGATATATTTACAGAATTACCTTTGATTTTCTAAGATAATATTTTACTATATAAAAAATAATTATAATAATAATATAAGTTATATTATTATTATAATGGGTGGAGGCACATTACAATTAGTTGTCTTTGGAGGTCAAGATATGCACCTTACCGGAAATCCAGAGTTTTCATATTTCAAAACAGTTTATAGGAGACATAGTAATTTCTCAATGGAATGCATTGAGCAAACAAGAATTGGGAGTGTAACTAATTCTGATTTTTCATTAGATTATGTTATTAGTAAAAGCGGTGATTTACTGAATAAAATGCATTTTGAGATTGATTTACCATCACAAGCGATGACTAGTGTTGCGGAAGGAAGTAATTATTGTTCTTACACAAACAATACAGCATATTCCTATATGAAAGAGGTCGAATTAATGATAGGCGAGAAGTTAATCGATAAACATGATGGAATGTGGTATGATATTCAAAATGAACTTAATCATAGAGATAACGATGGATTGGATTATTTGGTGAATAAACATTCCACAGGAGTTACTGGGAATACTTCTCCACCTAATGTTAAATTATATATACCGCTACAGTTTTGGTTTTCAAAGGGGGATGTTTCATTATCATTACCTTTAATAGCACTTCAATATCACGATGTAAAGATTAAAGCACGTTTCAGAGATCTAAAAAAGATAATTAATGCGAAACTTTCTGATACAGAAGAAGATGTTTTGGTAACAGGGAATGATAGAGATAATCCTCAGACACCATCTATAAAACTTTGGGCGACGTATATTTTATTAGATGTCGATGAAAGAAAAAGATTTGCACAATCTTCACATGAATATTTAATTGAACAAGTTCAGAAAGTAGAAAAAGCCTATACTCCAAAAATAGATGTTAGTTTAAATCATCCAGTTAAATCCTTATATTGGGTAATTCAAAATAATATAGCAAATACAGAAAAAACAGATTATATACTTATCGATAATAATGAAAATACATTTGGCCGTGAAAATGAGACGGAGGTTTCAAATAGATTTAAACATGGTAATGATTATCTTAATTTTAGACCACACGAAGTAGTAAATCCAACATATGTTAAATCTCTTAAACAATATGAACATTTTAAAGAAATGACAATCATGTTTAATGGAATTGAAAGATTTGAATACAGGGATGCTACTTATTTTAGAACAATACAACCATTGGAAGTTGGTTATACTTTCCCAGAAAAGAATATTTATATATATAGTTTCTGTTTAAAACCCGAAGAACTTCAACCTAGTGGATCATGTAATTTTTCAAGAATAGATAATCTAACATTTAATTTTACAGGAAATCAGTTATATACTGGTTATACATTCAATTTATATGCTAAAAATTATAATATTTTAAGGATAATGGGAGGAATGGGTGGATTACTGTATTCAAATTAAATAATTTATGTATAATATGCTCTAATAATAAGAGGTGGATAACCCCCACCGGTTCTAATATATCGGGCATATTCGGTATCAGTCGCAGTAAATCTAAACTGTGGTTTAAATGTATAATTATTACCAACCGTGAGTCCTTTTAATTCCCATAAAGTATTATTATATGTACTATCAGTCTCATCTGAAACATGATTTAATCTTTCTGTAGGTATTGTACCTGTACCATAACCACCCCCATTAGCCGTGCTGCCGACGCTCCATTCAGCTCCTAAACTATCGGCTAGCCTTAAACGAGTAGAAACATTATTATTAAATGTATCTGTATATACATATAACTCCACTATGCAAGAAGTTTTTTTGCTTGTAAATGTAATTCCATTTGCTAGCCAATCTGGCTCTCCTCCCCCCCCTAGGCTACCAAACCCCACAGAGCTGGTGGTAGAAAAGATATCTGCATAGTTTTCGCCAACCACATATAATTCTTGTCTAAGAGTAGATGGGTCGTAAATATTATGTATGAAATAATGTGATGTATTTATCCATGATAATACACCATTATATCCTAATTCAAGGCTTTCACCGCTATTTCCTCTTTCACTTGGGAAAGTAATTGATTTAGTATCAGTTCCATTTTGAGACAAACCACCTTTACCATTTATTTTTAAACTTCCATTGATTAACAATTCTTCAGAACCTTCTTCCATATTTCCATAGATAAATGATTGATCACCGCGAGAAACATTATTTGAACTAATATATAATTTATCTGAATCTGATACATTCGTGGGACCGGCATTGTTACCAAGTGATATATTTCTAAATCCGGTTTTATTATTTTTACCGGTATTATTACCTAAACTTGTATTATGTGAATTATTATACAATTTATAACGTGTTCCAGAAGATGTCCCTGTTACAGAACATGTGATTTCTTTATCAATCAAATTGTAACCAGTTATTTCTGTTGTAGAGGATATTTTCCCATTTGAATCTAAAATTGATATAAACCATCCATTATAATATTCTGAAATATAACTAGCCATATCTGATAATTTCTTTTCTGCTTTCATGAGACCTTCCCTATGTTCAAATAATTCATAGGAAGTATTTTCATTAACTATTTCTGTTAAATTAGGAGCAATAATTTTCCTAGTATCTCCATAATATTTTGTTATAATAGACTCTTGAATTAAACCATTTGTTTTGACGGAAATAGTCCAACCTCTGTAAAAATCATCAATTGGGATTGAATTATTTGATAGTTTAATAGTTTGAGGCTCATATAGTATATATTCTAAATTATTGATATTTTCAATAGCCAATCTATAATTAAAGTCTTCTGTTTCGAATCTATAATCGCTTCCATAATACCTTAATATTTTAGTAATATACATAACACCAGAAACAAATATAGATATTGTCCAACCTTTATAATAATCATTAATAGTCGATAAGTTATTACCATTCAATTTTAATACTACTTCTGTTGGAGCCTCATCTGTAGTTGGGTCAGAAGGATCATTGAATATACCATCACCACCTTCGGGTATATTATCATCTATATCTCCAAATACATAATTTCCAAAACCTTCTACTGTAATTGTATTTCTTCTTTCTTCTGGAATAGTTATATTATTATTAATTCTCAATTTCCCATTATAATGACTATGTTTACTTAAATGATATTTTGTTTTATTATTTATTAAAATACTTGTGTCTAAAGAAGGACATGTTATTACTCTGTTCGTATGGTTATAATCTTTGATATAAGAAAATTGTTTAATACCATCACATACCGCTATAATTATCCAACCATTATAATAATCAGATTCTAAAATACATTTGTTTTCTTCTAGTTTAATAGTATTTCCGTTAATTTCAAGCTTCCCTCTAGTATGGTCTGGTGGAATCAACCTGTAAATAGTCTTGTCATTTGTAGGAGTTATAATAGGTTTTGAGTTATAATTATTTCTAAAAGTATTTATTTTTATTTTCTTAGAACTACCATAATATTTACCGATAGTAGAACTTTCAGGACTCGCAGAATAAAGTGATATTTTATTATCAGATGTTATCCTAGTTTGATTTGAAGTATCATCAACATTATTAAAACCTAATAATTCATAAGAAATACTTTTAAATCTAGTTTGAGTTGTAGCCCATTTAAAATAAAAATTACCACTCGATGATATAGTTATTTTTTCAGTTGTATAATCATAATCTACATCATAGTTTGTTGAACTCGATGAAGAATTAAGTTGCGTTTTTAGTTCAGTGGCTAAACCAGACGGATCATAATAACCAATGGTAAGTGTTGCTACTTTATCTGTTCCATCGTGATTGAATAGAACCTTATTATTTTCAATGGTAACTGTGGGATTAACAATTATTCTCCATCCATTGTAATAATTTTCTAATATATTTGCATCATTAGATAATTGATTTATTGACGCCATAACACCATTTTCTATTAAATGAGAAATACTATTTTCTTCATTATATGGTTTTGTTAATTTAAATATTGTTGAATTATTTGTTAAATTTTCACCATTAGCACCATATTTTACATTTTTTGATGGTATTAATATATAATTTGTATTACCTCCTTCACCGGTTTGATTTTGTTCTGGAAAACCAGTTAGTAGTCCCTGAACTAATTGTTGTCCTTCAGGTGGAATACCTGTATCATATATATATCCTGTTATATTGGTAATGTTCCTAATGTTTTGATCACTATTTGAAATGATAGACCAACCTTTATAAAAATCATTAACATTTGAACTATTTGATTGGAGTAAATGTGATCCTCTTAGTCTCCCATTATAGTTCCCATATGATATTTTATATTTTACATCATTATTAATGGATACAAACCAACCTGTAATGTTATATTCTGGTGTCATTGTTAGATTTAAAGTTGTTGATGTAGAAGAAGATTGTGAAGATGTTAATATATCAACTGCTTCTCCAACAATTTCTAATTTATAAAATAGAATTGAGTCTGGAGAAGTATTCGTTATATAAACATTTGAACCACCCGAACTACTACTAAGTTGATCTGATATTGTAAAATTATTTTTAGTTCCGCCCGGAGATGTATATGAAATAATTGTTCCAGAAGGTATATCTGTGATTAATGATTTATTAATATTTATTGTTGAGTAATTAGAATGAGTAGTCACAGATTTTATAATTGTATTTGGTTGAAATGCATTTGGAGGTGTGAAACGTATTAAACTATTTATTGGGATAGTTTCTGTTAATGCATTACTAATAGTTATTGTGCTTGTATCTCCATTCTGACTAACATGTGTCCCTTTAACAAATCCACTTTCTAATGATGAAATATCATTAGAAACAATATTTTTCCTTAAAACATAGGGACCTCTTATCCTAATTTTAGGATCATTTGTTAAATTATCTGGACCATATAATATTTCAGTATTTAAAGTAGCTATTTTAGTTGTACCATCATAATGTATAATTGTTCTATTTAAATTAGTAACATTAAAAGTGACAGTATCTGTAAATCTCATTGTGATAGTCCAATCCTTGTAATAATTATCTATACTAGATGGCGGGGTGAAATCCGTTGCCAATGGTGAATTAGTATCTGCAGTTAAAGTTTCTGTATCCGTTTCTGTGAAAAACTGAACGCGGTTTGTTCTATCGGTTAAAGCGGAATTTAAACCATGTGTTATTGTTTTTAGTATTCCTTTATTTATATCTGGATTTGAATTAGTATTTGATTTTGAAGAATTAGTCCCGTTAATAGTTTTATAATTTAATTCTTTATAATTAGTATTACCCCATATACTATTATTATACGTCAAATAATAACGTGTTGTAACATCTACAGTTGGTGTGGCATCTAATTCCCATGATATTCCAAGAGTTATATTTGTAAAATTATAAACAAGGTAATTAGTTAAACTAATTGTTGGACTAGTTGTTAATTCTATCGTTGTAGAACCAGATGATGTCACACCAGAAGTTACAAAACTTATAAGGTTACCATTACTTGGATCTGTAAAATAGATATTTGATTTATCGGGTATATCGACTGTTGTTGCATTAGATATAGTTAATGTAGTGGTTTCTGAAGTATGTGATGAAACAGTTGTATTTACAGAGATTGCTGAATTTGTCGATGAACTACTTGATGTTATTGTTCCACGATGTAAAGTATTATCTTCATCAACGAGGGTTTCAATATTTTGTGGGAAGATAGCATCATCAGCATCAACGGGTGTATAAATACCAATAACCCAATCTTTGAAATAATTTGAATTAATAGTTTTCCCAAGTGAAGGAATAGTTGTAGAATTTAACATTGTCCCATTAATACCTTCAAATGGATTTTGACTATTGGAATTATATTTTTCATAGTGTGTATCAATTATATATTCATTTGGTTCGGAATAATTATCATAATTTTTATTATTCTCAATATAAATATTCCATCCACGATAATAATTATTATATGATATTATATCACCACTAATAGAATTATTTGGTTTTAATAAATATTCTGTCGTATTTCCTGTTGTGAAAGATTGTTCATTAAATAATACTTGAATAGATCTATCAATTGAATTATACCCTTGAATTACTCCATATGGTACTTTTATTTGAGTTTGAGATGCTAATCCAGCGCTATTATCAGTTATAGTAAGCAAGTAATTATGGAGATTTTTTGTAGGTACAGCATTTAAAACTATAATATTTGGAGAAATAGTTGTAGATGCCCCTGATGTAGTTAAAGTGACTGAATCCGTCCCATCTGGACTAGTTGCCGTGAGTCCAGTTCCACTAGCTATTTCAGATACTATATTTTTATTTAGAAATATAGTTGTATTCCATGCATATATACCCCATCCTATGTAAAATCCATCACCTTTCGAGTGGTATTGTGATAATTTTAATGTATCTGTCATCTTCCCACTTTTTTCACCATAAAGAACACCTTCTGATATTTCAGATTTTTGAGTTGATAAGTAAAATTTAGTACCCGAAACTTGAGTTGGTAAATATTTATATACATTATCTTCATTTGTTATTACATTACTTCTATTCTCTTTTGTTTTTTCAGTATATCTGGCGGTAATTGATTTAATTGAAACGACATAGTTTGTTAGATTTATCCCAGATGGAGGGGAATTAATTGTAATTGTAGTAGTTCCTATTGTAATAACACCATTAACTGAGATATCGTAAGATGATGAACCACTTGTAAAATTTAAAATAGTTCCATTTTTAATAAATGTGTCTTTCGTTTTATTTGATAATGTTAACGTAGTTTGATCTGCGATATGTCCACTTACTGTTGTCCCAGTTTGAATACCCGAGTGAACCACTGTATAATCAAAGTATTTTTGAGAAGAATATATTCCACTTATAGTAGTGCTATTTGGTATACCTTTAATTGTAACAGTGTTACTATCTATAGAATAATCTGTATTACTTGTAAACGTTATACTGTTTGAACCAGATGGAACATCATTTAAAACAATTGATTTATAATAATTTTCAAATTCAATTGTAGTCCCACTTGTTATCAATGAAGTTGTAGTAGATGATAAAGTAATAGTATTTGTTCCAGCCCCCCCTGAAACTACTGTAGATGAAGGAATACCTTTTACAGAAATAGTATAACCATCAAAATTGATTCTAGAGTGTGGTAATAATAAAGTATTGCTTGAGTTATCAATACTATCATTTAAAATCATATCTTCAGGACTCCCACTTGAAGGTGTCAATGTAATAGTATTCCCACATGGTATAATTTCTGTAGTTGAATTACTCAATGTAAATGAAGTATAATAAAGAACCGAAATATTCCATCCTAAATAGTAATCATTAGATGTATTAAATGTATTTTCAGAATTATTGGTTAATGTATTATTAGTTCCAAATTCACCATATAATTTATTGTATCCTACAGTATATTCTTCTATTATATTATTTGATGATGTAGAATTATGTTTTGTTTCAATTTCCCATAAATCATAATGATTATTTTTTAATTCAAGATTAGATGATAGATTTTTATGTGTTCTCATAGTTCCATTGATATCATTCTTAAATCTTATACTATTCTCATTTCCGCTATTAGATCCAAATGAAGTATTTGTATTATCTTCCGGGAATAGTAAATTACCATCTGTTTTAGAGCTTACTAAGGATTTATTATATAATATTTCATTTAGACTATTATTTTCAACCCATTCACCATTTTGTCTTCTTTTTAATCCATCTTCATCTATTTTTGTTGATTTATTAGAAATATTGTAATCACTATCACCATTGATAGGTGATTTTGTATTTTCTTTTTTACCTATGATAGAAATATCTTTATGGGATAAAGAAACATGTTCTGTCATTGAACTCCCAAATACATTTCCTGATAAAATAGTATCTTCGGCTGTTAATCCTATCGTTAACTGACCTCTAGGAGTATAGTTTAAACCCGTCCCTTTTCCATCTACTCCACCGGTTTGTGATCCTAATCCGACTCTCAAATAATCATTTGTTTTAGCTGATAATGATGTATTATCAGCACCTAAAGAAGGATTCATAACCATGTAATAATTATTATTTATTGAGCTTGTATTGTCATTTTGAATTAATGATGATGCTGGTTGCCATGTTAATAATCCTGTATTTGAAATCCTCAAATAATTATTATTAGAATTTCTGTAATCATTGGGCCATAATAACCCATTGATTTTAAGATCGATGCATGAAACACTTGAATTATTAATTATAAAATCACTCATTATTGATTTAAAATAATATATATATTTTATATTTTATATTTTATATTTTAACAAGAGGGAAAATTTTAAAAATTAAAATATAATTGAAGTAAAAATGGAAGAACAAAACAACACCATCTTCACACATGCTAAAATGGAATATACTTCTCAATTAGTAGATATTTTGACACCACAGTTATTCGATGGTATTAAATCTATTTATGATGAATCAAAAATAGTGTATAAAACAAATAAGAATCAACCAATACTCGTAGTTTTTAGATTTTTTTTAGAAAAAGTTCCAACATGGAACAGTGATGTCATTGAAACAGAAACAAACCGTATAATAACTATATCTTCATGTGATTGGTTAAATGATTTAATTACAGCCGTTTTTATAAGCCATACTAAAATATTAACAGCTATCGGTACAAATAATGATTCAAATATCGAATTAGTTATACCTAAAACAGTAAATTTTATACATAAATGTTACATTAACATAGCAAGAGAATTATGGAAAAATCCTTACTTATTTGATGATTTTGTTTCCGGTTCCGAATATCAAAAGAATATGAAAGTCGTAGAGGATATAATTAAAGAATCAATTGAATATACAATAAGGAAATCATTACCTGTAAAAGAAATATTAAAACAACAATTAGATATTTATGAAACAAATAATGAACTTAAGAATAAAATAACAACCGATGAGATTAGAAAAATGCTTTTAAAAGAAATTAAATCTCTTAAAGGAGAAGATAAAGAAGATAAAGAACAAGAAGAAATAGAAGAAATAGAAGAAGAAGAAATAGAAGATAAAGAAGAACGGGATAAACTTTTAGAAGAAGAACGGATGAAACTTCTAGAAGAAGAACGGGATAAACTTTTAGAAGAAGAACGGGTGAAACTTCTAGAAGAAGAACGGATGAAACTTTTAGAAGAAGAAAGTGAAACTGGATACGTTTCTCCAGATGAAGAAGAAATTAAGAGTAAATGTGAAAATTTAGAGGTTAATACAATACCTGAAATAAAAGATAATATTATAGAAGAAAAATATGATAATATTGAGATACATATCGGTGAAGATAAGGATGAAAAGATGGGGGATACATCATTACTTGATTCTTATATAAATGATATTCCATCAAAAGAAGATTCAATTGGAATACCTATTAAAAAAATAATTGAATCGAGCGATAATAATGAAGATCCGTTATTTACAGATTTAAAAAAGAATAAGAATGAAAGTGGTTTTAATATAATTAAAAAGGTTGATCCTGAGCCCGAGCCTGATCCTGAGCCTGAGCCTGAGCCTGAGCCTGAGCCTGAGCCTGAGCCTGATCCTGAGCCTGAGCCTGAGCCTGAGCCT
>Ga0129324_10003000_pt1 | contig 10110 bp, 10 predicted proteins | sample CPBDNA_7_FD_96879 | JGI IMG/M metagenome (GOLD analysis project Ga0129324, IMG submission 96879) | Freshwater to marine salinity gradient microbial communities from Chesapeake Bay, USA - CPBay_Spr_15_0.2_DNA | ecosystem: Environmental > Aquatic > Marine > Coastal | place: USA: Chesapeake Bay... | reverse complement strand
TGCCTGATAGCGCATTCTATATTGAGGATTTGGCTTTAAAAAAGTAAAATCGGATTCATTTTCCGTTTTCTTCCATGTTCTGATGGTCTGAATATTATCCAAAACATAAAATCCTCTTCCCATCGTTGACAACACAAGGTCATTATTTTTAATTTTTAGATCGGAAACAGGCGTTATTGGAAGATTAAGCTGGAAGGGAGCCCAAGATTCCCCATCATTTAAGGAAAGAAATAGCCCATATTCAGTTCCAGCGTATAAGATACCAGGTACTTCCGGATCTTCCCTAACAACCCTAACCGGATAATCTGGAGGAATTCCATTGGCACCATTTGTCAACAATTTCCAGGATTTCCCGTAATCAGAAGATTTATAAATGTAGGGCTTCCAATCTCCAAGCTGGTATCTAAGCACGGAAAAATAGGCTTTACCTTTTTGATGAATAGAAGGCTCAATACAATCAATTCTTCCACCCAAAGGCAGGGAAGCCGGCGTAATATTTTTCCATATTTTTCCTTCATCCATGGTTAAAAACAGAGGACCATCATTAGAACCTGTATAAATCACCCCTTTTTCTAAAGGAGATACAGCAATATCATACAGGGTACTATAATACTCTTCACCTGTTACATCTCTCGTAATGGGACCGCCAGAAATAACCTGTGTTTCAGGAGTTCTTGCAGTAAGGTCAGGAGAAATACGCATCCAGGATTTTCCACCGTCCATGGTTTTATGTAAATATTGGGAACCATAATACACTGTATTAGGATCAAAAGGAGAAACCTCTATGGGAGTTACTCTTTGAAAGCGGTAAGTCAATTTATCGGGTTCATGGCCATAAATATTTGACGCTCCTATATAATACTGCATTTCCTGACCAGTTTTTTTATTAAAAACACCAAATCTGCCTTTACAATTCGCATAAACCAGGTCAGGATTTCCAGGCATAGGAACAGCGGGACCAGTTTCACATCCCCCCACTTCGATCCAAAAATTATCTGTCCTGTTTAAAGCATTAAAGGGAGGCAATACAGGTAAAGCAATGGTAGTATTATCTTGTTGACCAGCATATAACCAATAGGGAAATTGATCATCTATATCTACCTGATAAAGTTCGGCCGTAGATTGATTCTCTTGAGTAGACCAGGTTTGACCTGCATTTCTCGTCACATTGGCTCCACCATCATTTGCCTGAATCCAAATATCAGGTTGTTTAGGATTAATCCAAATATCGTGATTATCACCATGGGGTGTATATAGCGTGCTCCAGGATTTGCCTAAGTCTTTAGAAGACCAAAGAGAAGTAGAATTAACAATCATCCAATCGGGATTAACCGGATGAACATCTATATTACAATAATAAAAAGGTCTATCTAACAGAGGAGCAAAAGAACTTATTTTTCTCCAGTTAAGACCATTATCTTCTGAGAGATAGACGCCTCCCTGGCCTTTATCTGCTTCAATCAGGGCATAAACTCTATCGGGAGAAGCTGGAGATGTAGCCAGATCAATTTTACCAATGAGTCCGTCAGGAAGGCCTGTTTTCATGTTTTCCCAGGTATTTCCACCGTCAAGGGATCTAAAAACACCACCCACATTTGCACCGGAAATAATAGTCCAGGGTTTCCTGTCAACACGCCATGAACCGGCATAAATAATATTTTGATTGGTTGGATGCAATTCAAGATCACTAAACCCAACAGAATCATTTAAATACAATATTTTCTTCCAATGTGCTCCCCCATCCTCTGTTTTAAAGATACCTCTATCCTCATTTGGTGCAAAAGCATTACCGATGGCAGCTACATAGACTATATCAGCATTAAAAGCATCTATTTCTACTGCCCCAATATGTGCTGTATTTTCAAGGCCTAAAAACGACCAGGTTACCCCTTGGTCAACAGATTTATACATTCCTTTACCAGCAATAACATTACTTCTTATACCATCGGAACCTGTTCCACAATAAATGATTTGAGCATTTGAAGGAGCCATTCTAATAGCACCAATAGAAGGACTTTTAAAATATTTATCAGATACAGGCAACCAATTTTGTCCATAATCTGAAGATTTCCAAACACCTCCACCTGTGGAACCCAAAAAGAAAACACTGGGCACATCAGCATGACCGGTTACCGTTGTGACTCTTCCACCACGAGTTGGACCCAAAGACCTAAAAGAAAAGGATGGATTTAAAGGAATAGTATTTTGACTAACTAAAGTAAAGGAAGAGAGAAAAAGACTAAAAAGAATGTAAAACGGAGTTTTCATAAAAAAAGGTATATTTTAGCTAATGATAGCTTAAAATACACCTTTTTTCAAGATTTTTAAAATGTAACGCTTTATTTTACGTACATAACTTCTTTTACCGCTTTTATAACTTTAGCAGCATTTGGCATGTAGGCGTCAACCAAAGGAGCAGCGTAAGGCAAAGAAGTGTCGGCTGCATTAACCCGAATAACAGGCGCATCGAGATAATCAAAAGCATAACGTTGCATTTGATAAGTAACTTCAGAAGAAACGCCGGCAAAAGGCCAGGATTCGTCTATAACTACCATCCTATTTGTTTTTTTCAAGGACTTAACCAGGGTATGATAATCTAAAGGACGAATGGTTCTCAGGTCTATAACTTCAGCTGAAATACCCTCTTTTGCCAGTTCGTCAGCGGCTTCAAGAGCCACGAGCATCATTTTGTTGTAAGAAACTAATGTTACATCAGTTCCTTCCCGTCTAACGGCAGCCAATCCGATGGGTACGGTATATTCACCTTCCGGCACTAATCCTTTGAAACCATAAAGTAATTCTGATTCCATAAAACAAACGGGATCGTTATCTCTTATGGCAGATTTTAAGAGACCTTTAGCATCTGCAGGATCCACACAAGAAATCACTTTAAGACCAGGCACATTAGCCATCCAACTTTCAAAAGTTTGAGAATGTTGCTGAGCCAATTGACCTGCAGCACCCGACGGACCTCTAAAGACAATAGGACAACTAAACTGCCCAGCAGATTGAGAAAGTGTTTTGGCTGCATTATTGACTATTTGGTCGAACGCCAAAACGGCAAAATTCCAGGTCATAAACTCAATAATTGGCCTTAAGCCATTCATTGCAGCACCGACACCAATACCAGCAAAGCCCAGTTCTGCAATAGGTGTATCAATCACTCTTTTAGCACCAAATTCATCTAACAATCCTTTACTAACTTTATATGCTCCATCATATTCGGCTACTTCCTCTCCCATGAGAAAAACATTTTCATCCAGCCTCATTTCTTCTAAAATGGCTTCTCTTAAAGCATCACGTAGTGCAAGTTCTCTATTCATTTTCTGATTGATTTGAAAAACTATCTTTAACGATGGCAAAAATAACAAATTCTATTGAATGGATTATCGCTATAAAATATTAATTTTGGGTTTCCGTTACTTAATAAAACAAACTAATCATTTTCCCTATGAAAAAGGACAAAAAAAGTATCAATATTCAATATCTTCTCTCTTTGTTTGTCATTATCTCTACCCTTTCCTGTAATCGCGGATACGGTTGTCCAACTAATTTCAAGCTTTCTACTTTGGTGAGTGATGTTATTTCCAGCCTCGCCATAATAATGAGCTAAAAAAATGGAATCAATATATTCCATTCCTGATTTAATAATGACCCAGGATGGTTCCTACACTCTTTATTCAAAAGAACATGGAGTTACCTATCATTCAAGATATGGTGCTATCCAGGAGTCTAATCATGTTTTTATAAATTCAGGGTTTTTACCTGTACTAAAAAAACAAGTTAAATTATCTATTCTGGAATTGGGTTTTGGTACCGGATTAAATGTTTTACTGACCTGGAAAAATAGCACTGACATTGAAAACACAAGAATTGATTATCATTCATTTGATGTTTTCCCCTTGCCAAATCGCATTCTAAATGACTGCGCATATAAAGAATGGTTACAAATACCAACAGAAATATCAGAAAATATTTTGATGTCAGATTGGAATAAAATTATAGCGGTGGATTCCAGTTTTAATTTAACAAAGTACCATAAGGATATTTTAAAAGAAAACCTGCCAAAAAATTATTTTGACATTATCTATTTTGATGCCTTTTCACCTGAATCACAACCTGAATTGTGGTCTATAAGCCTTTTTGAGAAAATTTATGAATCTATGACTGAGGAAGCAGTTTTAGTAACTTATTGTGCAAAAGGGGAGGTGAAAAGAATTTTAAAAAAAATTGGATTCTCTCTTGAATCACTTCCCGGTCCTCCAGGCAAAAGAGAAATGACCAGAGCAACAAAAAGATGACGACCAATCAATCTAAAATATTTTGCTTGCCTTCATCCCCATATAATTTTTTTGACATTTCGTTGAATGCTTTAGCGGCTTCTTCAGCAGTTTTAAACATGCCTAAATGTTTTGATTTCCCACCTATAGAAATAACTGAACGAAACTTATTGTGTTCCTTGTAAACACCAGTAAATCCAGAACTACTACTCGTTTTTCTGGTTCTACTTGCAACAGCTCTACTTCTGAAAATTAAATTATTTAATCTACAATCCAGTTTATTACCATTGACAAATCCAACTAAATTGTTTATTTTAGTCTTCTCGTTGAGTTTGAAGGTTTCCGCTAATATTTTGTGAAGATAAATGGTGGTAGTTTTGTAATTGGAGGGGGATAATTTAATTGTTTTTTGAAAAAAGATGCAACCGCTGGAGTGTACCCTGAGATTTTCTGCAAGGTCTAAGGAAAGCATATACTCATCTTCCATAATGTATTGATAACCCTGATCATCCAAAATAACGAAATCATCAGCGTTTTTAATCTTTACCTGGTGATAATTTATTCCCATAGTTATAAAATATCCTTCTTAAAAATAAGCACTCAAAGCAATTTAATTTTAATAACCCCTCTACTTTTCTGTTTTGATTTGGGGAAAATTAAAATATCTTCGAAATTAACTAAAAATAATTTTAACAGAACTATATATAAATCAATTTTTTAATGAAACAATATACTCACGCGCATTTTATTTTAAGGTGCATCGAAATAGCCAGAAATGGAGGTCAAAAAGTATCTCCAAATCCAATGGTTGGGTCTTTGTTAGTTGAAAACAATGAAATTATTGGTGAAGGATTTCATGCGGAGTATGGGAAAGCTCATGCGGAGGTTAATGCTTTTTCTTCTGTGAAAAAAGAAAATTTCCATAGAATTGACAATGCAATCTTATATGTTTCCTTAGAGCCTTGTAATATTTTTGGGAAAACACCACCCTGTACTTCTTTAGTATTAGATAAAAAAGTTAAAAAAGTAGTAATATCAACCCAGGATGTTTCTCCAGAGGTAAATGGTAACGGAGTTAAAATACTGCATAATGGGGGAATAGCAGTTATCGAAGGAGTATTAGAAGCATCAGGAAAGTCACTGGTTAAACAAAGAAGTATTTTTGTAACTAAAAAAAGACCTTATACCATTCTTAAATTAGCTATTTCTGAAGACGGGTTTTATGCATCAAATGAAAAAGTTAACACATGGTTAAGTTCACCTGTAACCTCCAGATTAACTCATAAATGGCGAGCTGAGGCTGATGCCATTTTAGTTGGTTATAACACCGCATTGATTGATAATCCTCTCTTAGATACCAGATATTTCCCAGGTAAAAATCCTCTCAAATATGTGATGGACAAACATAATTCCCTCCCTGATAATCTACATCTGTTTAATGAGCCTGATGTGACTAAAAGATTTACCCTAAAAAGTAAGCATATAAATGATGTTCAAATTGGCCTTGGTAAAAATCAGTCCCTCGATTTAAATGAAATTTCGTCCTATTTTTATAATCAAAATATAGGGAGTCTTCTCGTTGAAGGCGGCGGAAAACTTATCCAAAGTTATTTGGATTCCAATTTGTGGGATGAACTGCGGTTGATAAGAACTAAAAAGAGATTAAAGGAAGGCAAAGAAATTCTTTTTAAAAACTTATATAAATCTGTCTCTTATATTTTGGGAGATGACGTTATAGAAATTTATTTAAGAGAGGAAACTCGTTAAATAAATAATTGCGGCCGTTAAAAATAGGATAAGCAATAAAAAGATAATTACTCTTTTACTATAATTATTCGTTGGAACATGATTTCTTCTAAATTTAGCCATAATAATTTTTTAAAGTTACTCATTAAACACTTCTAAACACAAAAATATGCTTTCTGTAGGAATTAGCGGTGGAATAGGAAGTGGGAAATCGCTTGTTTGCACTATTTTCCAGGTTCTAGGAATTTCTGTATATAACTCTGACCTGGAGGCAAAAAAAATAATGGAAACAAATGAGCAGGTTAAAAAAGAAATAATTAAACTTCTGGGAGAAGAAAGTTACTTCAACAACCTAACTTTAAACAGAAAATTTATTGCTAAAAAGATTTTTAACCAAAAAGAATTATTGCATAGCTTAAATCAAATTGTTCATCCGGCAGTTAGAAATGACGCCAAAATCTGGAGCGAAAAAATACCACAGGCAGATGGTTATTATCTAAGGGAATCAGCTATATTATTTGATACAGGAATATATAAACAATTAAATTACAATATATTAGTTACTGCACCCAAGGAACTTCGCATAGAGCGAATAAAAAGTAGAGATGCTCTATCAGTAGAAGACATTACCCTTCGCATGAATAATCAGTGGGACGATGAACAAAAATTAGCCCTCGCAAATTTTGTCATTGTAAATGATGGAAAAAACTTGTTAATTCCACAAATTTTAAAAATTCATAAGACACTCAAGGATTACTCTTTAATGCCAACTGATAAGCTGCCAAACATAAATCTTTAGACAATTTACTATCAATCATAGGTTTTATATAATGCGGAGTTCCAAATTCAGGAACCCATTTTTTAATGTACTGAAATTGAGCATCAAATTTAAGCATTTGAGCTTCAGGACTAAAAATACGAAAATAAGGAGCTGCGTCAGTACCTGACCCTGCAGCCCATTGCCAGCCACCATTATTGCTTGCTAAATCAAAATCTAATAATTTTTCTGCAAAATATTTTTCACCCCATCTCCAATCGATAAGTAAATTTTTTGTAAGGAAACTTGCCGTTAACATTCTTACCCTATTATGCATAAAACCGGTGGCATTTAACTCTCTCATTCCGGCATCAACCAAGGGAAATCCTGTTTTACCAACAGTCCACCGATCAAAATCATCTATATTATTCCTCCATTTAATCAAATCATAATTACTTCTAAAAGCATTTTTCTCTACATGAGGAAAATTAAATAATATTTGAGCATAAAAATCTCTCCAAATCAGTTCATTCAGAAAGGTTTCATTCAGATTTATAATTTTTCGTGCTAATTCTCTAATGCCTATGGTGCCAAATCGAAGATGAATACCTAACCTACTGGTACCCACTTTAGCAGGAAAATCTCTATATTCTGAATAATTTTCAACGATTTTTAGATTTAAATCTTTAGATGGAATGTCAATTTTTGAAGGTTGAAAATGCATAAAATCGAGGGTTGGAAAATCGGGTACAGCCGCATTTGCATATAAATTACCATGAAGTAAACCTTCAGAATCATAAGTAAACAAAGGACTATTTTCACCATCTAATAATCCTGATTTCAATTTTTCTTTCCAGGATTTACTATATGGAGTAAAGACAGTATAAGGAGTGCCTGCTGATTTTGATACAATTTCACGCTCTTCAAAAATAACATGATCTTTACTTAGGTGAAAAGATATATTTTTAGCCTCTAAAGATTCTTTAATAGACTGATCTCTTTGTAGGGCATAAAATTCATAATCCTTATTAGTAAATAAATATTTTACTGGTAATTCATTCGTTATTTTATCTATAATTTCAACAGGATTTCCATAAGCGACGTAAAAACTTCCTCCAAGTTTTTCTATTTTTTCTTTTAAAGATTTTACTTGATTATAGATAAAACTAACCCTGGCATCTGTTTTATCAGATAATTTATTGAGTATATTCGTATCAAAAATAAATATTGGCAATACGGGTAAACCTGCCTTTAGTGCAGCGAATAAGCCTCTATTATCATCTAATCTCAGGTCTCTTCTAAACCAAAAAAGTGAAATTTTAGACATTATTTTATATTATTTCAAAAATAACAAGCGAAATAATCAAATGTTTCATGTACTTTCATAAAGCATTTAAATCTCTAACACTTTGCGAATAATTACAAAACCTTTCAAAACACATATATTTTATTTTACTTTATTATTTTCATCCTGTCAATCGGAACAAATTCAATGGATTGAAGGACTTGAACATGATAAAAAAGGGAGTAATAAACCTGTTTATCCCACAGCGCTTGATAAACAATTAGCTTATATAAATAAATATCCAAAGGATACGCTTCGAAATATTACCATATTAAAAAAAACAATTAAAGATGCAGTAAATGCGGAGGACGATGAACTAGCTTATAAATTATTCCTATTAGGTCTTCAGAAATATCCAGATATTGTCAGGGACGATGATTTTTTTGACTTTATAAATTATTTCTATACAGGAATGTTTAAGGAGGAGAATACTGCCAAATGGATTACAGGAATAATTATAGATCGTTGGAATGAAGATCAAAAAACCGCTTATTTTTCAACCATTTATCAAAACATTAAGGAAGAATTTCCAAAATTAAAGTCATATCAGCAAGGGGAGCAACTGGTAAACATGTCAAAAATTCATTCTCTTATATTACCAAATGGGGAGCAAAGTGCTTTATTCTTATGGAAATCTTATGAAATCATGCGTTGGATGGGTAGTGATCTGGAAGCACTTAACTTGTTAGATTTAATACTAATAAGACATGAAAACTGGAAAAACATAAAAATGGTAAAAAAAGAGAGGGATTTACTCCTTAAGAATAAGAACCGATTAAAATGGAATGGCAAGGAAAAAATAAATATAGCACCGTATAAAAAAGATCAAACACCGGTAAGTTGAAAAAACTTTTGAATAAAAGGATTTAGAGCAGTTCCTTTCACTTTTGCCTCTGCCTCAATACGGAACTCAGAATTTACTTTACTAACTTTCTTAGCAACATTAGCCAAACCTTTAAAAAGAATATTTTTTCTTGCAAAATCATCTATAGGTGCAGTCACGTATTTAAAAGAAAAAGCGAAAGATAACTTAGTTTCAACATTTGCTTCAATAATGATAGACTTATCAATAACCAAATCTCCTAAAATATATTCATTAACCAACCTTCCGGACCTCTACCTCTTCCGTAGCGTTCAACCATTTTTATATTAACATTTACAATTTCCTGTGTAGTTATAGAATTAAATACCAGAATACCTGAAAATAGTCCATCTACAGACCTGATATCATCAGGTAGTAAGATATCCATTTTTACACCTTCTATCCCAAACCAATTTTTAACTTTATTTAGCATGTTAAATTATGTATTTACTCAATAAAATATTTTTTTTAAGATTTGGTTATAAAAAGTAGCTTAAAATCATAAAAAATCCGACGAACAACTTAGATTACTCTTTTAAGCCAGAAACTCCCTAAGTTTTTAATCAAATGGTGTTGGGCATCGTACAAGTTATTTACTAAGGTATCAATAAACAAAGTTTCAAAATTAATTTCATTAGACTTTAACTTTTCAGACCAAATAGCGGTAGAAGCTGTTTGCCATTCATTATTCACAAGAGCAGATTGTAATAATCTATCGAATAAAGAAATTTTATATTTAATTTCTACATTTTTAATAAATGCGACCGATTTATCCATGGAACATCCGCTGATAGCATGAGAAGATTCATCCACAATCAGCATTAATAATCTTGAAAACAAAATAAAACCAGTTGCCTTTAGAACAACACCGTGACTATCCCAATGGGCACAAAATGAATCTATATCCATTTGAATAGCCCCATGTTCTGAATCATTTAAAGTTTTATCAGCAGTAAACAACCAAACTTTAGATGAGGCATTGAAAGTCTTCAAATTAAGCTTATTTTCCAATAAATTATTCATAGAAATCCTTTATAGCTGTTGAACAATTAATTCAGAAAGATTTAAAACCATGATATTTTTTTCCGTTGCATCTGAAGATAAACCATCTTGAAGCATG
>Ga0129324_10002997_pt1 | contig 10111 bp, 9 predicted proteins | sample CPBDNA_7_FD_96879 | JGI IMG/M metagenome (GOLD analysis project Ga0129324, IMG submission 96879) | Freshwater to marine salinity gradient microbial communities from Chesapeake Bay, USA - CPBay_Spr_15_0.2_DNA | ecosystem: Environmental > Aquatic > Marine > Coastal | place: USA: Chesapeake Bay... | reverse complement strand
TTTTTTAATAGAAAAAAAAATTAAAATTTTTAACATTATAGTTCTCACATCTATTCTAACTATGCCTATTTGGTTTAGATATAATATTCCTGGCTTTTCACTTGTAGATTTACCATATGGAATATTTTTTTATTTATCTGTAATTCTGTCATTTTTGATCTTTATTGAAAAAACTACTTTAAAAAATACGTATATTTTGTATTTTGTGTTTTGCTGCTCCCTTGCATTTATGCATAAATCAAATGGTGCTCAATTGCTGCCTCTATTTGTTTTTACTTTAGGTTATGCTGTGTATTCACCCAATTCATCTTATAGTAATATTTTTAAAATATTATTAATTCCATCCGTTATTACTTTGCTATGGATACTGAGAACAACAATTATTAGTGGCTGCTTAGTCTACCCTGTTGAGATTACATGTTATAATTTTTCTTGGATTTCGCAAGACGAAGCAAGAGAAACTTTTGTGGCAATTCAGGGATGGGCATTTAGAGGTTTTGATTTGATTAACTTCAAACCTTACTTTATTTATGTGATATTGATAATAGTTTCTATTTTCTTTCTATTTGTTTTAATAAAAAAAAAAATTACATTTAAATTTATTTTTAATAATAAAGTCTTCTTAGTCTTTTATGGCACTTCTTTAATTTACTTATTTTGGCAAGCCAAGTCTTTGCAAGGCTTTTCATCTTTAATTACTGATGGTAAAAATATAGAGGCCGCTTACATATTTAAAAAAGAAATTATATTACTGATTTTATCAAATCTTTTTGCGATACTTTTTTCAATTTATATAAATAATTTTTCTAATAATTTTTCATTAAATTTAAAACAGAATTATTTTTCTAAAATACCATTTTTTTTTATATTACTATATCTTGTTATTTGGTTGATAACGGCACCAAACCCCAGGTTTGCTTTCGGCGCATTTGCATTAATTTCCCCACTTTTTGTAACTTTTTTTTTCCCTAACTTCACTTTAGTAAGTCCAAGGAATTTATCCAATTTCGTAAAATTAATATTAATTTTTGCAATTCTCAAGTTTACTTTGCTGGATGCTATTCTATCTAATAAATTTAAATTTGAGCTTAAGTCAGTTCCAGAAATTAAAACTATAAATAGAAATGGTTTTGGATCAATTCCAAAAAATTTCATCAATGACAATAGATGCTGGAAAGTAAGAGATTGTTATTTTTCCCAAAAAGATATTTTAGTTCTTGAGACTTTTTATAATTACAAAATATATAAAAAAATTAAATGAATAAAATTAAATCAATTATCTTTATTATTTTTATTGTCTCATTGTTAATTACTATCATTGAATTATACTTAAATTATACAAAGCCAACTCCTTATACACATGATGTTGAATTAGGATGGACAGCAAAAAAAAATTTTGAACATACTTATAAAGAAAAAGATTTTTATGGAGTCAAATACGATTCTATTTATTCAACAAATAGGCTAGGTGCACGTTTTTTTTCAATGAAAGTTTCTAAAAAAAAAAATAATCAAATAATGAAAATTATGGTTATTGGAGATTCTTTTACTATGGATCCTTATGTTGGCAACAACGATATGTGGTTTTCTATAGTTGCCAGTGATTTAAGTAAAAAAATCAACCAAACAACTGAAGTTTTGGCATTTGGTGCAGGAGCTTATGGGAACTTTCAACAATACTTACTTTTAAATAGACAAATAACAAAAGATTATAGTTTTAGAAATTACAAACCAGATTTTTTGATCATGCAATTTTGTAGCAATGATTTTTCAAATAATAATCTTGAACTAGAAAAATCTAGTTTTGCATTATCCCAATATATGAGAAGGCCATATCTTGTTAGCAATAAGATATATTATCATAAAAGTTTTCTCTCTCCTCTCTTTAGAAAATTATTTTTTTTTAAAGACAGTAGAATATTTTCAAAATTAGTTTTCATATATGAATTTATTGTTAAAAAATATTTTCATTCAGATTTGCAAATAGTAGACAGCAAAGTAATTTCACAAGCCAAAAAGACTACTCTAAAAATTTTAACTAATATTAGAAATTTATATCCTAACACTCCCTCGTTTATCTTTTCTTGCTCAAACATGCCATCCAAACTAAATAATAATTGGAAAGAAATAGCAAAATTAGCCAACTATATTGTTCTGGATAAGTCCTCTAATTTTATTGACGAAGGAAGAAGAGGAGGTAAAAAAATATTTTATAAAGATGGTGGACATTTGAATAAGCAAGGAAACTTTGATTTAGGAAAATTAATTTTGGAAGAAATCTCTGAAAATATTAAATTGATCAATTAAATAATTTATATTTAAGTATGCAATAAATTGCCAAAATCCCATCTCTTAGTCTTATTTTTTTACCTTCCTCAATAGTTCTTCCATTATAAGATACTCCTACTTCGAATATCTTTTTTTTAAGTTTTGCAACCTTCATGGTAAATTCAATTTCAAAAGCAAAAGAATTTTCTTTCAGTTGGATTTCCTTAAGAATCTCTTTTTTAAATGCTTTGTAGCCTGTCTCTACATCTGTAAAATTTAAATTAGTGAAAATATTTACTAGAAATGTTAAAAAAAAATTAGCAACTCTATTTTTGAAATAAAGTATTCTTTTTGTTTTATTTCCTAAAAATCTAGATCCATAAACAACATCAGCATCATTTTTTAGAAATGGTTCAATCAAGTCTGAAAATTCTCTAGGATCATATTCTAAATCTGCATCTTGAATTATAATAATCTCACCTGAACAATTATCAAAACCAGTTCTCAATGCTGAACCTTTTCCTTGATTATTTTTATTATCTATTAGCTTATCGTATAAATTTTGATTATTATTGAGCAAAGAGATCGTCCCATCTGTAGATCCATCATCAGAAATTATTATCTCTAAGTCGAACTTATTTTTTTGATCATTGACTTTTTTAAGAGTCTGTAAAATATACCTTTCTTCATTGTAGGTAGGTATTAAAACTGATATTTTCAAAATAAACTTTCTTTAAAAATTATTTACACTAATTATATCATTTTATGAATTTATCAAATATTGAAAAAAAAAATTATTGGAAAAAAACTTTTCTTTTAGAGAATTTTTTTCAAAAAATCCTTTTATTTAATCGAATTAAAATTTTACGAATTTTTGACAGCGCAGTTAAAGTTAAGAAAACACATAAAATTCTTGATGTCGGTGGTTCACCACTCGATATAGAATCAGAAAATTTATTTTTAAAAAAATTCAAAAATCATAAATATCTTACATGTCTCTCCAACCAAAACTTAAATCCTATTAAAAATAAATTTAAAAATTTTTCTTTTTTAATAGGAGATGGGAGGAATATGAAATTTAAAAATAATAGTTTTGATGTAGTGCACAGTAGCGCAACGATTGAGCATATTGGTAATGACATTATGCAAAAAAAATTCATCTTAGAGTGCCTAAGAGTTTCTAGAAAATTTATTTTTATTACAACACCAAACAAACACTTCCCTATTGATTTTCACACCAAAATTCCTCTGCTACATTGGCTACCTCATAAAATTTATACCAAGGTCTTAAAATTAATGGGAGATAATTTTTTTAGATACAAGAAAAATTTAAATCTTATTTCTACTGGAAAAGTTCACAATTATTGCAAGGAGCTCAATATTACATCTTATAAAATATTTTATAATAATTTTTTATTTATGAAAAGCAACATTGTGCTATTTATTATAAAAAAAGAATAAGAAATTAATTTAACATTTAAAATAAAAATGTAGATATATGTATCTAAGCCTCAATGTTCTTAAATCAATTTTTTTGATTTTAAATTATAAAATCGAGAATAAAAATATTTTATGAAAGATACTATTGTTATAACAGGTGGTGCGGGATTTGTAGGTTCAAACTTAATCAAGCATTTTATTTATAAAACTAATTTGAAAATTATTAGTATTGATGACTATTCAAGTGGTTCAATTAAAAACCATATTAAAAACAAACGAGTTATATATATAAAGGAACACACAGAAAATATAAAAAAAGTTTTAAAGCCATATATCAAAAAAATTAATACAATTTTCCATTTTGGAGAGTTCTCAAGAATTCACCAGAGCTTCATAGATATCTCAGATTGCATGCGTTCAAATATTTCCGGTACATCAGAAGTGTTGAAATTTTGTTTGGAAAAAAAAATTAAAATTATTTACTCCGCAACTTCAGCAAGTCTAGGCAATTCAGGAAATGATCAGTATTTATCTCCTTACTCATTTACTAAATCAAAAAATCTTAAGCTATTAATTCAATTAAATAAATGGTTTGGGTTAAGGTATGAAATTTTATACTTTTACAATGTTTATGGTAAAGACCAGATAAGATCAGGAAAAATGGCTACAGTAATTGGTATTTTTGAGTTTCAATATTTAAATAAAAAACCGCTAACAGTAGTTAGGCCGGGAAGCCAAAGTAGAAAATTTACTCATATAGATGATACAGTTAGTGGATGTTACTTAGCTTGGAAAAAAAATTTAAACAGGCATTATTCTTTATCAAATAATAAGTCTTACTCAATAAGAGATGTTGCAAAAATGTTTGAATCTAAAATTATTTTGGTAAAAAGAAAAATGGGAGAAAGGTTTAAGTCTAGTGACGTTAATAAGGCAAATAATATTAAAATTTACAAAATACCTTGCAAAATTAGCCTAAAGACCTACATAAAGAATTTTTTAAGAAATTGTAAATAAATTCTCTTATAAAGTTTAATTGAATAATGATATTTTAAAAGTTAAACATTATTTAAATAATATTTACTAATTTGTTTAATTGTGCAGTATGAAAAAAATTCTAGTAGCAGGAGCGGGTGGTTTTATTGCAGGACATCTAGTTTCCCATCTACTGCAGCAAGGCCATACAGTTATTTGTGCAGATATAAAACCTATAGAATTTTGGTTTCAAAAATTTGATGAATGTGAAAACTTTTCTGTAGATCTAAAAGAAAAAGAAAATTGTATAAAAGTAACGCAAGGAATTGAGCAGGTTTACAATATGGCTTGCAATATGGGAGGAATGGGTTTCATAGAAAATAATAAAGCAGAATGTATGCTTTCTGTTCTTATAAATACAAACTTATTATTGGCCTGTCAAAAAAATAAAATTTTGAAATACTTTTTTTCATCAAGCGCTTGTGTCTACAATGCGAGTAAGCAACAAAAAAATTTCATTCCCGGTCTGAAAGAGACAGATGCTTATCCTGCCGATCCAGAAGATGGTTATGGTTGGGAAAAACTTTTCAGCGAACGAATGTGCAGGCATTTTACCGAAGATTTTGGAGTTCAGACTCGTGTAGCAAGATATCATAATGTTTATGGTCCTATGGGAACCTATGGAGGTGGACGGGAAAAAGCACCGGCTGCGCTCTGTAGAAAAATTATAGAAGCAAAATTAAATAATTTAAAATCTATTGATGTTTGGGGAGATGGAGAACAAACCAGAAGTTTTATGTATATAGACGACTGTATAGAAGGAACAGAAAAAATATTTAAATCTAATATTTTAGACCCTGTCAATCTTGGAAGTGAACAGCAAGTTTCTATTAATCAAATGATAGATATTATTGAAGAAATTGCAGGAACAAAGCTAGAAAGAAAATATCTAGTGGACAAGCCCAAGGGAGTGATGGGCAGGTCTAGTGATAATCAAAAAATTATTAAAGAGCTTAAATGGTCACCAAAAATTGAATTAAAGATCGGTTTGAAAAAAACCTATGAATGGATTTATAAATCAATAATAAGTGGTGAGAATACAAAAAAATTTATTAATAAATAAGATATTGAAATGAAAAATTATAAAATGGGAAGTAATAGAAGTTTTGGTTTTGTTTTTTTTTTATTTTTTTTAATTCTTTCTACATATCCACTTCTCAAAAATGAATCTTTAAATTTTTACTTTCTATTCTCTGGTTCAATTTTTTTGGCACTTGGAATATTAAATTCTAAATTATTAACGCCATTAAATATTTTTTGGACTAAATTAGGATTTTATCTTGGAAAAATTGTTTCTCCAATCGTTATGTTTTTTATCTATTTTGCAATAGTATTTCCTACTAGAATTATTTTAATTTTATGTAAGAAAGATACATTAAATATTGATTTCGAGAAAAGAAAATCAAAAGATGTTTCCTATTGGAATTTAAGAAAAGATAAAATAACAGAAATGGATAATCAATTTTAATGAGTTTTTTAATAGAGTTTTTTAAATTTTTAAAACATCGAAAAAAATATTGGCTACTACCAATTTTAATAGTCTTAGTTTTATTTGGCTCTCTTATTATATTAACCCAGGGGAGCGCAGTAGCACCCTTTATTTATACAATTTTTTAGTTAAATGACTTACGTTTTAGGCCTATCATGTTTTTATCACGATAGTGCAGCAACATTAATCAAAAATGGAGAAATTGTTGCAGCTGCACAAGAAGAAAGGTTTACTAGAAAGAAGCATGATTCTTCCTTTCCAACCAAATCCATTCTATTTCTTTTAGAAGAGGAGAATATTGATTTAAATCAAATCGATTTTATTGTTTTTTACGAAAAACCATTTTTAAAATTTGAGAGAATATTAGAAACAAGTGTAGCTTTTGCCCCAAGAGGATTCAAACAATTTTGTATTTCAATGCCGATTTGGATTAAAGAAAAGTTATTTCAAAAAAATACAATTTTTAATGAATTGAAAAAAATTGATCAAAATTTCAAAGATGTAAAAAAAATAAAATTTTCAGAACATCATCTTAGTCATGCAGCAAGTGCTTTTTATCCAAGCCCCTTTGAAGAAGCATTGATTGTTACATCGGATGGAGTAGGTGAGTGGACAACATTTTCAGTAGCGGTTGGCAAAAAAGAAAAAATAGAAATAATTAAAGAAATTAATTTTCCTCATTCCTTAGGACTCTTATATTCAGCTTTTACTTACTATCTTGGGTTTAAAGTTAATAGTGGGGAATATAAAGTTATGGGCTTGGCTCCTTATGGAGAACCCAAGTATAGCAAAAAAATATTTGATAATCTGATTGATGTTAAGCCTGATGGTTCATTTAAGCTAAATATGAAATATTTTAATTATCCAACAGGATTAACTATGGTGAATCAAAAGTTTTGCGAATTGTTTGATGCGGAAAGAAGAGAATCGGAAAATCAATTAGAACAATTTCATATGGATATCGCCGCAAGCATACAGCACGTAACTGAAATTATTATGTTAAAAATTGTTAGAAATTTAAAAAATGAATTTAATATAAAAAACTTATGTATGGCTGGAGGTGTCGCTCTTAACTGTGTGGCCAATGGAAAAATAGAAAAAGAAAAAATTTTTAATAACATATGGATTCAACCAGCTTCTGGTGATGCTGGATGTTCATTGGGAGCAGCATTGGCTTATTGGCATTTGCAATTAAATCAAAAAAGAAATGTATCAAAACAAGATCAAATGAAAGGTTCTTATTTGGGTCCAGAATTTAATAATGAATTTATAAAAAAAGAATTAGATGCTTTAGGTGCAAAATACACTTACTTAGATGATAAAAATTTATTTAGCTTTGTTGCAGAATCCCTAAGCCAAAAAAAAGCAATTGGTTGGTTTAGGGGAAGAAGTGAATTTGGCCCTAGAGCGTTAGGCAATAGATCTATTATCGCAGACCCAAGAGATTTTGAGATGCAGAAAAATTTAAACTTAAAAATAAAATTTCGAGAAAGCTTTAGACCATTTGCCCCTTCAATATTAAGAGAAGATTTGGAGAGATATTTTGATCTAAAGGTAGATAGTCCTTATATGCTTTTTGTATCGAGTCTAAAAAATGAACATAGAACAGACAGCAATATTTCTCAAAAATTTGGTATAGAAAAACTTTATGAAAAAAGATCAGTATTACCAGCCATTACCCATGTTGATTATTCAGCAAGAATTCAAACAGTTCATAGGCACACCAATGAAGGCTTCTATAAATTGTTAGAATCTTTTAAGGAAAAAACTGGCTGTCCAATTCTAGTAAATACTTCCTTTAATGTTAGAGGGGAACCTATTGTTAACACCCCTGTAGATGCCTTTAACTGCTTTATGGGAACAGGATTGGATCTATTAGTTATAGAAAATTTTGTTTTAGAAAAAAACACTCAAAATTCTGAACTTATTCAAGACTACACGTCAAAGTATGAGCTGGATTGATCCTTAAGATATTCATTTCTTTAACTTTACAATTTATTTTTCTTTATATATAAGACTTCTGCCTGGTGATTATTGCGAAGAGGTCATACCCGATCCCATTCCGAACTCGGAAGTCAAGCTCTTCAGCGCCGATGGTACTTTGCCTTAAGGTATGGGAGAGTAGGTCGTTGCCAGGCTTTAAAAAAAGAAAAAAATTTATGAAAGTAGTTAGTTCACTAAAGTCCTTAAAAAAGAGAGATCTTAACAATAAGTTAGTTAAGAGAAGAGGAAAACTTTACGTTATAAATAAAAAAAATCCTAGAATGAAAGCTCGTCAGGGCTAATATCTAATTACAAATGGACATCAAGGAGCAAAATAAAACTTGGTCTAATTTCACAAAACTAACCCTATATGCGTCTTTAGCAGTTGTAGCGATACTTGTTTTAATGGCACTTTTTCTTTTGTAAAAATTTAGTTTAGTATTATTAAATTCTTTTTTTTTACAATCAGTAAACATTCAATTTAATTTTTTTTGCTTTTTTTTAATAAAAAATATATTGTGTATTTATGATCATCGGAGCTTTGCATGAGAAAAATAACGCAGAAAAAAGAATTTTGCTTTCTCTTGAAACTGTAAAAAAGCTTTCCAAAGAAAATTTAACAATTCTTATTGCCAAAGGTTATGGCTCAAATTCCAATATTAGTGATCAGGAATTAATCGATAGCGGGGCAACAATAGAGACAGAAGAAAATATTTTAAAAAAAAGCGATGTTGTTCTCAAAATTTCTCTAGAAAAAAATGATGAAATCGAACTATTAAAGAATGGTGCAAATATAGTTTTAAATAATTTTGACAAAAAAAATTTAGAAATATTAAAAAATCTTAAAAACAAAAAAATAAATATATTTTCATTGGATTTTTTACCAAGAATAACAAGAGCCCAGTCAATGGACATACTATCTTCACAGGCAAATTTGGCAGGGTATAGGTCTGTAATTGATTCTTCTTATGAATTTAATAAAGCCGTTCCCATGATGATGACAGCAGCAGGAACAGTTACACCAGCAAAATTTTTTATTATTGGCGCGGGTGTTGCTGGCTTGCAAGCTATCGCTACAGCAAAAAGACTTGGAGGAGTTGTGTCTGCAACAGATGTTCGTCTGGCTTCTAAGGAGCAAGTTGAAAGTTTAGGAGGAAAATTTGTTTTTGTAGAAGATGTGGAGAATTTAGAAACGGCTGGTGGCTATGCAAAAGAAGCTAGTGAAGATTTTAAAAAAAAACAAGAAGAATTGTTAAAAGAAACAGTAAAAAAACAAGATATTATAATTTGCACAGCCTTAATTCCTGGAAAAAAAGCTCCAAGAATTATTACCGAAGAAATGGTTCTATCTATGAAGCCAGGATCTATCATTTGTGATTTAGCAGCAGCGCAAGGAGGAAACTCAGCATTTTCAGAACCAGATAAAATAGTAGAAAAAAATGGTATTAAAATTATTGGATATACAAATTTTGCTTCTAGAATTTCCGAAACAGCTTCTAATTTGTTAGCAAAAAATATTTATAATTTTATTGACCTTATTTATGACAAAGAAAATAAGACAATTAAAATAGATAAAGAAGATGAGATAATTAAAAGTGTATTAATAAACGGAGAACAATAATGGAAGTAGACCCTTTTGTATTTAGATTTGCAATTTTTGTTTTATCAATATTTGTAGGTTACTATGTAGTTTGGAGCGTTACACCAGCTTTGCATACACCCTTAATGTCAGTAACCAATGCTATTTCATCAGTTATAATTGTTGGAGCTTTAATCGCTGTAGCAGTATCTAGCTCTGAGAGTTCATCAGTTTCTTTGTGGTTTGGCGTTGTTGGTATTTTTTTAGCAGCCATAAATATTTTTGGTGGTTTCCTCGTAACTGCAAGAATGCTTAAA
>Ga0129324_10002990_pt1 | contig 10124 bp, 9 predicted proteins | sample CPBDNA_7_FD_96879 | JGI IMG/M metagenome (GOLD analysis project Ga0129324, IMG submission 96879) | Freshwater to marine salinity gradient microbial communities from Chesapeake Bay, USA - CPBay_Spr_15_0.2_DNA | ecosystem: Environmental > Aquatic > Marine > Coastal | place: USA: Chesapeake Bay... | reverse complement strand
TATTAAATTCTATTTTATTCGTATATATATCTAAATCACGATTGATTATATCATTATATAAATTAGATTCTCTGGAATCTATTAAGATATTTAGTTTTTCAGACATATATTATATAAATATGTAGATATTTTTATATAAATATTACACCATATTATAATATAAAAATGAGTATTTGCCCTCAATATTTTATATGCCCTATCACACATAATATTATGAATGAGCCATATATTGATAATGAGGGAAATTCATATGAGGAGGAAGCAATAAAAAAATGGCTTGTTAATAAAAATACATCACCTATTACACGTAATATTTTAAATGTAAGTGATTTAAAATTAAATAGATCCTTAAAAGACGCTATCCAGGCTTATAAAACGGGTAATGTAGCAAAAGATAATGTTGATAATGTAACTATTAAAGAATATCCAATATGTTTAAAAGAATATTCTGAAACTAATAAATATAATAAAATAGTATCTTTAATTATTGAGCCACCAGATATTACAGAAGAAGTATTTAATGACATTGTTATTATCATTGATATCTCGGGTTCAATGGATTCTGTCGCTTACGTTAATCAAGATGGAAAACAGAATGACGTAGGTTTCACTATTTTAGATATAACTAAACACTCAATTAAAACAATAATTGAAGCCGCTAATTCTAATGACAGAATATCAATTGTCACATTTTCTGATTCTGCCGATGTTGTAAGTTGTCTTATTGAAATGACGACAAGTAATAAAATATATTTGAAATCTCTTGTTAGCAATTTAAAAGTTAAAGGTTGTACTAATATCTGGGCTGGTTTAAATTTAGGATTAAAGCAATTTGATATATCAAATAGAAATAAAACAATTTTGTTTATGACAGACGGGGTTCCCAGTAATCATTTATTACCACCAAGAGGTATTATAGAGTCTTTAAACAAAAATATTGAAAAATTTGAAGTAAAACCAACAATTTATACATTTGGGTTTGGATATTCATTGGATACTGAATTGTTAGCCGATATAGCAAACATTGGCAATGGAACATTTTCATTTATCCCAGATTCTGGTTTTGTTGGTACTATTATGATACATGCTATTGCGAATATTAAATCAATTTGTGCTACAAATGCTATCATAAATATTAATACAGAAAATGGAACTACCATTAAAAAGATATATGGTGGTGATACAAAAATAAATAATGTGAATTATGGAGAGGCACGGGAATTAATAGTTGTATTAGAAACTAATAATAATGATTATAATTACAATATAAATTTAGAATATACTTTTAATAATAATAAAAAAATAGTTAAATCCACGGAAATAAATAATTATAACAATATTAATAATATTATTAGATTTGAATACATTGATTTGTTAAATACTATTATTAAAAAAATGCCGGATGTTGATTTTTTAAATAAATATATAGAGGATTTTATTTATAAATATAATTCAAGTAAGGAATTTATTACAGATTTAAAGGATCAGGTAATATTGGCAATATCGTCAAAAAACATATATGATAAATGGGGTAAAAATTATATTTATTCATTAATGTATGCGCATAAAAATAAATTATGTAATAATTTTAAAGATAAAAGTATAGCAAATTACGGAGGAACATTGTTTAAAACTTTGGTTGAAAAAATAGATGATATTTATTCGAATATGGAACCACCTATTCCTTCTAATGCTAATTCTACAAAAGATATCACTGTCAGAAAAGGAGTACCTAAAAACTTTGATTTTAAGCAAAGTTTTAATAATGCCAGTGGTGGATGTTTTCACGAGGATAGTAAAATATTGGTATATCCTAATATTTATAAAAAGTGTAGTGAAATTATTAAAGATGATATTGTAGTAACAGAAAAGGGATATTCTAAAGTATTATGTGTTATTAAAATAAAATGTAATAATAATAAATGCGATATGGTTAAATTAAACGATGGGTTACAAATAACACCATATCATCCTATTAAAAATAATGTTTGGGTTTTCCCGAATAGTATTAAAAATAGCGAGTATGTTGATTGTAATTATATGTATAATTTTATTTTAGAAAAAGATCACATTATAAATATTAGCAACATTTTATGCGCAACATTAGGGCATAATATTAATGATAATGATATTATAAAGCATAATTATTATGGTACTGATGCCGTATTAAATGATTTGAAAAAATGTAAAGGATATAATGATGGATTAATAACATTCGCGGATAATTGTGTTATCCGCGATAATAATAACAATGTCATCTCATTTGATTTAGAAAAAATATGCTAAAAACTAATATTATTATTATTATTATAAGATTAATATTCCTTTTAATATCCTGATTAATATTCTGATTAATATCCCTTTTAATATCCTGATTAATATCCGTATATAATGTAAATCTTTCCTTCTTTTTCTTTTTACAACATTTATCTATATATTCTTCGCGTCCTTTTACTAAATCTCTATATTTTTCGTCGTTATTTAATATACTATCACAATCAATAGCATTACACGCGTCTTTACTACCTCCGCTACCCATTATTTTATTTTTATTATCTATAATTATTATTTATAAAATTAAATACCTTATCTTCAAATAAAGGATCCAAATAATCAATATCTTTTGTATTAAAGGTATGCCAAAATTTATGATAAATAGTAATACCTTTTTTTAAATAGCTTACACATGATGATAAGCTTGATTTACTTGATATAAATATATCGCTATTAATCATTCTATCAAAAGATGACAATAAATCTTCGTTAATATATTTGACTAAATTTGGTAATACATCAAAATCTTCAATAAAATGATTGTCGCGCGATATTATAATATCATTAGATATTACATTATTTATACCTGGATGATTTGGAGTAATAACAATATCTTTATTTGGCAATTCAGTATATAATTCGATTATGTATTTAATACCAATTTTTTCACATATTTTAGCAATTCTTTTGGCAATATTTATATAATGTTCATTTGGGAGCATTCTTTCCTTGTATGCTTCAAGAAATAAATCACCTCTGCGGACATGCATACCGATCGTAAATATTTTGTTTTTAGGAATGTTTATTTTGTATATATCGCGACAATGGGAATAAATATTTATAATATTATCAGTAATATTATATGGATATCTGATTTTTAGAAGAATGTTATTACGGATACTATGCTGTTTTATTTTTAGTAATGTTTCTAAATCTATATTTAAAGATAATAATGTTTTTTCAAAAATTATATCACTATTAATTATTTTTATTCTATCATTACAATTAATTATAAATTTTTCATCATTACTATTTAGCTCAAGGGCATTCACGCCTTGATATCCAATATCTGAAATTTCTGTATGATAATAGCCAATATCATATTCTTTACATATTGAATATATACCTAATATTCTTTGATATTGAGCTCCAAATCCGTCATTGTGTCCATTATAATATGTTAAATATAACATTACATATAATCAAAAAATGATATATATTTATATATATTTTAAATAAATGACCAGTTTAATTATTGTAGAAAGTTATACAAAAACTAAAACTATTAAGAAATATATTAATGATAATAATTATATTATAACATTTAGCAGCGGTCATATTTATAATTTGCCAAAAGATAAATTAGGTTTTAATACAGAAACATGGGATATAGAATATGTTAAAACAAATATCAAAATTATTAATAATATCAGGGAACTTGTTAAAAAATCTAATAAAATATATTTGGCAGCTGATCCAGATTTAGAAGGAGAGGCAATCGCAAATAATGTAAAAGATAGTATTAATGATTTAATTAAAGGAAAAGAATGTTATAGAATAACATTTAATGAGATTACTAAAAATGCTATTTTAAACGCGTTGAGCTGTCCGCGCGATATTGATAATGATGTCGTTAAAGCGCAAGAAACGCGAAGAATAGTTGATAGAATGATTGGATACAAAGTATCGCCAATCTTATGGTCTAAATTCAATATGAATCATTTGAGTGCTGGAAGAGTTCAAATAGCAGCACTTATATTATGTATTAATCAACGTAATTCAATAATAGCTAAGGAAATTAAGAAATATTGGAATATAGAAGGTGTATTCAAAATTAATAAAAAAAAATTTAGCATAACTGCGAAATTATTAAATAGAAATGAATATTTTAAATCATATGATATTCAAGAAGTACGCGATATCATTAACTCTATAAATATTGAAACTATATGGAATACTTCTTTTAATATTAAAGAGAGATTTGAATCGCCGCCACCTCCTTATACTACAACAACTATGCAGCAAGATAGTTATAATAAGTTTAAATATAATGCTAAGAATACTATGAAATTAGCACAGGATTTATATGAAAATGGTTTAATTACATATCTGCGCACAGATTCTACAAGTATATCCGACGATGCTAAAAAGAGCTTATTAAATTATATAAATAATGTATATTCCAAAGAATATGCTAAATATAGAACATATAAAACAAAAATTACAAATGCTCAAGAAGCCCATGAAGCGATTAGAATAACAAATCCTACTATAGAAAGATGTGATTTTGAAGGTTGTAATAGCGGACATATTAAATTATATGATATGATAAGAAAAAGAACATTAGCATCTCTTATGAGTGATGCTAAGTACACAGATATAATTGTTTTATTCGATAACAAAGACACAAAGGAATATGTATTTAAAGCTACTAAAAGTTTCTTGACATTTGATGGATTTACTATATTATATAATAATGAAATTGAATGTTATAAAGAATATATCGAATTGCTCAAAAATAAATTTTATTTAAAAGAGCTAATAGCTACAGGTAATGTTGACGATATACCTTCATTATATAATGAGATACAATTAATAAAACAATTAGAAAAACAGGGTATAGGGCGACCTTCTACTTATTCAACTATTATAGATAAGTTGTTAGAGAAAAAATATGTAGAAATTGGTAAAAATCCGCAACAGGAATATAATATAGAATCGTTATACAAAAATAATGAAGGGGTAATTGTTAAAAATAAAATAATTAATTTAGGCGGAAAACAAAAAGATTTATTAGTACCTACAGAATTGGGAATAAATATAATTAAATATATATACGAAGTAATGCCATATCTATGTGATCTAAAATTTACTTCAAATATGGAATCTGATTTAGACAATATAATGAAATCTAAAATTAAAAAAGAAGATATTCTTAATTCTATATATAGTAAAATTCTTGATTCTCTCAAAGCCGTTGATATAAAAACGCCAGCAATTAAAAATGATAAGAAATCTTATGAAACCGGTATAATAGAAACGCGATACGGAGCATGTTATTATAATAAAGAATTAAATAAATACACTAATATAGAATCATATTTAAAATGGAAAAATATAAATATAAAACAGCTACAAGATAATGAAATTAAATTTATATCTTCATTACCCAAAAAAATTACTTATAATAATACAGAGCATTATTTAAATATTGGAAAATATGGATTATATTTAAAAGATAAGTTTGGAAAAAATATTAAATTAGATAAAAAACTATGGAATACTTTTATAAATTAATCATATGGCGATAAACCTTTTCTGCCATTTTTATACCAATTTGATACATATTTATCATTAAAATTAGGGTGTTCTATATTTTCGTGATAATCTATATCTATACAATTTTGTATATTTTTATTACATTTTTTACAATACCAAGTATTAGGAATATTATACGAATACATTTATTATATCTATTTATTTTTTTCTTTTAATAATTTACTAAAGTTCTTATTTAAATTATGTAATTCAAAAGCAATATTAGACAAAGATGTACCTACATTTACCCCATATTCATCACATAGATAATCTCCTAAAATATTATGTAATACGGTTTCATCGCTATCTTCGAAATCTTCTTCATCTTCTTCATCTTCTTCATCGCTATCTTCATCGCTATCTTCATCGCTATCTTCATCGCTATCTTCGTCGCTATCTTTTCCACTATCTTCATCACTTTCTTTTTTCTTATCTTCACCATCTCCTTCATCACCGCCATCTTCTTCGTCTTTATTTTTTTCTTTTTTTTCTTTTTTAACTTTTTGTTTTTTTTCTACGCCTTCTTCAGAATCTTCATCAGCGTCTTCTTCCGAATTAGAAACTTTAATGACAATATCATCTTCACTATTTTCATTGCGAACTTTTTTCTTAGATTTATTACCTTTCATATTTAATTCACCATTGTTCATACTATTTAAGAAATTCATAAAATCCATACCATCCATTTTTTCTTTTCCCATTATTTATGAATAATATATTCATAATAGTTCTTATATCTTTTTTTTAATATTATTTAATAAGAAGATATTAGATTAATATGAAATATATTTTATATATTTTAGGATTTTTATTGGGTATATTTATATTATTATCAATAATGAGATTTAAATATTTTTATTATAATGATAATAAAGATGAAGGCGAAGATTATTATAAGTTAAAAATTGAAGGTAATTTAGAAGATATTAAAAACAATAAAACTATTGAAAATTTTAATATAATAGAAAATTATCAAAATGAAGAAGATATTGAAAAGGAATATGATGATGAAGATGAGGCAAATTTATTTAATTGTAATGAAAATATAATAATGAAATTTAAATTATCTCGCTTGTTGGATAAAAAATATTTGGTTATATTATTATCATCTTATATAAAAGAAAATTACGATAAAGAAAAAAATGTGTGGAAACAAGACAATGTTAAATCAATACATTTTAATGGTGGAGATATTACTATTGACGGGAAGCCCGAATATATTTTATCAAGATTAAATCCTCTTATAGGAGGCTATAATATTAATAATAGTACTATTAATATTTTTCCAGTATTTAAGGAAATGACATTAGGGGCAAAATGGGTAATAATAGAGAGACCTGCTAAGGATTTTATTGAAATTAAAAGTACAGATGAAACGGCTAAGCGTTATGATAATCTAATAAAAGAATTAGAAAAAGGTGTTGATAAATATATTCCAGATACAATTATTAATACATTTCCTAAAATAGAATATAATAATTATGTTAAGATTGATGATGTTTATTATAAACCATATATAGATGATACGACAATATTAAAAAATGTTTCGATATTATTTAATATAAAATTAAATAATATAAATGATAATAATGGATATTTATTTTATCTATCTAAAAAAGGCGAAAAGGATTTGGAATCAATATCTATTAAAATAATAGATTCTAATAATATCAAAATTAATAATATAACAGAAGAATGTAACAATAATATTTATTGTAGTAAATTAATTAGTAATATACAAGAAAGTATAAATATACATAATAACTATTATGAAAATAATTCAGCATCTAATAAAGAGTTTAATAATTTTATCGAGGAACAATGTAATATGTTTTTAGATAAAAAAGAGCCTTTAAAGGAGGGTTTTGAAACTGACGCTAATAATGAAGATAATGAAGATAATGAAGATGATGTTACTAATAATCCTGATGGTGCTAAAACGGGAAAGCTAAATGTAAAATTATGCGAATATATTAAAAACAATTTACAAGATGAATATTATTATTATAATAATATTTATAAAAAAAAGAATTATACCATTCAATTAAACATTAATTCAAAAGTATATAATATATATAATATTGGTCAGGATGTTTTTGATACAGACAATACATTTATAGGACTAATAATAAACGATAACAACGTGATATTTCATTTAAATAATACTATTTATAATTTTAAAAGATTGGACAAAGAAAATATTGTACCCGCGTTTCCATTTATTATTAATAAAAATAAAAGCAATAATATGATATTATATAGCTTTGCTATATTTAAGGATATTTTTTGCGAGGCTGATATAATTTCATATAAAATGTATAATAACTATTATTTAAATAGTATAAACAATTTAGATGAAACAAAGGATGTTGTTAAGAATTAAAAATACTTATATAATTTTTATATAAATATATATCAAATATATCAAATATATAATTAATGAACGCGGCAATATATATATTAACACAAAACAATTTGGAAAGAAAAATATATCTTAAAACGACATTATATTTTCTATTTAAAAATTTTAATTCTAAATATAAATATCCTGTAATTATTTTACATGAAGGAGATTATGACAGAGACTCCAAAAACGAAATATTAGCTTCTATAAGAGTCGAATGTGTTAATTTAGTATCCTTTTGCGAATTAGATAAAGAGGATTTTCAAGTCCCGAAAAATATTGATATTGATAAAATGAATAAATTAATAGATAGTAATCCAGTTCCTTATTGGAGAAATGTTAAATATAGAATAATGTGTAATTTCTGGATTAATCACTTTTTTAAATATTGTAATAAATACGAATATATCATGAGATTAGATGATGATAGCATAATTGAAGAACCTATTAATATAGATTTATTTAAATTAATGAAAGAAAAAGATTTTAATTATATTTCAAACATTTTACACGTAGATTGCGGAATATGTAATTATGAAATGAAAGATTTTTTTTCTAATATAATTCCAGATAAAAAAGAGATAATAAGTAAAAATTTTGCGAATGTTACTATTAATATCAATGATAGTAAATTTGAAAATATTAAAAAATTTCACGAATTGCTAAAAGGTGAAGTATATAATAAAGATAGCATTGAGGTTCCTATGCCAATTATGTATTATAACAATTTTTTTATTACTAAAAAATCTATATGGAACGATAGCAATATTAAAAGTATAATCAATGAAATAAATAAAAAAGGCTACGTTTTTTATTGTAGATGGGGAGATGCACCCATACACACCATGCTTATGAAATTATATGATAATACTAAAATTGGAAAATGTGATTTTAAATATAGTAAAAGATTACAGCGCGAATCCTTCAAAGATAATAATGGGGTATATCATAGATATATGCCACAACTATATTCTAATAATAGTTGTATAAGCAACAATATTAAAAAATAAATAATATTATTACTTTCCTATATTTCATATATTAAAGTAATAATATTATTGTAAATTATTATTTATTACCACTATCTTCGTCAATTCCGCTATTGCTACTATCGCTACTATCGCTATTATAATAAATATCATTATAGCTCTTTTTTTTTATATTTGCTCTTTTAAATTCATTAATAATGGCATTTTCTTCTTTATCGCTATCTGAAGGTTCGTTATCAGAATTATTAAAATTTATATGTGTAAAATCTTTTATAATACCATCATTGAGATAAGAATTATTATGATACTCGTTTTTTAATATATTGGAAAAATGTTCGCTTTCTAATATTACCGAATGTTGATCTGGTGTTATTTTGTGAACTATGTCTACTTTATTGTTTTGATAATCTCTTTTAGAAATTACTACTATGTCTCCTTTTTCAATTAATACGCGCTTATTAAATTTTCTCATAGTACCTCTTATAACACCTATAACTTCTTGACCATTATTACATAATAAACTTACCCTACAATTTCCTAATAATTTTTTAACTAAACCATATTCTTCATATTCAAAGTTAATCTCGTAATTACTATTTTTATTTACATTAAAATTCTTCTTTTTTTTTCTAATAGAAGTTTGATACATATTTTATAGTTATATATTGCTTTCTTCTTTATATTATTATATACTTATTATGATATATAAAGAATATTATATATATTTAATATAAATGAATGATGAATATGACAAAATTTTTTTAAATGATTCATGGGTTTTGTATTTTCACGATCCATATGAAATAGAATGGGATACTAAAAGTTACAAAATGATTGGAAATATTTCTACGGTAGATGATTTTGTTAATTATTATAAGGCTTTTAATAATTTATTTAAAAAAGGTATGTTTTTTATTATGCGCACAGATATAATGCCTCAATACGAAGATGATTTAAATATAAAAGGAGGGTGCTTTTCATTTAAAATATACCCAGAGGATTTAGAAATGAAGTTTTTTAGTTTATGTGCCAATATTTTAGGAGAGACATTAGGAACTACAGAAGAACATATCAATAATATTAATGGTATATCTATTAGCCCTAAGAAATTTTATTATATAGCAAGGATATGGATAAAG
>Ga0129324_10002987_pt1 | contig 10130 bp, 13 predicted proteins | sample CPBDNA_7_FD_96879 | JGI IMG/M metagenome (GOLD analysis project Ga0129324, IMG submission 96879) | Freshwater to marine salinity gradient microbial communities from Chesapeake Bay, USA - CPBay_Spr_15_0.2_DNA | ecosystem: Environmental > Aquatic > Marine > Coastal | place: USA: Chesapeake Bay... | reverse complement strand
ATTTTATAATGATCTATAATAATTTATAATACCATATAAAGATCTATAATGATCTATAAAAATAAATAATGAATAATATAATACTTTTAAATATTACATTATTTTTATATTTTTGGCAACTTGCAGGATGTGTTCATATTATAGCACATTGTATAACAGCGAATTTATTTAATATATCTTCAAAAATTAATATTCCTTGGTTACGTTTTATTCCTTTTTTTGGTTGGTGGTGGAATTTAATACAACCACATAAAATTATGATGTGTCATTATGATAATGTAGCTCTACAAGAAGCATCTCCTATTGTAAGAACTATTATTGGATTTTCTGGTCCATATATACAACTTATTTATGTAATTGCAATAGGTATTTATATTTTTCCAAAAATAGCAATGCTATGTGGAGGAAATATTAAATTTGCATTATTAATGTGTATTTGGCAATTTATATATTTTGTATGGTATGCTATATTTTATCATTATGATAAATATAGCGATTTTCAATTATTTATTAAAATATAAAAATAATATATATATAATAAAATAAATCATATATCACTTACGAATAATAAAATATTAATTAATATAGTAAAGAAATTACGAATTTCTTTTAATAAATCAAAACAAAAATTATCGAATGATACATTCAATAATTTAAATAGAACAGTATCAGAATTATTAATTGATTTAAATACAAATAATTTTTATACTTCTTCATCAAAAATATATTCAAAAACAAATTCTTCAAATTATTCAAAAAGAAACAAAAGTTTAGATTTAATAAGGGTTGATAGTAATGATTATGATAGTCACCCTTTATCAAAAAATATTGATTATAATCACGAAATTGTATTACCTTATCAACGTTATACATATATCAAATTACATAAGTAATGATTCTAAATAGTCCTTTGTTAAAGTTTTTACAAAATGACCTTGAAATCCGTGTATAGAACCTTGTCTATTAATTCTTAACCAAGCAATAGCTATTTCAGGTTTAAAATCTAATTTGTAAATTAACCAAATACATATTAATATACCAGTTCTACCCAATCCAGATTTACAATGAATAGCAATTAATTCATTATATTCATTAATTAAATTAAGATATTTAATAATTATATTATTAGAAGGAATATTACAATCTTGAAAATATAAATCATAAATATTAATATTATTTTGAATTAAAATATTAATATCATAATCATTATCATTATTTAATCTTATTAATGTTTTTATATTTTTATTATTAAAAATATTAATCATATTGTGTAATTCTTTATTATTTATGGGTGATCTTAATGCTATCATTTTATCAAAAAAAACATTGAAATCTCTATATATAAAATTATTACAATATTCATAAAATACATTATCAAAATTATTTAAAACAAAATAATTTTTATTTTTAACAAAAATTAATGCTTGAAAACAATCAACTAAACAACTTTGATACCCTCCATAAACACCAACACAATCATTATAACTTGTAGGATGATCATTAAATATATAAGATAATGATCTAATTAAAGATTGTAAATTATAATTACAATAAAATATTAAATATGAACCTATTAAAAAAATAGTATTTAATAGATATAATGAATTATTATCAATATATATATAATAGTATATATCTCTATTATTTAAATTTTTATGTTTTACTTTTGAATTAAATAAATTACAAAAATTATATATATTACTTATATTAACTGGACCATTACTAATTCCTATATTTACAGTTTCTTCATGATAATTACTTGAAAAATAATAAATATTTGTATTTTTTTTTATTAACTGTAATGTATGTGCTTCATTTAAATGAATATCAATATATATTTTGTATAATATAATATTTTTTTATTGATTCTATTATCATTTATATATAATATATAAACAATTCATATTTCTATAATAAAAATAAAGCTAATAATAAAGAATTTAATATATTACCGAATCCAAAAAATATAATGTTATGTATTTAATATTCAATGTTAATAATATATTACCAATAACACCACCTAATAATCCAATTAATGAAATTAATCCTATATTATTCGTTAAATGTGAAAATAATCCAAAAATATTTCTCTCATTTATAATTACATAATAATATTAATAGATATTGCCAATCTGTAAGTAACCACATATATATTAGTTTATATATATAATTTTGATTACTTATTTTTTAAAGCATTTTAATATATACCTGGTGTTTATTATTGTAAAATATTTATAATTTTATTATAGATATTTTTTTAATATACAAAAAAATGATTTATTAATATTATAAATAAATAAATATGTCAAAATCTAAATTAACTAAAGATCAACTTATAGAAAAATTAAATAAACATTTTCAAAAAAATAATGATTCATATTTTTTTGAAAATATTCTAAAAATATTAACAGTTAAAGATATTCTTAAATCATTAACTGTAAGTAATCTCAATTCATTACTTGGTAATATAAAAGATGATTTAAGTCAATCTCCAAATGGTCCCGCAAGTTTTGCTGGTCCGGCTGGTCCTGTAGGAGATCTAGATACTAAAATTATTCCTTCTATAGCTCCTGTAATAGCATCTAAATTGGTACAATCATTAGCTTATTTGCCTTTTGATACAAAAAGAGATGCTAAATCACCTGAAAGTTTTGATCAAAAAGTAGAAAAAATTAAATTAATAAAAACAAATGCAAATAAACTTAAGGCTATTATGCAAATTACTCAATTATTTGAAAATGATATAATTAAAATGAGAAATGGTATGTGTATACAAATTATCAATTATTTATCTCTTAGAGAAGATACTTTATTATATATAGGTAAAGTATTAACCGGAAATTTAAAAGATCAAAATGTTGTAGTTAAAGTTCAACCTAGAATACCTATTGCATTAGCTCCCAAATTACCATTTGGATATCAAGTTACTACAGAACATAGCACAATGACTTTCTTACAAAAAAACTGTAGTATCGTACCAATACCAAAGGTATATGAATATGAAATGATTGAACCTTTATGTAATGGTGATATTGAACGGTATACTTTAGTATCTGAATTATTAGGTACTGATTTAGCAAAAGGTCTTAAATTCAAATCAGTTGATAAAATTAAAAAAGATATTATTTCTGCTATTAAAGCTTTTCAAATAATGCATAAATGTAATTATCTTCATTTAGATATTAAACACGAAAATATGGTTTATTCTGATTCAACTGAAAAAGATATTAAAATTATAGATTTAGGACACACTGAATCTATTAAAAATAGAGATAATGAAAGAAAATTTGAACCTAGAAAACCAAATGACGGCACACCATTATATATGGCTACAATGCAACACAGTGCAACCATTAAAGATTATATGGACGATCTACAAGCATTTGCTTGGATGTTATTAGATCTTTTAGGTGATAAACCAATTACTCAAGGAATGCCTTGGATTAATAAAAAACTAAATGAACTTAAAAATGCAAAATTACATTTCATTGAAAATTGTAAAAATGACTCCTATACAGATAATATCCAAAATGGAACTTTAACAAAACATAATATCAGTATAATAGGTGAATTAGCTGATTATACAATAGCAAGAGCAGATAAAAGAAATAAATATACAACAGATAAATATATTATACATAAAAAAACTAATGAAAAATTATATTATTGTGATTATAATGATCAATATTATAAAGATATTATTAATATTATTAATAAATTAAAATAATTTTAAACATCTATAAATATATATGGATTTCTTGATAAAATGTACCAATCTAAATCATCTGAATTTTCATTTTTATAATGATTTTCTATTAATTTTATTGCTTTTTTTGATGGATTAAAACATAACATTTTATAATCTATTTTATCAGGATGTTTATTACATAAAAAATCGATAAATATTGGATTCATTGATAAATATTTAAACAAAATTTTTGGTTCTATTTTTAAAGCTCTTGGTGTTTCTGTTTCTAAAGCTCTTTCAATTAAACTTATTACTTTTATATTTGAATTTTCACATATGAAAATCCAATCAATTTTTTCAAAATTATTATTTAAAATATGAATTGCATTTGGATTAGTTGATAACCATCTCCAAGATATCTTATGTTTTGTATTTATTTTATTTAATACTTCAATTGGTATATTTTCTTCTTCTTTTAATTTAGCTTCAATTAAATCAATCGCATTTGGATTTTTAGATATATATTTCCAATTTAAACGATTTGTTTTTCTTTTATATTCCTTTTTAATTATATCAATTGCATTAGGATTTTCACATAAAGTATTCCAATATGCTTTATGTCTATAATTTTTTTCAGAATTAATTTTATCTTGCATTAAATGAACTGCGTTTAAATTTAATGCTAAATTATTCCAATTTATTTGTTGTTTTAATGGTAGAGTAGAACTATTTTCACCTTGGTGTATTTTTTGATCTAATAATTCTATTGCATTTCTATTTAATGATAAAATATTCCAATTTATATTAATTGGTTTTCTTTTATGTTCTTTTTCTATTATGTCAATTAATGAAGGATTCATACATATATTATACCAATCTAATCTTTTACTATCTGGATCTCTATTATATTCTTCTGTAATTATATCAATTGCATTTACATTTGCACATAAAATACTACATCTTAATTTATCAACTGGTATCCATTCTTTAAATATATATTTTTTGGGAAATAAAGTTGAAAACTTAGAAACAATTAAAGATTTAATATCTATAGGTAATTGATGTAGCTTTTTTTCTTTCATTTTTAAATAAATAAATTGAGGAGAATTATCATAATTTTCTTCTAATATATTTAGATAACTACAAAACTTAACAACTTGATTATAATCTGTTTCTAATAATTCTTGTAATTCTTTTGATTTATCTTTATTTTGACACATTTCTCTAAAATCATTCATTGTTAATTTTAATGCAGGATTTCTTAGAATTGAAGATTCCTTTATTTTTTGAATTTCATTTATTGAAAGTGGTGATGGAAAATCTTCATTAGATCTAATTATTGATGATAATAATTTTGTTTTTTTATCTTTTACAAGTTCTAATGGATGATGACTCATTTATTTTTATATTTATATAAAAATGATTTATATTAAACTTATAATGAATTTCTTACAAGAAATCAATAATACTTTATTACATCATTATGATAGTAATGATTATGATAGTAATGATTATGATATAAATGATTATAATATAAATGATTATAATATTAATAATAATATTAAAGAATATAATTGTGGATTTGCAGAATGTAATAATTATAATAAAGATAAAGATTATTCTAATAATACAAGATATAATATAAAGATTAGAAAAATAACAAAATATACGAATGCTGGTAAGAAAAATTGGACTAGTTTAATTGGTAAACAATTATGTGATAGTTGTTATACTTGTTATAGAAAGAATGGTAATTTTATACGTAAATATAATACTAAGAAGTAATAATATAATCTTATTTTATTAAAAATAAGAAACTCTATAAAAAAATGATATTTATCATAATAATATAGTTATGATGGATATTAACATTTTATACAATATGTATTCTTATAGTTCAAAACAAGCTATATTAGATTATTTAAATGAATGTGATTGTTGTATTCAACATCAAAATAATAAACCTCATATTTGCGATTCTTTAAATGTAAAAAATAAAAAACGTAAAAAATATACAAATGAATGTAAATGTAGGCATTATGCAAGAGAAATTAGTAAAAATAGAGAGTTAATATTTTATTTAGAAGATTTTATCTAAAATACTCTAGTTATTTAAGTATTCCTGCAAGATGTACTCAATCATATCAATATTAAGTAGCATCAGATATTTTTTACATATCTTTAGAACTGGTGTTTTATCTTGTTTTATTTCTTCAAAGTTCTGATGATAGAGTGTGTAATTTTTATTACCGCAATTATAGTTATAATTGCAATATCCGTGATAAATATCCCACAAAATATCGTCGATAGTGTTGTTATCTTGTTCTTTAATAAACTGAAGATACTTTTGGATATCTGTGTTATGTTGGATTTCAGCCTGGATTGACTTAGGAAGTTCGTTGGTGTATTTCATCGTATGATATATTATCAATCAAATAGAAATCATTTTTTGCAATTATTTTGCATTTTTTTTACATAAAAATGATTTAAGTCATATTTAAATAACAATGGAAGTAGTTTGTGATAAAGATTTAATAAAATCTATTTATGATTATTTTGTAAAAGATGATAAATATAATTTAAGTTATAAAACGAAAAAGATTTTTGAAAATAAAAACACAAATTTAACTTTTTACACCTTTGGACATTTAAAATAATTAAAAATCATTTTAATAATAAAATTATAAAGACTAAGATCGGCATTTTAAATGTCCAAAGGTGTAATAATATTTTTAATCCATTATATATTTATATAACATTTTTATCATATCCAATTATTGAAAAATACTTAGATAATAATTTATACAAAGATACTATAAATATATATTATAAAACTACATATATATCATTTGATACTAATATTAATTACAATGTTATAATTGAATTGTTAAAATCCAAAAACTGAAGGATTTTCAAATCCACCTGGTAAATTAGTTTTACCAGTTATTGGATGTTTCCAAGAAATCTCATTTGTATATTTATTTACATAATAAATTAAACTTTTATTATTAACAATTAGAGTTTTACTATGATATTCATACCAATCATAATCATCAGGTAATAAAGGTTGATATTCAATTGGTAATTTTTTATTTTTTTCAATTTGTTTTTTTTCTTCAATAATATATTGTGATAATTCACTCTTTATTCTTCGATCATTCATTTCATTTAATGATCTTTCAGTATTCCATCCAAGTTTTCCATTTTTTAAGAAATGATTATTATTTATACCAGGTTCTTTTGTATCATAAGGATAATAATATATACAACCATTAATAGGATAATAATAATGTTTAATATTAGTATTATTACAAAAACATTCTAACATATCATCCCTTTGATCATAAGAAGACATTTTATTAATAATATTAATTATGTTTTCATTTTTATTATATAAATCAAAAACTATCAATTATATAATATATTATTTAAATTAAACAAAATAAAAATCAATTAAACAAACATATTATATGTTTTTAATTTAAATTAATGAAAATTAATAAAATTTATAAACAACTATGGAAATTAAAGTTTCTTTCTAAACAAGTATTAATAACATTTTTAGGAAAAGTTAATAAATTAGACATATGACAATGTTGTGAAATATAAAAATGAGATACATAAATATTTATATTATAAATGACTGATAAATATTTATTGAAACGCCGTAATCCTAGAAAAAATATATTATATTGTGAACATAATAATATAAAAAAAGATTGTTATGAATGTTATAAATCTTTTTTTTGTATTCATAACATAAATAAAAATTACTGTAAAAAATGTAATTTTCGAAAACAACCTATTAAAAAAGAAAAGAAACTAACTTCGTATAATATTTTTGTTAAAAATAATATGGATTTCGTTAAAATATTATATCCTAATATTAAACAAAAAGATTATTTAGGAATTATAGCTACGTTATGGAATAATAGTAAAAAAGATGTTTATATTGATAAAAATATTAATACTCATCCTATAAATCCAATAAATCCTATAAATCCTATAAATCCTATAAATCCTATAAATCCTATAAATCCTACAAATCCTACAAATCTTATAGATTCTATAAGTCTTAGAAATCCTATAAATCCTATAAATCCTATAAATCCTATAAGTCTTATAAATCCTATATATCCTATAAATCCTATAAACCCTATATATCCTATAAATCCTATAAGTCCTATAAGTCCTATAGATCCTATTGATCCTATTGATCCTATAAGTCTTATTGATCCTATAGATCCTATAGATTTAAGTATTAATATAGATTCTATAATTGAAAATGATGATAGTGTAAATAATGATATTCAATATAATCTAATAGATAAAATATCAGAAAATATAGATTTAAACGAATATTATTTAAGATTGTGAGATAATTAATTGATTCTTTGTTTTTTAACAGATTCATATTTAGTAATATAATTAGTTGAAATTTTAGATAATTTCTGTCTATTATAACAACTCCACCACCAATTTCTGGTAATAATAATATCTTTAAATTTTTTACATATATTATTCCATTTTATATTTTCTGTTTCATTCCAATGTTCTTTTATTAAATTACTTACAATATCATCTATATTTGTATTATATGGGATTTCTGTTATTTTATTTAATATAGTATCATGTAACTCTTGACCTTTTGATTTTAAAATATATTGTAAAAATTGTTCTTGAATATTAACACCCTCCGTATTTATACTATTTAAATTAGTTAATTCATTTTTAATTTGTTTTTTATGTTTTTCTATAACTTCTTTATTCATATCACTTAATTTTTCACATCTTGCTTTATCTAAATGTATAATTATTTCACATTTAGATTTAGCTTTTCTCCAATTATTAACAACTCCAATACAATGTTTATTTTTCAATGACCAAGTTCTACCACATTCTTCATATGGACAAATAACATTGGATATATCATCCCAATCATTAATATTATATTTAAAAAACATTCCACAAGCATTACATTTAATTTCATTTATTTGTTGATTTAAAGGAACTGATAAGATAGAAGGATTAAAATCCAATATTAGAAATTTATTTTTTATATAATCTGGTGATTTATTATCTGCTAAACAAAACTTATTCCATCTATCTTTTGTAATTTCAATAACTAAAGTTTCTCTAGATTGATATTTAACAATAGAACCTACAAACATTGGTTCTTTTTCTTTAAATATTTTATTTGATACAACATAACTTACCACATTATTATCATCATATTTTTTATTTATTTCAGTATTATATTTATTTTTATATTGTTCAGGTGTATAAAATACCCAATCCATATAACTAAATAACTTTAAAATATTAAAGTTATCATTATTATTATATTTTAAATCAATTTTTGCAAAATATAATCCAGATACAAAATTAATTTCAATTTTTCCAATCATTTTTAGTGATTTAGATGATTGGAAATATTTAAAAATATTAAAACAATCATTACATATAATAGGTATATCTTGAATATTATCATTTATAACTAAACCAGTGATATTTCCCTGACATTGATTGCATTTAATATTCGTATATTGCATTTTAATTATTTAATTTTAATGTTATCATTTTTTAAATTATTATAATTTTGTAATGAATAGTATATTTAAATTTAGAAATTATTCTGAAAAAATAATTAGTAAAGGTTATGATGAATATTATTTTATTATAACACCAAATAATACATTTTATTTTGATATTGATAATAATAATACAGGATCAGAATATACTGGTAATATTTATTGGCATATTACAAATAATATATGTTATATTGATTATATACAAAATAAAATATCATTTGCAAATTGTTTATCATTCTTAGATAATATTTTTAGAAATTTATTTTGTTATTTATATAAAATAAATTTTATTGGATATATATTATTACAAGATTATTCAATTAAAAATAACATTGATTTGTTTCAATATTTTAGAAAAATAAATCATTATTATATTTCAATTTATTCTAAATATGATTTTCAACTTATTGATATAAAAAAAAGATTATTTAGAACTTCATTTCCAAATAATATTCGAGTATATCAATACAATACTAAAGTATATTTGATTTATAGAAAATTAAAAGATATTATTTATATATTAAAATCTTTATAATATTAAACATTTTATTTTATCATCTTCTTATACTAAATAATATTTACATTATAATAATTAAATATTTTTTTTTGTTATTTATTTTTATATATTATATAAGATATGATCTTATATTTAATTTTTTTGTATAATTAAATTAAAAACATTATCATTTCTTAAATAATCTTACATAATTTTAAATAAAGTAATAAAAACTTGGCATACCAGAACTACTAAGGTTATACTAAGATACAGCGATTCAGCTTAAATAAGCGTCTTGACACTCAGGTCTTCTCTATCGTTAGCACAATTCTCCTTTTTGTAACTGATATGTAGT
>Ga0129324_10002985_pt1 | contig 10133 bp, 5 predicted proteins | sample CPBDNA_7_FD_96879 | JGI IMG/M metagenome (GOLD analysis project Ga0129324, IMG submission 96879) | Freshwater to marine salinity gradient microbial communities from Chesapeake Bay, USA - CPBay_Spr_15_0.2_DNA | ecosystem: Environmental > Aquatic > Marine > Coastal | place: USA: Chesapeake Bay... | reverse complement strand
CCAGTACAGGCATTTCTGGCCCGTTTTAATTTCTTTAAAATAGTATCTTCATCTTGAAAAGGCCAGGGAATAAAAGCGATAAAACCTTTGGCGTGCGCGGGTTTTTCACTTTGCACCTGTCGTATTTTGACCAAATGTTCCATTCGCTCCAAATTGGTTTCAATATGACCGAACATGAGCGTCGCGGAGGTAGTCAAATCAATTTTGTGCGCGGCCCTCATGACATCTAACCATTCATCGGCACCGCATTTACCTTTAGAAATCAACCTTCTGACCCTATCATCCAATATTTCCGCCCCTGCACCCGGCAGAGAATCTAAGCCGGCTTCTTTTAGAGCTTTCAACACCTCAATATGAGTAGAACCCTCCAATTTAGTAATGTGGGCAATTTCAGGTGGTCCTAAAGCGTGCAATTTAAGTAGCGGATATCGTTTTTTTAATTCTCTGAAAAGATTAACATAATAATTTAACCCTAAATCGGGATGATGACCACCCTGAAGTAATAATTGTTCTCCGCCCAACCTGAAAGTTTCCTCTATTTTAACTGCATACTCCTCCAGTGAAGTAATGTAAGACTCTTCGTGACCAGGCCTTCGGTAAAAATTACAAAATTTACAGTTAGCTACACACACGTTCGTTGTATTTGAATTTCTATCTATAATCCAGGTTACTTTTTTTTCAGGATTGAGGTTAAAACGGATGGTGTTACCCACCTCCATTAATTCAGCGGTGGGAACATTTTCAAAAAGAAAAACTCCTTCTTCCGGGGATAAAAATTCACCCTTTAAGGCATTTTGTAAAAGTGTATCTTTGTTCATTACCAATTTCCGTTTAAAATCATCTCATTCTGGAAAACAAAGATAGTGATATGTAAGTTCAAAAAAAGAAAATGATACGAGGCTATTATTCATCAATATGAACCTTATCATTACAAAAAATATGATTTTTATTAAAAAAACAAAATAATTTATTATCTTTGCCGAATAAAAATGGGAAAAAGTAAGCGAGAGGGAAATAACCCTCTTTTTTATTTTAATCCAATTTAATGTTTATGGACGAAATTAAGGAAAAACTAAGCTATTTACTGGCAGAAAAATTTCAGGAACCTGAAATAAATCATTGTTTTTTATTGGATATCAGCATATCTGCCAAGCAAAAAGTTGAGGTATTTATTGACAGTGATACCGGCGTTGATTTTGACGTTTGCCGCACGGTCAGTCGTTTCCTGGAAGGAATTTTAGACGAAAACAAATGGTTAGGGGAAACCTACACCCTGGAGGTTTCATCACCGGGTGTTAGCCGACCATTAAGTTTGCCGAGACAATATAAAAAACATTTGGGTAGAAAGTTAGTTTTAACCCTGGATGATGATAGTCAGGTTACCGGTATCATGAAAGAAACAGACGAGGAAGGTGTTTTAATTGTCTGGGAAGAAAAAATTTTAGAAGGTAAGAAAAAAGTAAACACACCATTTGAGAAAAAGTGTTCCTTCAACACTATCAAAAACGCACTCGTTAAGGTTTCATTTTAAAAGGATAAAATTATGTTGAACCTTGTAGAAACATTTTCAGAATTTAAGGATGGTAAAAACATTGACCGTCCTACTATGGTAAGGGTTTTGGAGGATGTATTCCGTACCCTAATCAAAAAGAAGTTTGGCTCCGACGAAAATTTCGATGTCATTGTTAATACTCAGAAAGGTGATTTAGAATTGTGGAGAGTTAGAGAAATAGTACCCGATGGAGAGGTGGCTGATGAGAAAAGCCAGATTTCCATTTCTGAAGCTATTTCTATCGATGCTGATTACGAAGTGGGGGAAGAATGTTATGAGCAATTGCAACTTGAAGATTTTGGCAGAAGGTCTATTATGGCTGCCCGCCAAACGCTCATTTCAAGAATCATGGATCTTGAGAAAGAAGAAGTATTCAAAAAATACAATGACAGATTAGGTGAAATAGTTACCGCCGAAGTACATCAAATACTAAAAAAAGAAATTTTAATTGTAGATGATGCGACGGGAAACGAGCTTATTTTGCCAAAAACCGAGATGATTAAAGGCGATTATTACAGGAAAGGTGATTTGGTAAAGGCCGTTATTAAATCGGTGGAAATGAGGAATAATAACCCTACAGTTATTGCTTCAAGAACAGATTCTTTATTTTTAGAAAAACTTCTCGAACAAGAAGTACCTGAAATAGAGGATGGATTAATTTCTATACGTAAGATAGTTCGAATGCCGGGAGAACGTGCAAAAGTGGCCGTGGAATCTTTTGATGATAGAATTGATCCCGTTGGTGCTTGTGTCGGAATGAAAGGATCGAGAATACATGGTATTGTCAGAGAATTAAATAATGAGAATATTGATATTGTAAATTATACAAACAATTTACAATTGTACATCCAGCGCGCGCTCACCCCCGCTAAAGTGACCTCAATCAATGTAAATCAGGATAAAAAACACGTAAAAGTATTTTTAGAACCTGAGCAAGTTTCATTGGCCATTGGCAAAGGGGGAACAAATATCAAACTGGCTGGTTTATTAACTGGATTTGAGATTGATGTATTTAGAAACAATGAAGAATTTGAAATCGACGATGTTGATTTAGAAGAATTCTCAGACGAAATCGAAGGATGGGTCATTGATGCCTTGAAGGGTATTGGCTGTGACACTGCAAGAAGCGTGTTAACCCTAAGCAAAGAAGAACTAATTCGCCGCACAGACCTTGAAACGGAAACAATTGAAGATGTTTTAGCCGTTCTTGCTGCAGAATTTGAGGAATGATGAAATTCCTATTATAATTTAACGAAACTCTTTTGTAGTTTTGCACTGCAAATTTGTATTAAATCGAATGCCGTTGAAACTTATTCAGATAGTAAAGGAACTGAACGTGGGCTTGTCCACACTCGTTGAGCATCTTGCCAAAAAAGGATACGAGGTGGAAAATAAACCCACCGCTAAAATAACAGACCAGATGTATTCTGAGCTGTTAAAAGAGTTCCAGAAATCAGGAGATATTAAACAACAGGCAAAATCAGTCAGTTTTGGTGCGGGGAAAACCGGTAAGGAGGAACATGAAGTTACTGCAGCGGAAGTCCCTAAAGTAGTTGTTACGCCCATTACAGAGGAAAAACCAGAAAGACCGGAAGGAGCCATTCAATTTCAGCGTCCCACCGTTTTAGGTAAAATTGACCTTTCCAGCCGTTTACAGCAAAGGACTAAAGAGAAGGAAAAATCTGAAGTTGTTGCTCCTGTAGCAGCTAAAGCTCCTGCAAAACCTGCTGAAATCCCTGCTAATCCTCCCGCTTCCATCGAACCTGAAGCAAAAGTTAAAACAGAGGTTCCTAAAGTTACTCCAAAACCTCCGGTTGAAAAAGAGAAAAAATCATCTGCTGCGGATAAAACGGTAGTAAATTCTTTATTGAATACTCTTGTTAAACCTGATGTTACAGACGCCAAAGTTACTCCAACACCAGATTCCGAAGATGGGAAGATGATGAGAGCAGAAACTCCGGAACTAAGGGGCTTGAAGATTTTAGGGAAAATAGATACCAATGCTTTCGACAGGAATAGAGGAAGAAGCAAACCTGCTACTCCTCCACCCGCGGCAGCAAAACCAGCTGCTCCAGGAAGTAATCCTCCTGCTGCAGGCGCTAAACCAGCTACTCCCGGCTCTCCGGAGTCAGAAGAAGCGAGACGTAAACGTAAACGTAAACGTAAGAAGGTAGCTGGAGAAGGGACGCCAAATACACAAAATACGGGTCAAAGCCAGGGTAGTAACCAGGGCTCTAACGCTAATCAGGGTCAAGGCCAAAGTCAGGGTGCCAATAACAATCAACAAAATAATAGTAACAACAATAATCCGCAAAACAGACCTAATACAGGTGGACAGGGTGGACAAAATTATCAAGGTCAGGGTGGTGCTCAGCAAAGACGTCCCTCACCAGGTAACAATAACACCGGCCCAAATAACAGGCCACCGGCAAACAGACCAGCAACGGGAAGAGAAGAACCTAAAGAGGTATCTAAAAAAGAAATTGAGGATAAGATCAAAGCCACTATGGCGCGCCTGTCTGGGGGTGGAAAGAATAAACGCCAAAAGTTTCAGCGGGATAAACGAGATCGTTTCAGAGAGAAACAAGAACAACTTGATCAAGACGAACTCACTGGAAAATTAGAGTTAACAGAGTTCATTTCCGCTCAGGAATTGTCTAATCTTCTCGATGTTCCCATTTCCGAAGTCATTACCGTTTGTATGAACCTTGGGGTGATTGTTTCGATTAATCAACGCCTTGATGCTGAAATAATTGAACTCGTTGCAGGTGAATTTGGCAGAGAAGTTGAGTTTATTTCTGTAGAAGAACAAGCTGATGAAGAAGTCATTGTTGTCGAAGATGATCCAGCCCTTTTAATTCATCGTGCGCCTATCGTTACTGTAATGGGTCACGTGGATCACGGTAAAACATCTCTCCTTGACTACATAAGAAGTGCTAACGTTGTTTCCGGAGAAGCAGGTGGTATCACCCAGCATATTGGTGCTTATGAAATGATTATCGGTGATAATAAAAAAATCACCTTCCTGGATACTCCTGGTCACGAGGCCTTCACTGCGATGCGCGCCCGTGGTGCTAAAGTAACAGATATTGCCATTATTATCATTGCCGCGGACGATAGCATAATGCCTCAAACGAAGGAAGCTATTTCGCATGCCCAGGCTGCCAACGTACCTATTATCTTCGCCATAAATAAGGTAGATAAAGTAGGTGCTCAACCTGAAAAAATTAAACAAGAACTCGCCTCCATGAATCTTTTGGTAGAGGAATGGGGTGGAAAATACCAATCTCAGGATATTTCAGCCAAAACAGGCCTCGGTATTCCTGAAATACTGGAAAAAATACTCCTTGAAGCAGAAATGCTTGAACTTAAAGCTAATCCTAACAGGTCTGCCGTTGGTACGGTAATAGAGGCTTCCCTCGACAAAGGCAGAGGTTATGTAACCAAACTTTTAGTCCAATATGGTACGCTAAGAGATAAAGACTCTCTTGTAGCCGGTGAATTTGCCGGAAAAGTTAAAGCCCTGTTGAACGAGAGGGGACAAAGAATTAAGTCTGCCGGTCCGTCAACTCCAGTATTAGTGTTAGGATTAACTGGTGCACCTCAGGCAGGTGACCGATTCAAAGTAGTAGATTCCGATCAAGAAGCAAGGCAAATAGCGTCGAAGAGAGCGCAGATTACCCGAGAGCAAACCACCCGGGCAACAAAACGTATTTCTTTAGATGAAATAGGTCGTCGTTTAGCCCTTGGTAACTTCAAAGAACTTAAACTTATCGTTAAAGGTGACGTGGATGGTTCTATCGAAGCGTTAGCCGATTCTCTCATCAAGTTGTCTATCGAGAAGGTTCAGGTAAATGTAATCCATAAAGCAGTGGGTGGTATCATCGAATCTGATGTGCTTCTCGCTTCTGCCTCAGATGCCATTATTATCGGTTTCCAGGTTCGACCTTCTTCCGGTGCAAGAAAACTGGCTGAAAAAGAGGGTGTTGAAATTAAAACCTACTCTATTATTTATGAAGCCATTGAAGAGGTTAAAGCGGCCATCGAAGGTATGCTTGAACCTACCAAAGTTGAAACGGTCATAGGTATGGTGGAAATCAGAGAAATTTACAAGATTAGTAAAATTGGAACTATTGCTGGTTGCTACGTTCAAGAAGGTAAAATCAGCAGAAATAGTCATATCAGATTGGTGCGGGATGGCATTATTGTGTTCCCTACCAGAGAAAACACGCACGGGGAAGTTTCTTCTCTCAAACGTTTTAAAGATGACGTTAAAGAGGTCAGAAATGGTATGGAATGTGGTCTGTCCATAAAGAATTTCAATGAAATGAGAGTGGGTGACATTATTGAAGTGTACGAAATTACCGAGGTTAAACAACGATTGGATTAATCTATAATCCTTTATATATGCTTTCGCGAATCAAGAAATATGCCGTGTTCTTTTCAGAATCTAAATTCTGGAACACGGTACAATCTTACGCAAAGAAAATAGGCGTGCAATCCGTTTATTCGTCTCTGCTTCTTTTTTACGCCTTTAAAAGAAAAGAAACCCCAACATGGGCCAAGAATATAATCATTGGCGTGTTGGGGTATCTTATTGCTCCCATAGATTTAATTCCCGACTTAACTCCTTTTATTGGATATACTGACGATCTGGGCGTTTTAGGCATAGGCTTAGTAGCTATTGCTTCTTATGTCAATGATTCTGTGAAACTTCAAGCCAAAACTAAATTAAAAGTATGGTTTGGAAATTATGACCCATCCGAGATTGAAAATATTGATCAAAAACTATAAAATAAATATTCTGTGGGTGTAAATTCCCGTTGGCCCTTGAAAAATCAGCGTGTACTGCCCGGCATTTGTCTTTTTTCCTTCCCAGCGATAATCTTTTACTCCCTTTTGTAAGTAAACTTTAGAAATAATCTGCCCCATCGTATTTATCATGGTGATAGATTCCCATAAATGATCTGCCTGGAAGTTTATTGTAAATGCACCTTCACTTGGATTAGGAAATACCCTAATATCGGCTATCGGAAGGATAGGCACAGTATTCACAGATTGGCTGAAATTCACGCAAAAATCTTCTATCTCTCCAAAAAATTCCACAGGAAAAACACAAGCTCCCGGTTCTTGCCGGTACTGCATCACTACACGCATGCGGGTAGAACCCAATGTAGTGGAAACAGGAATATTCAAAATGGAGTTTACTATCCCTTTTTTAGGTGAACCTGAATTAAATAATTCCTCTTCATTTGTAAATGATCCGTCCTGATTAAGGTCTATCCAAACGATAAAAAATTCATCGTAAGCTGTATTTAAATAACCCGGTTCTAAGGTTAAAGGGTATGAAACACCCGGTTTTAAGGTAGGTCCATTTTTTCTCGTAAAATCTCCGTAACCGTCTTTACCTGATAAATGGACAAAATCACCTATTTTAACTTGTGAAATCCATTCATTTTCTGCACTTACAATGGTTATTCCTTTAGGAATACAATAATTTTTCTCCAGACAATTTCCACAACCCGTCGTTTTAAACTTAAATGAGCTACTAAAAGGTATTTGATTTGAAGCACACATACTTCTAATTTGAACATCATATTCCGAGCAAGAAGATAATCCACGAATCGACGCACTATTTTGGGATACTTGTAGGGTTTGCCAGGCAGAAGAAAGAGAATCTTTTGATAATTTCCAGCGAACAAAATAAGCCGTTGCTGCGGTCACCTTTTCCCACTTTAACACAAATTCAGTATTTCCGACACTTACGGATTCAATATTGGCTGGATTTTTACAACACCCATCTGTTTTAAAAACCACCGACTGACCCGCAGGATTCTCCCCATTGAGACAAGTCCTGTTCAATGATATTTCATAATCATTACATGGTAATAATCCAGGAATAGATAAAGGATTCTTATTATTTGGCAGAGAGATCCAGGAGGTATCTCCCATTTTTCTAAAAAATAAATTTATATTTTTGATGCTATCATTTGAGATCCAAGACAATTGTACTTCGGTAGTAGAAACATTAGCCACTTCAATTTTAGCTATAGGAGGACATTTACCACAACTATCTAAAAGAAATCGGATACTTTTCTCCATATTCAGCACACCGCCGGAACTCACTTTATTCACCAAACTATCCAAAACGGTTACACCGCCCAGCAGGGCCTTTCTGACTAACCTTGCAGCAGCGGCAGGATCATTTCGAGATAATACTGCTAAAGTTGGACAGGGAGAAGCATAAAGAAGCCCAATGGCTCCAGCAATTTGAGGTGAGACGAAAGAATTACCGCTTTGTCTGGCATAACCACCTTTGTCGGCTGTAGTCAATAAATTAAAGCCCAGAGAGGTAATATCTATGGACGATTTACCATAACCGTATCTCAGTTCCCCTTGATCGGAAATTGCTGTTGCCGAGATCATAAAATCACTTGGGCAAGTGGTAGGAATATCGCCTGCAACATCAACATCAATACTTTGATTAATGGTTGCAGCGACATTTAAAATACCTGCATCGCCGAGCGCATTATAAAAATTACACCAAATAGGAAAATCCTCTGGTTTTCTTTTATCTATTCCCCAGGAGGTATTGGTTGCGACAACAAAAGCCCCCTTCTTACCTTTTGATTCATTATACAATTTCCTCATAACCAGAGGATAAGAATAAGCTTCTATGGCTCTACTTTCAGATAGAACATTGGCAATCTGGGAGGTAACAACCATCAGTTTGACCTTCCAGTTAATGCCCGTAATACCCAATTTATTATTACCTGTCGCACCAATTAAGCCAGCTACAGGGGTACCATGAAAATTAATATAACTGACTTCATCCGATTTAAAGTCAACATTCCAACCCAGATAATCATCTATATAACCGTTTCCGTCGTCATCTTTGTTATTATTAGGAATTTCCGCCTGATTTACCCAAAGATTATCTTTCAGATCGGGATGATTTATATCAACACCATTATCAATAACGCAAATAACAATGGTATCACCGCTTGGGGTAACGCCACCTTGGGTTACATTCCAGGCTTCGACAGCTTTTATGTCAAGACCTAACAGCCCTCCGTTTTGTCCTTTATTTTGAAGATAATACTGCTGAGAAAACAGGGAATCGTTAGGAATAACGCTCCGTAACTTTATGTAATGATTTCTTTGTACAAATCTGATATCAGGTTGCAGTTTCAAAAAACGAAAAGCGTCATTTTCAGCTATTAAAGAAGGATTAATATTTAACTGATAAATATTAAGTGGTTCAGAAAGCATTTTTACGTTAGAAATGCCCGATGCTTTTTTTTCTAAAGCAAGCGAGTTAAACCAATTTATTGCTGATGTTTCAGGGTTAAACTGAACTAAAAACTCATTTGGCACGTAATCAGTTTCTTGAGCTCTTAGTTGAAAATGAGCGAAGAGACTAACAACAAGAACAATAATCAAACGTATAAACAACATCATTTATCTTACATTCCAATTTAAACGGGTAAGGTTTAAACATTTCGGCTTAGTTAACAATGGTTTAAATTAAGTAATTATTCTATAGAAACTGCATTTCCAAAAAATTATTCTGTTTTACCGGAAAATTAGCCGTTCATAGACGAAAGAAATTCATCATTTGATTTTGTTCCAACCATGTGTTTACGAAGAAAATCCATTGCTTCCTCGGGTTTCATATCTGCCAGATGATTCCTAAGAATAAACATTCTCTGAAGCGTTTCCTTGTCTAACAACAAATCTTCGCGTCTCGTGGATGATTTTGTAAGATCGATGGAAGGGAACATCCGCTTATTTGCCAAACCTCTGTCGAGTTGAAGTTCCATATTACCTGTACCTTTAAACTCTTCGAAAATGACACCATCCATTTTTGAACCTGTATCGATAAGTGCTGTGGCAAGGATAGTCAGCGACCCACCGCCTTCAATATTCCTGGCTGCGCCGAAAAATTTCTTTGGTTTATGGAGCGCATTGGCCTCTACCCCACCCGAGAGAACTTTTCCACTTGCGGGGGCGACGGTATTATAGGCTCTTGCTAAACGAGTGATAGAATCGAGCATTATCACAACATCGTGACCACTTTCCACTAAGCGTTTAGCCTTCTCTAAAACTAAATTAGCTACTCTAACGTGATTATCAGCGGGTTCATCGAAGGTGGAAGCGATAACTTCAGCATTTACACTTCTTTTAAAATCGGTAACTTCCTCGGGGCGTTCATCTATAAGAAGAACTATAATATAACATTCAGGATTATTTTTAGAGATTGCATTTGCCAAATCTTTCAAAAGGAAGGTCTTACCTGTTTTGGGTTGAGCGACAATGAGACCACGCTGACCTTTTCCAATCGGCGTAAACAAATCGATCATTCTATTTCCCATATCTTTTCCTGAAGATGAAGCAGTGAGCTTGAATTTCTCCGTAGGAAAAAGGGGCGTCAGATAATCAAAAGGAATCCTTTCTTTTATATTTTCCGGATTGGTACCATTTATCTTAGACACCTTTAGCAGTGCAAAATACTTCTCACCTTCCTTTGGTGGTCTTAAAGTCCCTTTGATGGTATCCCCTGTTCTTAAACCAAACAATT
>Ga0129324_10002983_pt1 | contig 10135 bp, 12 predicted proteins | sample CPBDNA_7_FD_96879 | JGI IMG/M metagenome (GOLD analysis project Ga0129324, IMG submission 96879) | Freshwater to marine salinity gradient microbial communities from Chesapeake Bay, USA - CPBay_Spr_15_0.2_DNA | ecosystem: Environmental > Aquatic > Marine > Coastal | place: USA: Chesapeake Bay... | reverse complement strand
AAAATGTAGAAAAATCTGAAAATGTAGAAAAATCTGAAAATGTAGAAAAATCTGAAAATGTAGAAAAATCTGAAAATGTAGAAAAATCTGAAAATGTAGAAAAATCTGAAATTATAGATAAAAATTCTTAGGATATATATATATGAAAAAAATTATAAACCGATTAAATATTTTCCTTTTTATGGTTTTATTATCGGTAACATTAGATAACACATATTTTCAATGTTTTACACCATCATTTTATACATTTTTTAATAATTTTTTTCATCACATATTATCAATGTATTTATGGTTTGGTTCATTAATATTTGGACACTATAAACTGCATTTATTATTTTTAGCAACAGTTTTATCATTTCAATATTTTTATGGATGGAAATGCGTAATTACATTAGAATATAATAAAGCTTGTAGTTTTACAAAGGATGAACATCATAAAGATGTAATCTTTTTCTTAGGAAATTTAATGCCTTTAAATTTTCCATATTACAAGTTGATAGTATTATTAGTGTTATATGATGTTTATTCACTGTTAATTAATTCCAAATAAAATTGATTTATTATTATTATATAAAAATATATCAATAATTAGATTATGTCTGATCAATATAAAATATTGATAAATGATCGCCAGTATTCTGACTGGCAATTATATAATGCTCTTTCTTTAAATGAAATTGATAAAATTGATATAAATCCTATATCTGAAAAATTATTTTCAAGTGATATATTTGATTTATATAATGATAAAATAAACATACTACACTCTAGTGTTAGATGTATGCCTTCAATTCCAGGTATCTTAGTATTAAAAGGTAATAAAAGTTATGGTAAGAAAAAAGATAAATTTTTATATAAATGTATACCGGATGATCGTAGGTTTCCTGAATTCTTGGTTCCGTTTCAAAATAAATCGTCTTTTTCAAAAAATATAGGTAATAAATATGTAGTTTTTAAATATTCAAATTGGGATAGTAAACATCCACACGGTACCATCACAAGCGTGTTAGGAGATGTAGACTTATTATCACATTATTATGAATATCAGTTATATTGTAAAAGTTTATATGCATCTATTCAAGAATTCAATAAGGTAGTGAGCGACAAACTTAAGAAAAAAACTGGTTCAGAATTTATTACATCTATGATTTCAAAATATAATTTAAAAGATAGAACAACTGAAGAAATATATAGTATAGATTCAAAAGATACTAGTGATTATGATGATGCGTTTAGTATTGTAGATCTAGGAAATAATAGTTTTAAAATTAGCATATATATTGCTAATGTTCCATTATGGATGGAAGAATTGGATTTATGGAATTCGTTTTCAGAAAGAATATCTACAATATATTTACCTGATAGGAAACGACCTATGATGCCATTAGCATTATCAAATTGTGTATGCAGTTTATGTGAGAATGAAGAAAGAGTAGCGTTTGGAATTGATATTACGATAAAAGATAATGAAATTATTGGATATTGTTTAGATAATTCTTATATTAAGTTGTATAAAAATCATGTATATGAAACTAATGAATTGAAAGATGATAAAAATTTTAAATTAATGTTTAAAGTTGTTACCGAATTATCAAAAGATTATAAATATTTAAAAAAAATCAACGATAGTCATGATATGGTAGCTTATTTAATGATATTAATGAATTATTATACATCACGCGATATGGTAAGGTATAATAATGGAATTTATAGATCAGTATCTTTTAATAAAGATTATAAAATAGATAATACTTTACCTGATAATGTAAATAATTTCTTAAAGATTTGGAATAGTTCTTGCGGTCAATATGATTTATATGATGAAAGAAAATGTCACGAGATGTTAGATTTAGAATCTTATATACACTGTACTTCACCAATAAGAAGATTAGTAGATTTATTAAATATGGCAAAATTACAAAAAAATATAAAGATGGTGAATTATGGTGAAAATTTTGATAATTTTTATGAAAAATGGACCAATAGATTAGAATATATTAATACTACTATGCGTGCTATTAGAAAAATTCAGACTGATTGTAGTTTATTACATATGTGTTCTACTGATGTCAAAATTTTAGAAACAGAATATGATGGATATGTGTTTGATAAAATAGTGCGTAATGATGGATTATATCAATATGTTGTATATTTAGAAGCAATAAAATCTGTTTCTAGAATTACTTCTAGATTTGATTTGATTAATTTTCAGAAATATAAGTTTAAAGTCTATATTTTCCACGAAGAAGCTACTTTAAAGAAAAAAATAAGGCTACATATTTTATTATAATATAGGATATATAATGATTCTAAAATTAATAGTACTATTAGGAAATGTAATTTTAATAAATTCAGATAAAATATATAATTATTACGAGTTAGCAGTTCAAAAATGGTGTAGTTCAGAGTATATGATACATGGTTTATGGCCACAAATAAATAGTACAGCATATCCAGAATATTGTAAAGATGTATCTTATGTAAAACCTAAAGGTGAATTATTGATAAATATGAATAAATATTGGCATAAATGTGATGATACATTATGGGAACACGAATGGGAAAAACACGGATCATGTATGAATGACCAAACTAATATAAATGAATATGATTTTTTTAATACAATAATAACATTATTTTTAGAAAATAATAAATTATTAAATAATTGTATAGATGATGACTGTATATTAGGATGTTTTGATTTAGATTATAAATTGATAGAATGCAAATAAAAAATAATTAAATTAATATTATTTATAAAATTATTATTAATTTAAACATAAAGAGACTGGTTTGTGGCTATAAATTTAAGAGTTAATTCAGGAATTTGTTGTAATTTATGGAGTAGTTCAATATTTCCCAAATATTCTGCCACATTTTTTAATTCGTTTGTCATATTATTTATTTTTAAGATAGTTTTAATAAACTCTCCAGTAAATATTTCATATTCTGCTTCACATTTTTGTATTACAAATTTACATGTTTCTTCATCATCAGAATTACACCAATCTAATATAGGAACTACCATTTCAAACATTAAATCAAGATTTTCTGAATAAGACATATTTAATTTAGATTCTTCTGTAATGTATTTTTCATATACATATTTAATATCAGTAAGTGAATTAATAATATTACTATTTGTCTTTAATAGTTTAATGTCGTAAACTTTATAATCATCTTTAACTCTTATATTAGCGAAGCAACTTAATAATGCTGCAATTTCCATAGACGATAATTGTTTAAATTGATCGTGTTTATAAAAATATTCTATAAATGCTAAGCAATGTGTTTCTTGTATATATGTGGCAGAAATACCTTTATCATTAACAACGAAATCATCTCCTAGAAACTTCATATTTTGTAGAAATGATGAAATTTCATTAAAAGTTGTATGGAAATGATTTTTTAATTGATAAATATAGTCTTCTTGATTTTTAATATTATTTTCCATAGAAACAATAGTACTGTATTGTTGTAATTCATTTTTGAATTGTTTATTATCTTGTTCAATAGTTTCTATTTTTTTTTGAATTTGTTTCCTGATTTTTTGTTTACAGTTTTTAATTTCATTTGTAAGTTTTATATATTCATCATATTTCTCTCTATTTTCTATGATAGTTTTAGAAATAGGGTTTGTAATTTTATTATTATACTCTATTTGAAGTTGTTCTAGAGATGCAGTGTGAGATATAATATCTTTATCAATTTCTTCATAACACATACTTTTACTTGCAAAATCTAAAGTATTATTGTTGTATTGATGAAAATTTAAAATCAAATTATATGATATTTTAAATTTAGATTGTAATAATTGAGGTTTACCATTTAATAAATTTTTATAATCATGATGATATGGAAGTGAGAATAGATTATTTAAATGAATTACATGACCAATAGTATCTAATCCTCTTCTACCTGCTCGCCCAGCCATTTGGGTATATTCATGTGGATGCAATAGTCGCATAGTAGAACCATTAAATTTTTCAAATCCAGTGAATATAACAGTTTTAGTAGGCATATTGATACCAACTGCAAATGTCTCTGTAGCAAATAATAATTTAATATAACCTTTTGAAAATAATAATTCAATCATCTCTCTAAATATTGGAAGAACACCGGAATGATGTATAGCAACTCCTTTTTCAAGTAATTTTATTATCATATCAAATTCGGGTAAATTTGTATATTCTTTATGATTTGGTAATTTTCGTAAAATTTGTTTACATTCATTTCGTATCGTTGAAGGGACAGTAGAATCTTCTTCAAATAAACTAACATTTATACATTGTGCAAAGCGTTCTACTTGTTTTCGGGAAAATACAAAACATATAGCTGGAAGCATATTATTATCATTTAAATATTTTGTAATTTGATTTAAAACAAATGGTGGTTTAATATAACAATTATTTTTACTAGTATATTCTAAGAATTTTTTAACTCTATTATAATTTTCATCATTAAATAAATTTTTATTACCTTTTATCTCAATAGGTTTATGTAAGAATTGATTAATATATTTAATAAATTCTTTATCTTTTATATTTTTAAACGGTCCTTGTGGAATAGTAGTATATAGATAATGTTTTAATGGAACAACTCTATAATCAGTAGGAGCTAAATATACAATTTTTTTATTAATATCATCGTTCTTAACAGTTTCAATCCAATTTGCAAAATTGTTTGGTTTATCAATTGTAGCAGATAACATAATTAATTGAATATGATTAGGAAGAAACATAATTGTTTCTTCCCATACTTTACCTCTATCAGCATCATTAATATAATGAACTTCATCAAATATAACGGCACCTAATTCTTCGTTAAAATCCATTTCAAATTGTAGAGAAACATTTTTATTATCTGTATTTTTTTGTAATAATGAGTTTCTTAAAATTTCTGTTGTCATAATTAAAACATCTGCTTCAGGATTAAATTTTATATCACCTGTAAGAATACCAAAACTTATATTTGGAAATTTTTTAGAAAATTCATGAAATTTTTGGTTAGATAATGCTTTTATAGGAGAAGTGTAGATAACTTTTTTTCCTTTACCAACTAGATATTCAATTGCAAATTCAGCGGGTAGTGTTTTTCCACTACCTGTATGTGCTGTTACTAAAATATGATTATTTTCTACAATTGCTTCAATTGAATATTTTTGAAAATCACTTAACTCAAATGGGAATGTATTAAAATATTGTTGATATTTATCATTTGAAGGGAATGTATCTTTACAGAGCTTTACCATTGTCTTAATTGGTATAATAAAATATCTTTAATAAGTTTCAATTTTTATTTTTGTTAAAAATAATATATAATTATATATTATTTGATGAAATGCATAAATGATTATAGACTTGTTACTAAGATAGGGAAGGGATCGTATGGAGAAGTATGGAAAGCTATAAATATAAACAAAAAAAAATATGTAGCTATAAAAATAGAAAAAAAAAATACTAAAAATATATTGAAACATGAAACAGTAATATTACGACAGATGCAACATTTAAGTAATGTTGTAGATATAAAATATTTTGGAGAATCTTCAACATTTAACTACTTAATTCTAGAATTATTAACTGTTCCAGTAGATACTTATTTTAATAATATGATTCTACATGGTTATGATAAAAATAATTTGATAATAAAAATAGGCATACAGATATTTAATTGTTTAAATAATATACATAGAGAGGGAATTTTACATCGCGATGTAAAACCCGCTAATTTTTTAATGGATGATAAAAATAATGTAAAAATAATAGATTTTGGACTATCTAGACAATATATTGATAAAAATGGTAATCATAAAGTAAATACTAAAAAAAATAAAATCACAGGTACATTGAGATTTATAAGTAAATTTATTCATGAAGGAAATGAACCAAGTAGAAGAGATGATTTAATATCTATGGTTTATATATTAATATATTTATTAAATGGAAGTTTACCATGGCAAGGTTTAACTGTTTCTAATAGATGTGAAAAAGAAAATGTTATATATAAAATAAAAAATAATTATTTAAATTTTCAGAATTTAAAAACAAATACAATAATACCAGTAAAATTAACCGAATTATTAGAATATTTAGAAAATTTATCTTATAACGAAACACCAAATTATGATTATATTTTATTTCTTATAAAAACATTATTATAAACAACTTAAAGTTTTTTATGTATTAATAAATATAATGAGCACAACAAATGACGAAACAACTCAACTAATGACTTACAATGGTAGAGTCAAGTGGTTTAATAATAAAGCAGGATATGGATTTATTACTGTAGTATCTACACCTCCTACAGAGGATTCTGTAGAAAAGAATACTGATGTATTTGCACACCACAGCGCAATTCAAGTAAATGAGGAGCAATATAGATATCTAATTCAAGGAGAGTATGTACAGTTTTCTCTATCAACTCATGAAAGTGGTGATCATAAATATAGTGCCAGTAATATTTCTGGTATTGGAGGAGGTGCACTTTTATGTGAAACCAGAAATGATATTAAATCAACAGCCCCTTCTACGAAGCGTCCTAACAGAAATGTAGAGCGTCGTCAAAACTATAGAGGAAGTGGTCCTCGTGAAGATGCATCAGCTCCTAAGGAAGAGTGGGTTCTCACACGACGAGATAAATCTGAGTCAAAAAACTCTAATCGTTAATTAATTTAATACATAATCAATAACATAAATAATTAATAATTATCCATGTTATTTTCAAATACTTATATTTATAATTATTAATTAATTTAAAGATACTACATGTATCTAATATATAATATGTCCACTATTGAAATTATTGAAACTAATGAAGCCACTACAGAAGAATGTCCAATTGAAGGACAATTTTCATCAGTTATTACCAATTTATCACAGTTTAAAATTCAAATTACCGCTTTAACAAATCAATTAAAAGGTTTAGAAAAAATGGTGAAAAAGGAAATTAAATCTCATAAGAAAGATGTAATTAAAAAACAACAAAAGGGAAATAGAAAACCATCAGGATTTGCAGCAGCATCGCCTATTTCTACAGAACTATGTGATTTTATGGGTAAAGATCATGGATCTCAAATTGCACGAACTGAAGTAACAAAGTTTATTTGTGCATATATTAAAAGTAACGAGCTAACAACATCTGAGAATAATCGTGTTATTAAACCAGATAATAAACTACATCATCTTCTAGGTACAGATGAGAAAATTCAAGTTACATATTTTAATATTCAGAGATTTATGAATAAACATTTTATTAAAAATAAAGCATTAACAAATAATGTTACAGAAAATAAAGTATAAAAAAATATTAATAAATAATATTATGTCTATTGTAGATTTTTATATTGATAAAAATAAAATTACTATTTTTTCAAAAAATAATTGCAGCTTTTGTATAAAAGCTTGTCAATTACTTAATCAGTCTAATATTGACTATATAAATATTAATATTGATCATATAGATAATTCAAATAATTTTTTTCAATTATTAAAAGATAAAACTAAACATAAAACACTACCTAATATATTTATTAATGGTACACATATAGGAGGATATAGTGAACTAAAAAAAAAACATGAATCGGGTTATTTATTAAATATAAATCCCTTTTCATATATATGTAATTTTTGTGGAAAAGAGTTTAATACGGGGTCATTTGAGTGTAGTTGTTTTCAACAAGGATATGATGATTGGGGTAGACCTATATAACGGTATTAAACTATATAAAGATTAATTAATAATAATATATAATGAATACACCTATTAGAACTCATACATATTGGATGAATATTAAAGAATATAAAAAATGGAGTAAAACTAATTTTTTAAATAAAAATAAAAATGATAATGTTGTTACGAGAACTCATATTATATTTATTGATTAATAATAAAATTGATATTATCTTTTATATAAAATATAAAATATAAAATATAATATAAATAATGAAGACATTAGAGTTTAACGATACAACTATTATTATTGGGGAAAATGCTCAAGAGAATCATGATATAATTAATTTTAAATGTGATCATATTTGGTTACATTTAAATTCATTTCCATCGTGTCATGTTGTTATAAAAGACAATAATCCCGATGATGAAGTATTAAATTACGCGGCAGCATTATGTAAAGAAAATACGAAGTATAAGAATTTAAAGAATTTAAAAATTTGTTATACAAAATGTAATAATTTAATCAAAGGAGATAAACCTGGAAGTGTATCATACAAAAGTAAAAGACAAGTAAAAGTTATAAAGATATAATTTATGTGTAAAAATCATTATCTCTCATCATTTTTTATATTAAAATTGATCTCTTTTAATGTATTAATATTAAATTAAATTAAATTATGGAAGATATAGATGTTTTTATCAAAAAATGCAAAGAGGAACGAGAGATTAAAGATTATATAGAAAATAATGTCTATCCTGAAAGTTTTAAACCAAAATATTTAAAACCTATTTATTTTCCTGATTTACCTCCGTCAAAAGTAATTGAATTAAAAGAATATAGACAAGATACTTTAAAGGAGAATAAATTTATTATTTCAAATTCTTTTAAAAAACTTAATCAACTAGAAAATGAATTGCAAATATTAATTAAAAAAGAAAATTGTGAAAATGATAATTCATGTCCTATTTGTTTAAATGTGTTTAATCCAACTGGTTATTATATGCCTGATTGTGGACATAAAATATGTTTATCTTGTTTTACAAGAAATTTACTAACAAACCATTCATCTGGTAAGTTATGTTGTTTATGTAGAGAGAAAATAATTCCAGATATTTAAAAAAATTGATGTGTATTTTATTAAAAACAGTTTTTTAATAACTAAAAGATGACAGACTTAGAAAAGCCTTTGGATCTTAACCTTTCTGAACTTGATAAATTTTCAATCATATCAAATATTAATTTTGATACGATCCCTGAAGAACATAGACTAGCATACGAATTAGCTATTAGTTCACTTAAATCTAAACAATGCAATGAACCATATGAGACACTTTTATCCAGAGTATTAAATTTATATAATAATGAAGATAAACATGGGTGGGATGCATTTGATAAAAAAGATGATCCATTAGAATTTTATGAATTTAAACCTAGTTCAAATACAAATAAACCTAGTGGTACTATTAATGATGATACATTTGATAAAATTTCTAAATATGAATCTTTAGTTACTGAATCTAAACAAGGATGGGTTGTTTTGGCAGGTATTAATAAAAATAATTATTCATTTGATTGTATATACAAATTTCCGGCTGAGATTTATAACGAGGATAGAAAAAAATATTTGACTGAATTATTTGAAAGAAATAAAAATAAATCTAAACAAACTAGAGCAACATACAGTATTACTATTAATAAATCAATTAATTTATGCAAACAATTTAATAAATTATTTTATGTATGGCGTAGAATTATTTAATTTTACTAAAAACATATGTGATTTCCTTACTCTTACCAGCATTTCCTTCTTTGTCTTTACATCCAGGTCTTACACTATTACCTATATAAAATTCTATATCCATCTTTTCCCATCCAACTTCTTTATGTAAATTAATAATATCGTCTAATAAATTGTATTTTTTGTCTGTCTTAAAATTTTTTACTGACCAACAACTTTTCCCATTATCATGCAAATTATTAATAACTCCATGAACAACAGGTTTTAAAAAGTTATTATACCATTCTTCATAACTACCATAATGATGGGATTGTGTACTTTCACTACTATATATTTCAAGATTATAGTAAGGAGGTGATGTAATAGCTAGATCAAAATTATTACGAAATACCTTATGTTTAAGTATAGTTTCTGCTTTGTCATTTATTAATGATACATTTTTTAAATCTAATTTTTCTTGCATTTCGGTTAATTTATTAAATGTTTTTGTAAATGGCTCAATACCTGTGTAATGAACATTATTATTACATACAGTACCTAACATTCGTCCACCCCATCCAACACATACATCAAGTACATTCGTTGCATTGAAATATTGTACAATTCTTTTGGTCAATAGAGGTCTATATATAGTAACTTTAGATGTACCTGAAATAAATCCTAATTGTCTTATTATTTCACTCACATATGGTGTTGAATGTGTTCTTCTATTTATTTTT
>Ga0129324_10002981_pt1 | contig 10136 bp, 9 predicted proteins | sample CPBDNA_7_FD_96879 | JGI IMG/M metagenome (GOLD analysis project Ga0129324, IMG submission 96879) | Freshwater to marine salinity gradient microbial communities from Chesapeake Bay, USA - CPBay_Spr_15_0.2_DNA | ecosystem: Environmental > Aquatic > Marine > Coastal | place: USA: Chesapeake Bay... | reverse complement strand
GTCGTAAATGGCCAAAAAAACACCAAATACCAATAGAACGAGCAATGGAAATTCGGTGATTTTCCATATGTAAGGCAATAGAAATGCCACCAGTAAAACCATCGAGATAATCGCAGGTATTTGTTTCATGGATTTAATCTCCGGTAATTTCGTCGAAATTTTTAAGTAACCAACGGCTTGTACGCAGTAAGCGACCGTCGTCGTGACGAGCGCCCACGAGTTGAACACCGATCGGTAGCCCTTCATCAGACTGCAGCAATGGCAAACTAATCGCTGGCATGCCGGTATAGGACCACAAAGCATTCATAATTGGGTCGCCCGTGCTGTCCAACCCTTTAAGCGCAGGACCGAGCGCAGCGGGTGTCAATATGGCATCAAAGCGCTCAAAAAACTCATCGAACCCAGAGGCAGTTGATTCGATGGCGTCTTTGGCCTTCAAATAATCGATCGCTTTGGTCTCTCGGCCACGCTTGACAATAGCCAACACGCGGTCGCTGACTTCTTCGGATGAGTGAGTTAGGTGCTCTTGCAAGGCATTGGCGAACTCAGCCTGAACAATCGTGTTCAAGCGCTCAACCGCCACTTTGGCGACATCGGGCAAATCGATGGTGACCACGTGCTCGCCCAACGCTTGTATGAGGGCCTCAAACGCCTCTTGCGCACCTGAGTCCATTTGATCCCAAAACGGCGTGCGCATGAAAACGAATTTCGGGGCGAACGGTGGCTCTTGCTGGCAGGTGGACAACAAATGCCGCGGCAAAATGCCCTTGGTTGTCGGATCGCTGTCGTCGGCACCAATCATGACTTCGGTGACCAGCGCCACGTCTTCTATATTTCGACCAAAAACGCCGACTTGGTCCAAAGTTGTTGACAGTGGTTGCATGCCCGCGCGTGAAATCAGTCCACGCGTCGGTTTGAAGCCGATCACCCCACAAAACGAGGCGGGTCGTATGACCGAACCCCCCGTTTGGCTGCCAATGGCAACTGGCACCATGCCAGCGGCCACCGCTGCCGCGCTGCCACTCGAAGAGCCGCCCGGTGTGTGTTCTAAGTGGTGAGGGTTACGCGTGTCTGCGGCTTGGCCCAGACAAAAGTCAGGCAGTTTGGTTTTACCGAACACCACCGCACCGGCTTCACGCAGCTTCTTAACGGCTGTTGCATCCCAACGCGGTTGGCGACCTGCCAGGCTTTTAGAGCCGTACTCCGTGGGCATATCAAACGTATCAAAAACGTCTTTAACCGCCACAGGCACGCCAGACAAACGACCAACATCGCCACCCCGAGCGCGACCCTCGTCAAGCAGTCGTGCCTGCATTTGAATCGAACCACGATCAAGGTAAGCAAAGGCGTGGATCGATTCGTCAGTGGCTTGAGCATAATCCAGAAACAGCGTTGACAGTGCCTCGGCACTGACAGCGCCACTCTGAATCATTTCTGCGATGCCGCGCGCGGTAAGTTCTTGTAAGGCAGCGTTAGGGCTATTGTGGTGATTCATGGATTACTTACTTTGCAAGAAAAATGATGGATCAATGACACCTTCTGGCAGAGGTCCGCTGTCAACTTGAGTAGGCTGGTTATATATTAGGTCAGGTAATAAAGTCACAATCTTTGGTTGGATGTAAACCAAGATCAATGTGAGCAACACCATACCCAAGAATGGGAAGCAGCCTTTGAAAATATCCCATAGCTCAATTCCTTTGGGGGCCACTCCTTTCAAGTAATAGGCCGACATGGCCATGGGCGGCGTTAGGAATGAGGTTTGCAAGTTAATGGCAATCAACAAGCCGAACAAGAGAGGGTCCACATCAAAGATAACCAACATGGGTAAGAAGATCGGCACAAAAATAATGATGATCTCACTCCATTCGAGTGGCCAACCCAAGATGAAGATAATCAACTGCGCCATGATCAAGAACTGTAGCGTACTCAGGTTGAGTGACAAAATGAAGTGTTCGATCAGGCCCTCACCACCTAAGTAGGAGAAGACCGAAGAGAAAGTCCAAGAGCCCACAAATAACCAACACACCATGGCGGTGGTTTTGGCGGTGAGGTAGACCGACTCGCGCATGCGATCCCAAGTAAACGCCCGGTAGGCAACGGCAAGGACCACGCCACCGAGCGCACCCATGGCAGCGGCCTCACTGGGAGTCGCCAAGCCAAAGAGAATGGACCCCAGCACAGCAACGATGAGGAAGGCCAGCGGGAAAAAAGCCGTCAGTAGAAGCTTGAAGCCTTTCCAGAAGGTCACGCCATCCGCGTTTTTGGGTTTGGGTGCCAAGCTTGGATTGATTAAGACGCGCACCACGATGTAAACCAAATACAAACCAGCCAGCAAAAATCCAGGAATCAGTGCAGCGGCGTAAAGTTTGACCACAGAGACGCCAGCGGTTGCCGCGTAAACAATCAGCATGATGGAAGGCGGTATCAAAATCCCGAGCGTGCCGCCAGCGGCAATAATGCCGCTAGAAAGCTTTTTGTCGTAACCGGCCTTGAGCATGGATGGCAGGGCCAACAAACCCATGAGCGTCACCACAGCTCCCACAATGCCGGTTGCTGTGGCAAACAGCGCGCAAGTCACCAAGGCTGCAACCCCCATGGAACCTGGCACATGCCTGAGCGCAACCTGCAAGCTCTCAAAGAGTCGTTCTAGGATGTTTGATCGTTCAATGATGTAACCCATGAATAAAAACAGGGGTATCGAAATCAAGACATCATTACTCATCACACTAAAAGTGTTTTGCACCAACAGATAGAAGATGTTGTTATCCCAAAAGGCTAAAGCGGGATCGAAGTAGGCGTAGAACCCGAAACCAATACCCATCGCCATGAGCGTGAAGGCAATCGGAAAGCCCAAAAAAATAAAAACAATAAATAGCCCAAGCATAAACAGGGCAATGACTGGATCGCTCATTTGCGGGCCTCTTGATCGGTGCCATAGGTTTCGAGCAGTATTTGCTCTAGCTCTTTGATATCTTCGTCGCGGTCCAGCCAAACGCCTGTCTTGATGCAGTGAAGGCAACGACACACCTCAGCAGACCCTGCTAACAACAGGCTGACACCAGCAAAGAAGATGATCGCTTTCAGTGGCCAGACAGGAACACCGGCAGGGCTGTTAACACTAACCTCTTGAATGCGCATGGATTCGAGCGCATAAGTCGCCCCGGTCAACACCAGCGCCAAAATGCCAGGAAAGAAGAACAAAACGTAAAGGGTTAATTCAACTTTGGCCTGCGTGGTCGGTGACCATTTTCGGTAGATGAAGTCACCGCGCACGTGTGCATTTTTCGAAAGTGTATAGGCACCCGCCATCATGAATAGGGCGCCGTAGAACATGTAGCTCATGTCGTAGGCCCAGGACGTCGGCTCGTTCAGCACGTATCGCATGAATACTTCATAGCATGTGCCGAGCGTCAACATCACAATGCACCAACCAAAGGAGTGTGCGAGGGCTTTAGATAGACCGTCTATCCAACGTATGTAGCCAACCATGTGACTCTCCAGTATTAAAAAAGAGACCGCTAGCTAGCCAGCAGCGGTCTCTCAGACGATCCCCTCGGGTGTGCTGCTAGCCTGAGGGGTCGATATCGCTTTAAATACGAGCTATTAGAATGGTAACTTGGTTTTGAAGACGTGCTCGTAAGCCGCTTTGTAGTCAGCATCGTTCAAGAAGCCGTAGTAAGCCACGCGACGTGCCCAAGCTTTTTGTGACTCAGCCACTTTCTTAAAGAATGGATCTGCCGCTTCCAGTCTTGCACTGATTTTGTCCCAAGCCGCAAGCTGAGCCTCAAATATCGCTTTCGGCGTACGCACAACTCGAACTTTATCCTTCACAATCAACTCTTGCAAGTCGCGTGAGTAGTTGTCTTGTGCGGTCCAAGTGTTCGAAGAGGAAGCGGCCTCAGCGGCGTACTTCAGGATGGCTTGCAAGTCAGGTGCCAAGGCGTTGTACTTGGTCTTGTTGAAGACGATTTCGAAGAACTCCATCGCTTGGTGGAATGAGCCCATCGAGTAGTACTTAGCCACGTCTTGCGCACCGAAACGGCGGTCAGAGGTTGGATTGTTGTATTCGAAAGCATCAATCACACCACGCTCCATGGCAGGCACAATCTCGCCACCAGGCAATTGGGTCACTTTCATACCCATTTCTTGCAACATGTCAGCGGCTAAGCCCACAGTGCGGTATTTGTAGCCAACCATTTCTTTGCCGTTTTGTGGGGGCATGTTTTTGAACCAACCAAACGGCTGCACTGGCATGGGAAACGCAAAGAAACCCTTGATATTGAGCTTTAGTTCCTGGAGCAGTTGGTCGTATAGCTCGATACCGCCGCCCTTCTGAATCCAGCCCAGCGTCTGTTCAGCGTTAGCACCCGTGACTGGGCCCGAACCAAACAGAGAAGCCACTTTAGACTTACCGTACCAATACACAGCCACAGTATGACCGGCATCGAGCACGCCGTTGGAGACGGCATCAGTGACTTCGAAAGGCTTAACCACCGAACCAGCAGTCAAATAGTCAATACGCAAACGGCCGCCGGCCATTTCATTGACCTTGGCCACATATTGCTGAGCCATCTCGTTGAAAATGTCGTTGGCACCCCAGGCGCCCTGCATTTTTAAAACCACAGGTGATTGCGCAACAGAAATCATGGGAAAGCCAGCCAAGGGGGCGGCTACGGCAACAGTACCGGCTTTCTTAAAAAATTTACGGCGCGATGACGATGCTTCAACTTTTTCAGTTGAGACTGTCGTTGACGCTTTCTCGATTGTTTTCATTTCTTGTCTCCAAACAGCAATAATTGGGATACGGTGTTTAAGAACTACTGAAGCATCATTGTTCTTGCTGTCATATTGGGCAATTAGGGTTTTCGCCTAAGTATTAGAAATAATTCGATTTTTTTGAGGTTTTAAGGTTCATTTGTCAGTCTGGCGTAAGTTACTCGCTTTTGTAGCTTTGGTGCGTCGCACCATCTGTGATGGGCCCGTGCATTAAACAAGAATCACAAATGGCAAACTGGTAACCGGTTTATGATGACCGCATCGTTACATTAATGAATTCAAACCGTCCAAGTCTGGCTTTACTTTGGGTTTTGGCTTGTTGTTAATCGCGAGGATTAAAAATGAAAAAAACGTTTCCAATGATTCGCAGTGTATCCGGCGCGTTGCTTATCGCAGCGCTCACTTGGGGTGGCGCTGCCAGTGCGCAATTCAAAGTCGGCTTCATGGCCACACTATCGGGTCCTGCCGCTGCGCTAGGACAAGACATGTATGACGGCTTCATGCTGGGTTTAGAGCACTCGGGCGGTAAGTTCGGTGGTGTTGAGGTCGAAGTCATTCGCGAAGATGATCAACTCAAACCCGATTTGGCTGTGCAGACGGTGAACCGTTTTATTGAGCGCGATCAAGTGGATGTGGTTGCCGGTGTCACGTTCTCAAACGTGATGATGGCGATTGCCAAGCCCTTGGCTGATTCGAACACCATTTTCATGGGCACTAACGCGGGTCCTGCGCCATTGGCCGGAGCGCGCTGCGCGCCGAACTTTTTCTTCGTCTCCTATCAAAACGACCAGCAAGCTGAAGGTGTGGGGAAATACGCAACGGACAAGGGTTACAAAAACGTTTATTTGATGGCACCTAACTACCAAGCTGGTAAAGACGCTGTCGGTGGCTTCAAGCGTTACTACAAAGGTCGGGTGGCCGGCGAGGTCTACACCCGTGTGAACCAGCCTGATTACTCAGCCGAGATCGCTCAGCTTCAGGCAGCGAACCCCGATGCGGTTTACGTCTTTTACCCTGGTGGTATGGGGATTAACTTCATCAAGCAGTTCCGCCAAGCGGGCCTGTTGGGCAAGATCCCACTGATGTCGGTGTCTAGTTTTGATGGTTCTACTTTGCCTGCTTTAAAAGAAACAGCCCTTGGTGCGATTTCTGGTTCATTCTGGGGTGCTGATTTTGATAATGCCGTTAATCAAAAGTTTGTCACTGCTTTTGAAGCCAAGTACGGTCGTATCCCATCTCAATATGCAGCCCAATCCTACGATGGTGCGATGCTGCTTAACAGCGCCATCAAAAAAATTGGTGGTCAATACAAAGACAAAAACGCCTTGATGGCAGCGCTACGTGCAGCCGAATTTGATTCTGTGCGTGGTGACTTCAAATTCAATAAAAATGGCTTTCCCATTCACGATATGTACGTGTTTGAAGTCGCACCAGATGCCAAGGGACGCGTGTCACACAAGACCTTGAAAAAGACATTGCCAGCACACCCGGATTCATATGTGGGTCAATGCCCGCTTTAAAACGGCAACGCTGTGACGCTTAATTTGGTTTTGGGCCAAGCGCTCAATGGCCTGCAATTTGGCATTCTGCTGTTTTTGATGGCAGCCGGTTTGACCTTGGTGTTTGGCATCATGAGCTTTGTGAATCTGGCACACGGCTCGCTTTACATGTTTGGCGCTTACTTTGCCGCGACAGTGGCCAGTCACAGCGGTTCATTTGTACTGGCCATATTTTTAGCGATGGTGCTGATATTCCTGCTCGGTGCTGCCATTGATCGAGCGGGACTGTCTATCTTGCACCGGCGCAGTCACCTCGACCAAGTGCTTGCCACTTTCGGTTTGGTGTTATTTAGCAACGAACTGGTGCGCGTTGTATGGGGTAATGCGCCCATCTACATGGACGCGCCAGACTACTTGTCTGATGCCGTCAATATTTTTGGTTTGAATTACCCTGCGTATCGTTTTGCGATCATTGTCGCAGGGCTTTTGGTGGCCTTGGGTTTGTATCTGCTCATTGAGCGCACACGCATCGGGATGTTGATACGGGCTGGTGCTAGTAACCGTAAGATGGTTTCGGCCTTGGGTGTCAACATTGCTTGGCTAAATCGTTTTGTTTTTGCGCTTGGTGCCGGCTTGGCCGGTCTGGCTGGCGCTTTGGTGGGGCCTATTCTTTCAGTGGAGCCCGGCATGGGTGAGCCTGTGTTGATCCTCACCTTGGTGGTGATTGTGATCGGCGGTATTGGATCAATCCGAGGGGCTTTTTTTGGGGCGATCGTGGTGGGATTGGTGGACACCATGGGCCGGGTGTTTGTGCCGATTTGGTTGCGTGCCGCTTTTGATCCCGCCATGGCCACGGCGATTGGCCCAGCCCTGGCTTCCATGCTGGTTTACCTCTTGATGGCGGTCATCTTGGCTTTCAAGCCCGAGGGTTTGTTCCCTGTTCGAGCAAGGGGCTAGGGCAATGGTTGATTCAACCACCGCATCTGCAACCCCTACACTCGCTGAGCGCGTCGATCGCCGCGTGTGGGTGGCTGGGTTTTTGATGCTGCTGTTTGCACTGGTGCCACTCTATGCGTGGTTGGCTGATGACGTTTATGTGTTGACGTACTTTGGCCGGATGTTGATATTTGCGTTGGCGGCTGTTGGCTTGAATTTGATTTTGGGTTTTGGGGCGATGGCAAGTCTAGGACACGCCATGTACTTCGGTTTTGGGGCGTATACGGTCGGGATTTTGTCGACTTGGGGAGTCGCCAATGGATGGTTGCATTTGTCAGTTGCGCTTGCAGTGACAGTCCTCATTGCCGTGCCAGTGGGTTGGATCGCGCTACGTACGCGTGGCATGGCTTTCATCATGATCACCTTGGCCTTCGCGCAATTGTTTTTTTATGTTTTTGTGAGCTTGCGGTCGTTTGGTGGTGATGAGGGCTTAAGCCTGACTGAATTGAGCGGCTTCGGTGCACTTACCGGTAACAAATACGCCATTTACCTTTCATTGTTACTCACCTTGATATTGGTGCTGTGGTTTACCCATCGTTTGGTGAAGTCGCGATTCGGGTTGGTGCTTAGGGCATCGCGCCATAATGAACCACGTTTAAATGCCCTTGGCACGGCTAGCCAGCCCTACCGCTTGGTGGCGTATGTGTTGTCAGCCCAAATCTGTGCCGTGGCGGGGTTTTTTATGGCGAACTTAACCGGATTTGTTTCGCCGTCGTTGATGAGTTGGTTGATTTCTGCCGAGTTCATGGTGATGGTCTTGCTTGGAGGTATGGGGACAGTCTTTGGGCCAGTGATTGGCGCCGCGGGTTTGCTGTTGATTGAAGATGGCTTAAAAACAGTGACTGAGCATTGGCCACTGATTTTGGGGCCATTGATTGTGTTGGCGGTGATCTGGCTGCGGCAAGGTTTGTGGGGGCTGATGGCACCTTCGGGCAGCAAACAAGCCTCATCTGCTGATCAAGGGGATCATTGATGGGGGCTGCGCCGTCTGAAGTGACAAGCAATCAGCCGATGCTGCTGACGGTGGATTCATTGGTCAAGTATTACGGCGGTTTGTGTGTGACCGATCACGTGAACCTGTCCGTTGCGCATGGCGAGATTCATGCGCTGATTGGTCCGAACGGGGCGGGTAAAACCACACTCATCAATCAAATCACGGGGGCGGTGGCGAGCGATGCGGGGCGTATCTTCTTGAGTGGCCATGAGGTGACGACCTGGTCGATGGCCAAGCGCGCGCGGGCTGGCATGAGCCGATCCTATCAAATCAACGCTTTGGTTGCCAGTTTTAGTGCGCTGGAAAACGTTTTGCTCGCGGTTCAAGCCGGGCGCGGGCACAACTTTCATTTCTTCAAACCCGTCATGCAAGAGCAGCAAATGGTGCAAGAGGCGAACGCGTTTCTTGATCGCGTCGGGTTTGGTGATGATCGTGGCCAAAGGGTTGCGGCATTGGCTTATGGACAGCAGCGTTTGGTTGAAGTCGCCATGGCCATGGCCACCCACCCGCGTTTGTTGTTGTTGGATGAACCCATGGCTGGTTTGGGTCCGACCGAGTCTGAGCGCATGATTGAATTGCTCGATAGCCTGCGGGCTGACTATGGAATGTTGCTGGTCGAGCACGACATGCAGGCTGTGTTTGCCTTGGCCAATCGAATCAGTGTGCTGGTCTACGGGCAAGTTTTGTTGTGTGACACGCCAGCCAATGTTCGTATGAGCGAATTGGTGCGTGAAGCTTACCTTGGCGACGAGGATCTTCAATGAGCGAGCAGCAACAGCCGTTACTTGAAGTCAAACACCTGCAAACGGGTTACGGCGCTAGTCAAGCCTTGTTTGATGTGTCTTTGACCGTGCCTGCTGGCCAGTGCGTGAGTTTGCAGGGGCGTAACGGCATGGGTAAGTCCACCACCGTCTCAGCCATTATGGGACTGTTACCGTGCTGGCAGGGCGATATTCAGTGGCAGGGCCAAAGCGTGGTGGGTCTTGAGCCCTTTGAGATGGCGCGCTTGGGTATCGGCTTGGTGCCCGAAGGGCGCCAAGTGTTTCCGAACCTCACCGTGTGGGAGAACTTGGTGGCCACGGCGGCCAAGCCAAACAAAAAACACACACCAGCCAATGTCAAAGCACCAGCCCGAGCAACTTCGAGCTGGGATCTTGACCGAGTCTTTGCGCTGTTTCCAAAGTTGGCGGATCGGCGCAAGCATTTTGGGAACCAATTGTCTGGTGGCGAGCAACAGATGTTGGCGATTGCTCGCGCTTTGATGACACACCCCACGCTGTTGATTTTGGATGAGGCCACTGAAGGCCTATCGCCACTGTTGCGACAAGAAATCTGGCAAGCACTAGCGACCTTACGCCACGAAGGATTGTCGATCTTGATCACCGATAAAAATATCAAACAGCTGTTGACCTTGTGTGATCACCATGTGATTGTTCAAAAAGGTCGGACGGTGTGGTCTGGTGACTCATCACAGTTCCGTGCCGATGCTGACCTAAGACGGCTGTACTTGGCGGCATAACTGGCTGGTGTTGCGATGGTCCGCCCACATGATACGCTTTGATCCAATGTCAGATAGGTCAACTTGGGGTCGTCCCTAGGCCTCTAATCACGAGGATTCATTCGATGAACAGTCAAGTGTCAGGCACGAGTGTAGGGTTAACAGCGGTTGCCTTGGATTATGAGGTTTGTGGCGCGGGTCCGGCTTTGCTCTTGCTGCATGGCTTCCCTCAAAACCGTGCCATTTGGCAACCGGTTAAAGACGTTCTTTCGAAACATTTCACGCTCGTCATGCCTGATTTGCGTGGTTACGGGGCTTCGCCCAAGCCCGCGAGCGACCCCGAGCACCTGACCTATTCCAAACGCGCCATGGC
>Ga0129324_10002980_pt1 | contig 10139 bp, 7 predicted proteins | sample CPBDNA_7_FD_96879 | JGI IMG/M metagenome (GOLD analysis project Ga0129324, IMG submission 96879) | Freshwater to marine salinity gradient microbial communities from Chesapeake Bay, USA - CPBay_Spr_15_0.2_DNA | ecosystem: Environmental > Aquatic > Marine > Coastal | place: USA: Chesapeake Bay... | reverse complement strand
TGGTTGGGGCTCATCTTCGCCTTACTCCTGGGCGTTGGCTTCACAACCAATCCCGATGGAGAGGTCAGTTACCAGCCCCAGACCTTCGCGGCCGTGCTGCTCGTCGCAGCCGGCATAGGCATGCTGGTCAACATCTTGCGATTCTCATTCTCAAAGTCCAAGCGTGGCTATCTCAGCACGCAAATGCCAATTGCGTCTCGATACCAGGTCATCGTGCCTGCGGATGAAGCTGCTTTGGCGACCAAAGCGCTCAGTTCAGCCGATTCAGATTAGTTTCGAAAGCCAGTTCTCCACTGCGTCTGGATCACGGGGGAGAGCCGCCGATAGGTTTTCAACCCCGCTTGAAGTCACCAGAACATCGTCCTCAATGCGGACTCCAATTCCTCGGTAGTTCTCTGGAACTCGGAGGTCGTCCTTGTGGAAGTAAAGACCAGGTTCAATTGTGAAGACCATGCCCGGCTCAAGCACGCCATCCTGATACATCTCTCGCCTAGCCTGAGCGCAGTCATGAACATCTAATCCAAGATGGTGGCTGGTGCCATGAACCATGAACCGGCGGTGGTGCTGGTTGTCAGCCTTCAGGGCATCCTCGGCACTGACCGGAATCAGGCCCAACTCCGCCACCTTGCGAGCTATGACCTCCATGGCGGCATTGTGGACATCACGGAACTTCACCCCAGGCTTGGCAGCTTCGAACGCCGCGTCTGCGGCTTCAAGTACTGCCTCGTACACAAACCGCTGCTCCTTCGAGTACTTGCCGTTGATTGGCAGTGTTCTTGTGATGTCAGCGGTGTAGAGGGAGTCGACCTCGACACCAGCGTCAACCAGAATCAGATCTCCAGAATTTACTGGACCGTCGTTTCGGGTCCAGTGCAGCACGCAGGCATTTGGACCTGAGGCAGCGATGGTTTCGTAACCGAGGTCGTTACCCTCCAGTCGCGCCCTGGCAAAAAATGCACCTTCGATTACACGCTCGCCTCGAGCCTGAGTGGTTGCGTGTCTAAAGCTGCGCGCGATGTCTTCGAAGCCTTTGATGCTGGCTGCGACAGCTTCACGCATCTGTGCGATTTCGTATTCGTCTTTGACAAAGCGCATCTCTGAAAGGAAGACCTTTAGCTTGGGAGAGTTCTCGGTCAGGACTTTGCCGAATTCAGCTTTGTGTTTCTCAAGCTTCTTCACATCCACGGTCTTGATGCCGAGGCAGGACTCAATCTCCTCTAAGGTTGGACGTTGTCCAACCCAGAACTCTCCAATTGCTGGGTTTGCAAAGAACTCATCGCTGTCTTTGCCCGCCGTTGGCATGAGATACAAACTTGACTTTGCAACTTTCTTTCGGGCGTCAATCACAAGCACCGATCCCGGCACCGTTTGCGAGCCCCAACCGGTCAGATAGCTAAATGCTGTCGAGGGGCGGTATCGATAATCCGTGTCATTTGATCTAACTCGAGGCTGGCCTGCCTCGATCAGAATCACATGCCCTGCGAACTCCTTGGCAACCTTGTCACGACGCTGTTTCGCGAATGGGGCAACATCCCATTGCGCGGGTAGCGGCTTTGAGGCATCTGCCCAATCGGAGGCGATGAACTTTAGAAATTCCTTCGAGTGTGGGGTTCTCGAACGGTTGGTCGCATTTTTCTTTTTAGCCATGCGACTATTCTGCTCCTGTGATTGACCTACATACGCACACAACTAAATCTGATGGCAAAGATTCTCCGACCGAGTTGGTTGCGAACGCCAAAGAGCACGGGGTGAGTGTCTTAGCGATTACCGATCACGACACGACGGCCGGATGGGACGAGGCAATTCAGGCTGCTAAGTCGCAGGGCATCGGTCTAGTTCCCGGCATCGAAGTCTCAACCAGGCAGCTAATCGGAGACGGCAGACGAATCAGCGTGCACATGCTGGCATACCTTCCAGACCCCAATAATCAACAGCTGTTCGCGGAGCTTGAGAAAACCAGAACTTCAAGAATCGCGCGAGCTCGCAAAATGGTTGAGTTGTTGAGCGAGGACTACCCGATCACATGGGACTTGGTTCAAGCGGAGCTAGAGCCAGGGGCAACAATTGGCAGGCCTGCGATCGCCGATGCGCTGGTGAGCGCTGGGATTGTGCCAACGCGTTCCGATGCCTTTACGTCAATCCTGCATCGGCGCTCGAAGTATTACGTCTCGGACCACTCGCTAGACACCCTCGAGGCGATTAGGTTGATTCGTCAAGCAGGTGGGGTATCCGTGATCGCTCACCCACTACTGGATTTCCCAGCCGGTGCCTCCATCCAAGATCTACCCACTGAGTATTTCGAGGAGCTAATTGCTGCCGGGCTTAACGGCATTGAGGTTTACCATCGGTCAGTGCCAGCACTGGCCAAACAGTGGCTAAAGGATCTAGCCCTAAAACACAACCTGATTGTCACGGGATCGAGCGATTACCACGGACTAACCGGCAAAGATAATCGACTTGGGGAAAACCAAACCGAGCCAGAAATGCTGCAGCGAATCCTGGATCAGGCCTCTGGCTTCGAAGCGCTCTTGTAGTTGCGGTTGCGTTGGCGCTGACGACTTGGTCGAGCCGGAGCTGCCTCTGAATTTTCGCGTGGCTTTTGAGATCTCGAAGGCTGGTTCGATTTAGCCCTAACAGGCTCCTCAACTTTTCTAGAGAGCCTGCCTTTGATGCCCTCTGGGATCGATAGGTCGGCCAAGAAGTGTTTCGAGCTGGAGTAGGTCTCAACCGGTTCTGGCATTCCTAGGTCAAGCTCACGGTTGATGTGGACCCAGCGAGCCATGTCCTCCCAGTCAACAAAGGTCACCGCAACACCAAGTTTTCCGGCGCGACCGGTTCTTCCAATGCGGTGAAGGTAGGCCTTTTCGTCCTCGGGCACTGAGTAATTGATAACGTGCGTGACATCGTCAACGTCGATTCCTCGGGCTGCAACCTCAGTCGCAACCAGGATCTCCTTCTTGCCCTCACGGAAAGCAGCCATTGATCGCTCACGAGCTTCTTGAGACATGTCTCCGTGTAACGGTGCAGCCTTGAAGCCACGATCCATTAGCTCCTCGGCAACCTTTGCGCTGGCACGCTTGGTGCGAACAAAGATCACCGTCTTACCGCGGCCATCAGCCTGAAGAATGCGGCCAACGATCTCGTCCTTGTCCAGCGAGTGAGCGCGGTAGACGAACTGCTTGATGTCTGCCTTGGTCTTACCCTCATCCGGGTCGGAGACGCGAATGTGGATTGGCTTGTTTTGATACCTGCGCGCAAGGTTCAAAATCTGAGCCGGCATGGTTGCGGAGAACAGCATGGTTTGACGCTCTGGTGGTGTTAGCGAAAACAGCTTCTCAACATCAGGCAGGAAGCCTAAATCGAGCATCTCATCGGCCTCGTCCAAGACCATGAACTTGACCTTCGAGAGATCCATGAGCTTTTGCTTCGCAAGATCGAGCAAGCGGCCAGGAGTTCCAACCACAATCTGGGCTCCGGCCTTCAGGGCAGCGATCTGACCCTCATATGCCTTGCCGCCGTAGATCGCAACTACTGCGCAGTCACGGTTCGAGGTGGCGAGTTCAAGATCTTCGGAGACCTGCAGCGCAAGTTCACGTGTCGGAACGACAACAAGTCCCTGCACGAAAGGCTCAGGGTTCTTTCCCAGCGACTGAATCAGCGGCAAACCAAAGCCCAGGGTCTTGCCTGTACCGGTCTTGGCCTGGCCAATGACATCGGAACCAGATAGCGCTACTGGAATAGCTTCTTGCTGAATTGGGAATGGATCTGTAATTCCTCTGGAATTTAGGGCCTCAAGAATGTCGTCATCTATGCCCAGTGAAGTAAAACTCAAAAAATCTCTCCGTAATGTTTACAAGCAGCTTTTACCCAGTCGCTTGCCTTAGTTATAAGCTTGGCGGGTGCTGGATTGGTTTCGAAGAATACGCAAGGTGTCGGGGAAGCTTTCGCTTCCCACCCGGGAATCCGGTAGCGGTCGTAGCCAGGTCCAACTGAACCTTTCAAAGCTTACCCCACCGCAGAATGTCTACCTCTCACACTTCGCTCAGGTTCAATCAACCATCGCATACCTGTTGCAGGACGACGCAATCAATGCGCCAAGTTCGGAGATTCGAGAGCGACAGCTTGAAATCTCAAGAAAGTATCGCCAGCGCTCCGACGAAATCAAGGCTTTGATTGCAAAAGGCGGCGCAAGTGAAATGGATCTGCAGGCCGAGATTAGAGACCGGTTGGATGTGCTGGTTCAGCGCACTGAAGGGTTCGGTTGGCAAGAGGACCTCATTCGGGTCCACATCGTCTTTGGCATTCTCGAAGATTCACTACACAGGGTTTCCAAGGGGCTTAGTCCCGCGAAGCGCCTAAAGATTGAGAGCCTGATGCTCGATAGATCTCTCGAGGACTTTTGTCACCAGCAGCTAGCCAAGGCGATAGAAGAGTCTCCAGAGATTGCCGGCAGGCTGGCGATGTTTGGTCGCATGGTTGTGGCGGATGCACTTTTAGAGGTCAGAGATTCGGTCTCGTTGGATCTGATTCTTCCAACACCACTGCCTGAAGATCCAACCGCTCTTGCTCGAGAACAGTTCAAAGCACTTGAGCCACTCACCTCAGAGCTCATTGCTGAGCACACTTTGAGGATGGACCGACTAGGCCTTACCGCGTAGTCGAATGGCTTCGAGCTCTTTGGCCTCTAGAGCCTGACGAGTCTTGTTTAGGTAACCGACTGCGAACCAAGCTGCCGCGGGCATTCCCAACATCACTACGAACCAGATCCAAGCTTCCTGCTGGCTAAATCCAATCCAAGTCAGGACAATCCAAAGTAGCGAACCGGTTGCGAGTGCAATGCTCGCCGGAACGAGGCGACCGTAGAAGTCAGACCTTGGAAGCACAAACGGTGCTACCAGCGCGAGTAGAAGTGCGTAGACGAAAATTACTGCAAGTTCCATTAGGCGATGAATCCCACTCTGCGGCCGCTGTCCGCGCCAATCTCTACGTAAGCAATGGAAGCAGTTGGAACCAGCATGGTCTTGCCCTTGTCATCGGCAAGCTCAACTAGTGGGGTTCCCTTGGCAATTGCATCGCTGATTTTGTCAGCTAGCTCTTTTGCGCTCAGTGGTGAATCAAAACTCAGGTCTCTGCCGTTTTCTCTAATGCCGATTCGAACTTCCATGACTCTCCTTGGTAAGGCATCTAGGTTACGACATAAAAAATGTCACCCTTGGCACCTAGATTAATCGAATGGCAAAAATCTCTCTGGGCAGAACCGAGCTAGACAGCTCGCAAAGCGCGGTGATTCTCGGATGCCCGGGTGCGGGTAAGACCAGCACCATCGTCGATTTGGTTTCTGAGCTAGAGGCCATAGGGTTCGGGCCACATGAGATTTTGGTGCTGACGCCTTCGAGACTGGCGGCAAATCTGCTCAGGGATCAAATAGGTGTCAACTCCAAGTTGGCAGCCAAGGCTCCTCGCGCTCGCTCGGTTTCTTCCTATGCCTTTGGGGTGCTGAGTAACCAAAACCCCGACCTAAAGCTACTTTCGGGCGCTTCTCAGCAGGCGCTGATCGCAAACTTAATCGGCGATGCCGTTGCCGCAAAGCAACACGTCAGCTGGCAGGTTGACGCTCTAACCTGCGAGCTGCAGGGATTCCAAACTGAGGTGAGGGATCTGCTAGCAGTGGTTATTGAGAACCAGATTTCGGTTGATGAACTAACGCGCTTGCAAGCGCAGTACCCAAAGACAAAGCTGCAAGTCGCAATCGATCTGCTACCCAAATACCGGGAGCTTCTTGAATCCCAAAACGCGATGGACCCATCGGAATTGCTGGTCAGAGCCACTGAGCAAATTGGAGATAGCGACAGGCCTCGATGCCTGATAGTTGATGACGCTCAGGATCTATCGCCAGCCGCGCTAAATCTGGTCTCAACCCTTGGGGCTGGAACCGTGAGTTTCATACTCGGAGATCCTGACGCTGCGGTCTTGGGCTTTCGTTCGGGTGCCGACTCTTTTGTATCCCACTTCAAATTCCCTCAGGTCTCGCTTCCAAACCCTGACTCGGACCAGGGAAAGCTCGGCCTGCTTCAACGCATAGCAAACCGTATCCCGACCGGCCTAGCGGTGGCCCACAGACCAAAGTCCGAGGCCGAGCAAGTAATAAGTGCTCAGGTCTTTGAAAATCAGTCGGCGGAAGCCGATTGGCTGGCCGCCAAACTTCGCAGGGCAAAACTGATAGACCAAATTGGCTGGGATGAGATGGCGGTGATTGCCAGGACCAGGACCCAGCTTGATCAACTGGCTAGTGACCTGAGCGCGAGAAGTGTCCCAGTGAGAATCATCGGGGTTCAACAGGCGCTGAAAAATCAGCTTGCTGCGAGGGCGGTGTTGGATTTTGGTGCTCTGGTTTACGGGTTTGCCAATCAGCAGGATATCGAGCAGTTGCTTGCCTCACCTCTGATTGGACTTGACGCGCTTGGCATTCGAAGGCTCTTCAGAGAGCTAGCTCAACTTCCAGAGAATCAGGGGCTATCTCGCTCGGAGCTGCTGAAAGGCTTGTTCTCCGAGTTAGTTGAATCCGAGTCTTTCGAGGTCAAGGCGCTGAATCGAGTGACCGAGGCAAGATTCAGGCTTGCCAATCAGGGAGATATCACCGCCCATCAGTTTGTGAGTGCCGCGAGCGAATTGATCAATCTAGACCGCTTGAAGACTCTGTCTCGAGGCCGTGGCACGCTCGCGCTGGCCAGTAGTCGCGATCTAGATGCGCTGCTGGAATTGTTTGCGGCCGCTGGCCGCTTTGACCTCAGGGAAGCTGGCCCGGCAGCCGAATTCATAAGGCATCAGTTAGAAATCTCCATCCCGGAGGATTCCCTCGCCCCAATCGGCCTGAGGCCAGCCGTGACTCTTGCGACAAGTGCCCAGCTCGCTGGTCGCAGGTATGAGTTGGTTGCTCTTCCAAGATTGCAGGAGGGGATTTGGCCAAACCTAAAGCCCAGAAGTTCGCTTCTGGGGGCCAGTAGTTTGCAGTCCTACCTGCTCGGTCGTTCCACCTCTCCAGAGCTGCCAGCCGGTAACGAGTTGGCAGATGAACTCCGTGCCTTTTATAAGGCTGTCGGTTCACATCGAAGTCAGCTCTTGCTCTCAGCCATGAGTGCTCAGGATGAGCAGCCATCCCAGTTTTTTACGATGTTCTCGATAGCAAGCAAGCGCAACGAAGACCAAATTGATTTTGATATCCGGCGTCAGGTTGGAAAGCTTCGAGCCAAGGCAGTACTTGGTCAACCGGAAGCGGTAGCGACCCTGGCTGCTCTAAGTCTCGCGGGTGTTCCCGGAGCACACCCCAGGAACTGGCAGGGCCTTCTAAATATTTCGAGTTCAGATCCGGTTGTGGCCGAGGGCGAGGAGCTCAGACTGAGTGCATCCAAGCTCGAAGCTTTTGAGAAGTGCCCCTTGCACTGGTTTATCGGAACCTTTGGTGGCCAGACTGGAAGCTTTCAGGCATCTCTGGGGACCCTGCTCCATGCTGCCTTGGAAGCGAGTGCGCAGGGCGTCGAGCTGACTGACTTCGTAGAGTCGAATTGGCACAGCCTCGAATTTGAGTCAAAGTGGCACGAGCTAAGTCAGCAACGAAGAGCCGCGAAAATGCTTGCGTTGGTGGCGCAGTATCTGGACCGAGCAAACAATCTGGTCGCTGCGGAGCGTCCCTTTGAACTCAAGGTAGGAAACCTAACCGTCTCAGGAAAGATCGATCGAGTTGAGAGTTCCCCAGATGGCTTAGTGGTCGTTGACCTCAAAACTGGCAAGGTTCCAACCTCAGGAGAGGTTTCCAATAACCGTCAGCTTGCCCTCTACCAGCTAGCGCTTCGTGGTCAGAATCAGAGCGTTGCAGGAGCGCGGATCGTGGCAGTAGGAGGAGATTCGCTAAAGGTCTTGGAGCAGCCAGCGCTAGAGACTCAAAGCGAGGAAGAGATCAATCAGCTGCTCAATCGAGCGAGCCTAGAAATCGGCTCCGATCAATTCTCAGCGAGCATCGGTTCGCACTGCCGAGAAGATGGAAGCTGTCAGCTCTTACTTGCCAAGGCGGTTCAGCATGGCTAGGTATTCGGCTCAGCAGATATTCGAAGTGGTTTCAAAGCTTGAGCTAACCGCAGAGCAAGTTGCGGCCATTGAGCACGAGGGTGGTTCGGCTTTGGTGGTGGCTGGTGCCGGGAGTGGAAAAACCGAACTCATGTCTATTCGGGCCATGTATTTGGTGGCCAATGAGCTTGCACGCCCAGAGCAAATCCTTGGACTCACCTTTACCCGCAAAGCTGCCTCTGAGCTAGCAATTCGCGTATCAAACGGGTTGTTTGCGCTGCGAGAATCCAAGTACTGGCCAAGCGCTCTCGGGGATGAGTTTCAACCACCCAAAATTGCCACCTACAACTCGTTTGGCAATGAGATATTCAGAACCCTCGCGCTGCAGCTCGGTTACGAGACCGACGCGACTCTCATAACCGAGGCAGCTTCGGTATCGCTCGTGAAAGAGCTACTTAGAGATATTGATTTAGGAAGCTTTGGAGCGCTGGGGGAGTACGAGCGCACGGAATCGCATCTCATCTCCCTTGTTCTTGTAGCCGCGGGAGCAATGACTGACAACCTGGTCGAATCAGCGGAAGCCGTTGAAGTTTTTGAGCGCTTTGCAAATCTGGCCGGCTCACTTCCGCAAGCTGGCGGAAAGGCTGAGCTACTCGGATACACCCGTGGTCACATAGCGTTGGCCGAGCAAAACAAACTTGTTTTCCAGCTGGCAGGGGAGTACCAAAGGCTCAAGGCCTCTAGAGACTTAGTCGACTTTTCGGACCAGATTGCCCTGGCCTACAAAGGTTTAGTAGAGCACCAAGTCCAACTCGATTTCAGCCACATCATGCTCGATGAGTATCAGGACACGTCGTCGATTCAAACAATGCTGCTTGCCAAGTTGTTCTCGAACGCGGCCGTTATGGCCGTAGGCGATCCAAATCAATCCATCTACGGTTGGCGTGGAGCCAGCAGTGCAAATCTAGAGAGCTTTGCGGATGACTTCTCCAGCACTGCCACCTATTCACTGTCCAAGTCCTGGAGATCTTCGAGTGCCATAGTTCGGGCGGCCAACGAGATTAGTTCTAGCCTTTCGACCTCCGGCCTTGCTGCGTTGAAACTCAGCCCCGGGAGGCAATTCGAAGATCGAGTGGTCGCGGCGGTTTTTCAAGACGAGGTGACCGAGGCCAAGGCGGTGGCTAGCTGGCTGAGTGAGAATCTCACCCCTGAACTGTCTGCCGCAGTGCTATTTCGCTCTAAGTCCGCAATGGGAATATTCGCGCAGGAGCTTACGAGTGCCGGGCTTGAAATTGAGGTGACAGGACTATCTGGACTGACTGAGACACCAGAGGTAATCGACCTAATTTCAGCCCTTCGAGTGATGATCGATCCCGACGCTGGCGTTCACCTGATGCGCCTGCTGGCAGGACCGAGATTCAGGATTTCGGCTCGAGATTTAGCAAAGCTTCATGGCTGGACTAGAAGACTTTCAAGGCTAAAAAAGGCCGGCTTTGAGACCCCTATCACCATCATCGAGGCGCTAGACCAACTTCGTTGGCAGCGAAACCTCAACGATCTGGAGCTTTCCGAGGCTGGCCACGATCGCATGAAAGCTGCTGCCGAACTTATTCATAACATGAGGCAATACAACTCGCTCAACCTAACCGAATTGGCTTGGGTGGTGGTTCGGGAGCTAGAGCTCGACATCGAGCTGTATGCATACTCCAAGTCCAAGAATCCACTGGCCAACCTCCAGGCATTCATTTCTCGGATTTCCGATTACGAGCAGAGCACTCAGCGGCCAAGTTTGAGAGGCTTAATCACCTGGCTTGATTACGCCCTGGAGCACGAAACTTTCGAACTTCCTAAATCTGGAGCCAAGGCGGGCGTTGTTCAGCTGATGACCGTTCACTCCGCCAAGGGCTTGGAGTGGGATCTGGTTGCCGTTACAGGATTGGTAGATGGCTCATTCCCAGTTGGATCTCGCGATTCAGCTGGTTGGCTAAGCGCCGGCAAGCTCCCTTTTGAATTGCGCAAAGATGCAGTGGCGTTGCCCAAGATGAACCTCAAAGTTGAGAACCAAAAAGAGCTGGATA
>Ga0129324_10002978_pt1 | contig 10149 bp, 10 predicted proteins | sample CPBDNA_7_FD_96879 | JGI IMG/M metagenome (GOLD analysis project Ga0129324, IMG submission 96879) | Freshwater to marine salinity gradient microbial communities from Chesapeake Bay, USA - CPBay_Spr_15_0.2_DNA | ecosystem: Environmental > Aquatic > Marine > Coastal | place: USA: Chesapeake Bay... | reverse complement strand
TGGTTTTGATCTTTTGAAAGCTCATGAGATGCTCAAACCTTATATTAAAGGTTATCACTTAAGTGATAACAATGGGCTAAGAGATAGCAATAAAGAGTTCACAAAAAAATCATGGTTTTATAATAAATTAAAAAAAAATGTTAAATATATTTCAATTGAGGTGTATACAAAAAATATAAAAAAACTAAAATCATTGCAAGATCTCATTAGAAAAAAATATGACATCTAATATTAAAGATTTTACAATCAAGCTACCTCAAACTTTGGAAGTCATTCTCAAAAAAATCGATCAAAATTTAAAAGGGTTGGTGTTTATTGTTGATGAAAAAAATAAACTTTTAGGGTCAATTAGTGATGGCGATATAAGAAGAGGATTAATAAAAAAAAATATTGAAAAGCTTGTAACAATTAAATCAAAATTTGTAAACACCCAACCTTTTTTTCTGGATTTTAAGATTGATACAAAAGTAATTCTTAAACATTTACAAAATAGAAAAAATAATAACAAATTTAAATGTATTCCACTAGTAGATGGCAACAAAATTATTAAAGATATATCTACAATAGAAAATTTACGAAAATATCCTATCGCAAATCTAAATTTAGGTAATCAAGAGTTCAGTAAAGCATTCGATGCAATCAAGTCTGGATGGATATCTTCTAGAGGCTCATATGTTAATCAATTCGAAGAAAGTTTTTCCAAATACCTTGGTGGTGGATATTCAGTAACAACGTCCAGCGGAACAACAGCATTAGAACTAGCCTTAAAAACATTTGGAATTGGCAGGGGTGATGAAGTAATCTTGCCAAATTTTTCTTTTGCAGCAAGCATTAACTCCATCATTAACGTTGGAGCTACACCAGTAGTTGTTGATATTGAGGATGATACATGGACCATAGATATTGATAACATAAAAAAAAAAATCTCAAAGAAAACCAAAGCTATAATGCCAGTACATATATATGGTCAGTCATGCAGATTAGATGAAATTATTCAAATCGCAAAATTAAAAAAATTATATGTTATTGAGGATGCAGCAGAGGCATTGGGTGGAGTATACAAAGGAAAAAAAATTGGATTAAGTGGAGATTGTGTGTGCTTTAGTTTTTATGCAAATAAAATTATTACCACTGGAGAGGGTGGAATGGCTGTATTTAAAAGAAAAAAATATTCAAAGACTGCAAATTTAATAAAGAATCATGGAATGAGTTCAAAGATTTTTTATTATCATACTGTAGTTGGTTCAAATTTTCGTATGACAAACCCCCAGGCCGCAATTGGATTGGCTCAACTTAATAGAATTAATGAATTTTACAATTCAAGAAAAAAAATTTTTAATTATTACGATAAAAAATTGAGCAAATTCAATTTAATAAGACTTCTTCCTAAAAATAAATGGTCAAAAAACTCATATTGGCTCTATACGATAATTGTTCAAAATTTTAAAAAAAAGGAAAGAGATAATCTAATGAAAAAACTTCTTGCCAAAGGAATAGAGACTAGACCTGGATTTGTAGTATTTGATCAAATTGAAATATATAAAAAATATTGTAAAGGATCATTTCTAGTAAGCAAAAAAATATCTGAAAGTAGTTTAAGCTTACCAACAACAGGTATAAATTATGAAGATCAAAATTATATAATTTTACAATTACTAACAGAAATTAAAAAATTATATAAAGTTAAAAGATGAAAAGAATTATTGCATTGATACCTGCAAGAGAAAGAAGTGTTAGAATAAAAAATAAAAATCTAAAAAAAATATGCAAACAGCCACTAATATGGTGGACTTTGGAAGCTGCAAAAAAATCAAAATATGTTGATGAAATTTACGTATCCAGTGACTCATTAAAAATATTAGATTATTCAAAAAAAAATAATGTGGAAACTATAAAAAGACCAAAGAATATTTCTAGTCATTTAGCAACAAAAAAAGAAGTAATTTACCATGCTTTAGATTATTTAAAAAAAAAAAACAATTTTTTTGATTATCTTATCTACTTACAACCAACCTCGCCACTTAGAACAAATCATCATATTGACTATGCTTTGAATAAAATTTTAAAAAAAAAAATTTCTGGTTTAGTATCAGTATCGAGACAATCTGATGAAAATTTATGGAAACTTAAGGTAAAAAATAACAAGGTATTTAATAATGTAGCAAAAAATAAAAATTTTGTAACAAGATCACAAGATTTAAAAAAAATTTATAAACCCAATGGGGCGATATTCATATTTAATTTAAAAAAATTAAAATATAAAAGTCAATTTGATATCTCAAAAGGTTTCGAAATTTATGAAATGGATAGGTTAAGTTCAATAGATATAGATGACCATTATGATTTTAATTTAGCTGATTTAGTATTGAAAAATAGAAATGGGAAAAACTAATTTAATTGTTAATTAATTGTTTTTTCCAAAAATTTCCTTATTTGAGCACCGGCTGTTGCATCTATGTTACCCAAAAAGTATTTTAAAGTTCTAATGTCAGGTGATGAGAGTTTCTTGTTTTTATAATTAAGATCTAGATAAAGTTTTATTTTTCTATTAAATTGAATTTTCGAATTAACAAAATACTTTTTATTTTCGATCTTATGTAAAATATTTCTGTAGATCTTGTTTTCTTTGTTAAAGTTTGGAATGATTAAATTTCTATTACTAGCAATTGTTTCAAAAACAATAGTTGAATTAAAGGCAATAACAGCTGAAGCGTTCCTCAAAAGTGAATGACCACTACCACCATCAATAAATCTACAATTCTGAGGTAGGGGATTTAGATTTGATTGTCCTTTTCCATGAACACCGGTTTTACCCTTAAGGATAATTTGAATCTCTGGGTTATTTTTTGCAAACTCGAAAAGATATTTTAAAGTTTGATTATATAATTTACCCCAATTTTTTACCTTAGAACCTGATATAGGTGTAGAACGATTATATTCAATTAAATAAAATACAATGACTTTTTCTTTTGGGGCAATTTTTCTTAACTTATAGGCGTAATCACTTCTAGGGGTTCCAACCACTGCTATTTGATTTTTATGTGCAATTTTACTTTTAATCAAAATTTTTCTTTGACTTTCAGAATAAACTGAAATTTTATAGGACAATGATTTATCATTAAATTTTTTATAAATTTCAGGTGCTCTTTTTTCTTCTAAAGGGGTAAAAGCTGATTCTTTGTGCAAAATAATAAATTTTTTATTCAAATTTTTGCATACTTCCTCAAAATATTTTTCAGCATAATAAAATAAATTGAAGCTTACAAACCCATCAAGTTGTATGAAATATTCAATGTATCTAAAAGTTGAAGTTAAAAAGTTTACATATGAATTTTTTTTTTTAATATCTTTTAATTTAGTTAATTTAGTAAAATAGTCCTGACAATAATTTTTATCAAAAAAACATAAAAAAATTTTTTGTAAAAATGGTCTAGGTAATAGAAAAAAAATTATATTCGACTTTTTGTTTTTAAAAGACTCGATTATATCTTCAGTCCCATTACTTTTTGGAAAAATTAAGATTTTTTTTGGATTTTTTGAGTTTGATTTTATTATTTTGAGTTTTCTAATATTCAGTGAGATTATAAAAGCACATATTTTCGGTGAATTTGTTTTAACAAAAAGATTGATTAAAGCTAAAGATATATAAACAAAAAAAATATAAAGTTTTCTTTTCATTTTAATTATTTTTATTTATTGACCTTATTTTAAATTTTAAACAGATTTTTATTAATACATTAAGTTTTTAAATCTATAATTCAAAAAAATAATTCGAAACATACCTGATTTATACTAGATTTAAAGTTATTTGTTTGATTTAAAAAAAATCTAAAGCTTGCAAATATTTAGATCCAACCTCAAGAATTTATTTATAATTTTTCATCTAGAAAGATTTATAAGTTGCCTCATAATCCTCTGAACGGCAAGAAATTGTTCATTCTTTTAATAATTAAATCTTATTATTTGTTTAAAATTTTTGAAAAATAGTTAAGATAAATAAAAACATATTTCAGATGAGCTTACTTTATTCCTTAGATAAAAAAATGTCTAGAAATCGGCTTGATAATTTTATCAAAAAAGATATTGATGACTTTAAAAAGAAAAAAGATCCAAAGATCTTGTTTGTGGGATCTGGAGGAGAACTCAATAACTATGTTAAAAATTTATCTACCTATTTATATTCTATAGATATTGATCCGTCAAAAAAACCAGATCAAATAATAGATTTAACAGATCCAAATTTTTGCCAAAACTATCTTGGAGAAAAAGTAAATTTAGTTTGTATCTTTGAGGTTTTGGAACATACCAAAAATCCATCTTTAGCTATTAAAAATATTTACAATTTAATTGATAAAGACTCAGTAGTATTGCTTTCAACCCCATTTATTTTTAATATCCATGATGCCCCAAATGATTTTTATAGATTTACAAAATATGGATTAAAAGAAATTTTTAAAGAATTTTCTAAAGTAGAGATAAAAGAAAAAAATGGTTGGCTCGAATCTATTTTTGTTTTAATCATGAGAATTAAAAAAAGTAGAAGTTTTCTAAATAAAATTTTGGGAAACTCATTTTTATTACTTTATTTTTTTTTATATCCTTTAATTTTAATTATTCAAAGTATCTTTAAAACTAACGGTCTAACTACGGGTTATTATCTTAAAGCGATAAAATAAAGTTTTTGATAAAGGACTAATTCTCAAAAATTTCTTTTATTAACAGCAGTGCCTTTATTAAATTAGAAAAATTTGATAAAAAACGATCAAAAACAATAAATATAATCATCAAAGAATATTTATTCATTTCAAACTTGACTGTTCAATTTTTGAACGGTATAAATGTTCAATTTTTGAACATATGAAAAACAACTTAGATGAGTTTAATGTATTAAGAAAAATACAAAGTAATCCAGATTTAACTCAAAGAGAACTTGCAAAAGATTTAGGATTTAGCCTAGGCAAACTAAATTACTGCTTAAAAGCTTTAAATAGCAAAGGACTCGTCAAAATAGAAAATTTTAAGAAAAAGGAAAAAAAACTTTCATATATTAAGAAATACATTCTCACACCGAAAGGAATTGATTTTAGAATAAAATTAACAATTCAATTTATGAAAAGAAAAATGAAAGAGTATGATGAGCTAAAATCAGAAATTGAAGAAAAGAATTAAAAAATGTGGGTAGTCATTAAATATAAAAAAAATCAATATTATTCTTTAGTTAAGGAATTCATAGATACTTTTGGTAAAGAGGTGGAATTTTACAAACCAATTATAAGGTGCGAAAAACCCTCAATTAAAAAAAAGTTTACAAACAAGAATTTGTTAAATGATTATGTATTTTGTTTTCATAAAAAGCTAGAAAATTTTAAACTAATAAATGTCCTAAAAAATTTAAGAGGTCTAAAAGAGATAATAAATGGTCATGTATTTAACCAAAAGGAAATTTCAAATTTTATAGAAATGTGCAAATCACATGAAGACATTAATGGGCTTATAACACAAGAATTTTTTAATCAATTGGAAATTACTAAGGGTAAGTTCGTTACAGGTCCGTTAACAAATTTAATTTTTGATGTTGTATCAAGGAATTCGAAAAAGTTAAATATTTCGATAAACAATAAAACAATAATATTAGATAAAAAAACTGGTTATATTTACCAGCCAATTTAATTGTTGTTTTTTAAAAAGTATGAGAAACTTGAAATCTGAATTCAGGAAAGTGCGGAGCTATGCCCAAATCAAAAAATATACCTATACTTACAAAAACACAAATACGCTAATATTAAAATTATTAATAAATATTAATGAATAATATTAAAATTATTTGTTTTGATTTAGATAATACATTGTGTAAAACAATTAAAAATAATTATCATAAATCAACTCCTATAAAAAAAAATATAAACATACTTAACAAATTATATGAGTCTGGATATGTGATAAAAATCTTTACTTCAAGATTTATGGGGAGATCAATGGAGAAATCATCAATAGCAAAGAAGATGGGATACAATTTAACTGTAAGACAGCTTAAAAAATGGAATGTAAAATATCATAAATTAATAATCGGTAAGCCTTCATACGATCTGATCATTGATGATAAAGCCTACGGATATGATAATAAATGGTCAAATAAACTTTTAAAAATTATTAAAAGGAAAAATTGAAATATTCAATCACTGGAGGAGATAGTTCAAATATCTTAAAAAAATAATTATGAAAAATAAAATACATAATATTAATACACTTGCTAAAATCCTTAAAAAAAAGAGAGAAAACGGAAATAAAATAGTTCTTTGTCATGGTGTTTTTGATCTCGTTCATTTTGGTCATATTGCTCACTTTAAGCGTTCTAAAAGTTTTGGAGATATTTTAGTTGTAACAATAACTGCAGATAAATTTGTAAATAAAGGTCCTAATAGACCATACTTTAGTCAAGATTTGAGAAAAAATTTTTTATCAAACATTGATTTGATAGACTATGTATCTGAAGTAAATTCTCCTTCAGCAATAGAAGCAATTAAAAAATTGAAACCAAATTTTTATTCTAAAGGTAAAGAATATGAAAATTCAAATAAAGATATAACAAATAAAATTAAAAGTGAGATTTGTGAGTTAAAAAAGCATAATGGAAAAATTGTTTATACTGATGACGTAACCTTCAGTTCTAGTAAAATTTTGAATGATTTAGAAGTTTTACTAAGCCCTCAACAATTAAAAGAGGTTAGAAACATAAAAAAAAATGAGAATTACGATACTTTATTAAAAAAATTTGAGGAATTAAAAAAATTAAAGGTTTTGGTAATTGGAGAGCTTATACTGGATAAATATACACTTTGCGAACCACTGGGAAAATCAGGAAAAGATCCAATAATGATGTTTAAAAAGGATGAGAGCAAAATGATTATGGGAGGCTCTGGTGCAATAGCAAATAATCTTTCAAATTTTTGTAAAGAAATAAAATTGATTTCATATGTTGGGAAAAATATAAATTCAAAAAGATTTGTACAAAAAAATCTAGATAAAAAAATTAAGAAAGAATTTCTTTATATCAATGGTCCGACAATTCAAAAAGAAAAATTCATAGATAAAAATTCTGGTAGTAAAGTTATTGGTTTTTACAATTTTGATGATAGCTTTATAGATAATAGAAACCAAAATAAATTAAAAAATCTATTAAAAACAAACCTTAAAAAATATGATTTAGTAATTGTTGCTAATTATGGGCATGGGTTAATTAATGATGAAATTGCAACATTAATTTCAAATAAAGCAAAATTTTTGGTTGTAAATTCTCAAATTAATGCAGCAAATATTTTTCACCATAGTTTGAATATGTTTAAAAAAGCCACATGTACCATAATTAACGAGGGTGAATTAAGGCATGAAATGAGAGATAGGCATACTGATATAGAGTTGCTAATAAGAAAATTTAGTAAATCGATAAATTCTAGCTATATAGTGATAACAAGAGGCAGTGAAGGTTCCAAGTTATTTGATACAAAAAAAAATAAATTTATAAATTCAGCAGCCTATGCAACTAAAATAATTGATAAAATAGGAACGGGAGATACTTTGATGGCAATTTTTGCAATTTTTTTAAAGAGCACAAAAAATCCAGAATTATCTTTATTTATTTCATCTCTTGCAGCATCTCACAATGTGCAAAAGATGGGGAATAGTTTAAACATTTCTCCAAATTTAATTTTAAAAACTTTACAACACTTAATTTAAATGAAAAAAAGATTTTTGATAATTGGAAGTAATTCATTCTCAGGTTCTAATATGATAAATTTACTTTTATCAAAAAACCATCAAGTTATTGGCGTAAGCAGGTCTAACGAAATAGAAAAAGAATTCATAAATTATAAACAAAATAAAAATATTAAAAAATTCAAATTTTATAAGATAGATATCAACAAACATTCACAAAGAATAAAACTGAATGATATCGTTTTGAAGTTTAAGCCTAATATTGTTATAAACTACTCAGCACAAGGAATGGTGGAACAAAGCTGGATAAATCCTGAGGATTGGTATCAAACGAATCTCGTATCACAGACAATTTTTTATAAAAATATTCAAAAATTTAGATTTATTAATAAGATAATACACGTAAGTACTCCCGAAGTGTATGGAAGCTATAATCAAAAAATAAAAGAAAATATAAAATTTAATCCCAGTACTCCTTATGCTATTTCAAGGGCAGCCATGGATTTACATTTACTTTCATTATATAAAAATTTTCGTCTTCCAATAATACTTACAAGAACAGCTAATATTTATGGGCCAGGACAACAGCTTTACAGAATAATACCAAAAACATTTATTTGCTCAAAAAAAAAAATAAAGCTAAATTTACATGGTGGTGGAAATTCAATAAGGTCATTTATTTTCATGGATGACGTATCTGAAGCAACATATATACTTTCGCTAAAAGGTAAAATAGGTGAAACCTATCACATCTCAAATAACGAATTTATTTCAATTAAAAAACTAGTTTTACTAATTTCAAAAATGCAAAATATAAGTTTTAATAAATTATGCAAAACAGATGTTGATAGAATTGGGAAAGATAGGGCATATAAGCTAAACTTTGATAAATTAAAAAAGTTAAATTGGAAACCAAAAGTAAAATTAAAAGATGGTCTTTTAATGACACAAAAATGGATAGAAACTAATCTGAAGTTTTTTATGAGTAAAGAACTTCACTACAAACATAAAAAATAAGTCAATGAAAATAATTGTAACAGGAGGATGTGGTTATACAGGAACTATTTTAACCCAGGAGTTAATCAAACTTGGCCATCATGTAATTGTCATTGATACACAATGGTTTGGAAATCATTTAAAAAAAAATAAAAAATTAAATATAATCAAAAAAGATATTAGAAGTCTTGATGATAAAATTTTTGATAAAGTTGACACGGTTGTCCATTTAGCAAATATTGCTAATGACCCAAGTGCAATATTAAACCCAGATTTATCATGGGATATAAATGTTCTGGGAACTAAAAAAATTGTAGAGCAAGCAATAAAAAAAAAGGTTAAACATTTTATTTTTGCAAGCTCTGGAAGTGTTTATGGTGTAAAAAAAGAGAAGAAGGTAACAGAGGAATTAAGTTGTGTGCCTATTTCAGTTTATAATAAAACAAAAATGATATCTGAAAAAGTCTTACATAGTTATTCAAACAAAATAAAAATTCACTGTATTAGACCTGCAACTGTTTGTGGTTTTTCTCCCAGAATGAGGTTAGATGTAAGTGTAAATATGTTTACTTATCAAGCACTTAAAAATAAAAAAATAACCGTGTTTGGTGGAAAACAAATAAGACCAAATATCAACATTAAAGATTTAGTAAATGTGTATGTTCATTTCATAAAAAATCCAAAAATAAAATCTGGGAATTATAATGCTGGATTTGAAAATTTAAAAATTTTAGATATAGCAAATTTAGTTAAACAAAAAATTCCTTGTAAAATTGATATTATAAAAAAAAATAATGATCCAAGGTCTTATAGACAAGATTCAGGAAAATTATTAAAAACTGGTTTCAAGCCAACCTCAAGTGTTAAAAAAGCAATTTTAGATATAAAAGATAAATATGAAAATAATGAAATTATTTTAGACGAAAAATGTAATACTGTAAAGTGGATGAAAAAGATTGGTCTCAGCCGTGGGTAAAGAAATTAATTTACTTGAGAAATACCCAAAGTCTAAAAGAGATACTGCATCAAGGGCAAATCAAAAGACAGAATTTGATAGAAAGATAGCAAGAAGATTTGATAAAGAATTTTTTGATGGAGATAGGAAACATGGATATGGTGGACTTAATTATAATGAGAGATTTTGGAGTCCTGTGATACCAAAATTCATAGAATATTGGAATTTAACTAAAGAATCCTCAGTTTTGGATGTTGGATGCGCCAAAGGATTTATGTTGTATGATTTAAAAAAGGCAATTTCTGATATCAAAGTCGAAGGTGTTGATATTTCTAGCTATGCAATTGATAATTCCAAAAAAGAGATAAAAAGATACCTTAAAGTAGGTGATGCAAAAAATCTACCTTATGAAGATAATTCTTTTGATGTAGTCATTTCTATTAATACTATTCACAATCTTGATATAGATGAATGTGCAATTGCTC
>Ga0129324_10002974_pt1 | contig 10157 bp, 5 predicted proteins | sample CPBDNA_7_FD_96879 | JGI IMG/M metagenome (GOLD analysis project Ga0129324, IMG submission 96879) | Freshwater to marine salinity gradient microbial communities from Chesapeake Bay, USA - CPBay_Spr_15_0.2_DNA | ecosystem: Environmental > Aquatic > Marine > Coastal | place: USA: Chesapeake Bay... | reverse complement strand
CTTACCATCATACGCAAAATAATTAGTGTTATTCGCGAATGTAGACTCGACTAGTCCAGTACTACGTCCTGGTCGATTTCCGCCATCTGGACCACCACCACCAGCAGCAACACATAGAATCCCAGAAATATCATTTACAGTAACATCTGCAATATGTTGTTTTCCGATATACATTAATCCGCCGCCATTTCCACCTGAATTGCCATTTGCATGTGTTGTTTCATGACTCTGACCTCCAGGGCGTGTATTCCAATAATAAATATCACCTGTTTGTAAAATAACATTGAATTGTATTCTTGTACCTTTACCACCATTAGTCGCTTTGCCACCTTCTACTTTTAATCGTAAGGTGACGCTATCTGTCATTTACAGTATACTATATATGTATTACACGTCTAAAAATATGTATATAGTACACACATATTATCCCCATGTATGTTTTGCCGTATATGCGTTAATTAAAAATGGAAATCCCCAAAAATTGATGTAAAGAACTTCAGAAAGTTGTTGTACAAAAACCATTCAAATACATACTTGTATATTTCTATTACACTCTACATTCGCACACCTACTTATTACGTTCGCGCATATTCACGTTTGTCTGTCTCTATCGTTCTGTACAGATATCATGTCATCTTCTTCTAATGCAACAAATGATGCTCTTGCACAACAATATCAGCGTAAGACGGATAAACAGCATGTGCTAGATAATCCAGATACCTATATTGGTTCCATTGAAAAAGTGGATTGTGACTTATGGGTCATGGCGAATGATGGGCTTGCAATAGATGGTGGAGATGATGACAATGATGAATCCGTACAGGATATGAACGAAACAAATAGCAAGGTAAGTCAAGATACAGACGCAGTTAGTACAACATCCTCCCAGCAGAAGCAGCCGCAATCCAGTAAAATAACATTGAAAACAATAGAGTATGTGCCTGGATTATATAAATTGTTTGATGAAGGTATTGTAAATTGTCGGGATCATGTGATTCGGATGATACAGTCGACTACGCCAAACAAACGATTGGTATCACATATTGATATTGACATTGATGAGAAAACAGGTATGATTACGTTGATGAATGATGGAAATGGAATAGACATAGCCAAGCATCCTACGGAAGATATGTGGATTCCAGAGATGATTTTCGGACATTTGCGTACATCGACTAATTATGACAAAACACAGAAAAAGATTGTAGGAGGTAAGAATGGATTTGGATTCAAATTAGTATTAATTTGGTCGAAATGGGGGAAAATCGAGACAGTGGACCATACACGAGGACTTAAATATGTACAAGAGTTCCATAATAACTTGGAGAAAATCGATGAGCCAACTGTAAAGAAATCGGGTGGTGCAGCTAAACCATACACGAAAGTGACATTCTTACCGGATTATGCTCGGTTTGGGGTTTCTGGATTATCCCCAGATATGATATCTTTACTGAAAAAGCGCGTATACGATATCGCAGCAGTAACTGATGCATCAACCAGTAAAAAAATAAGGGTGAATTATAATCAACAACCGGTTCCAGTGAAGAATTTTCAGCAATACCTAGATTTGTACATTGGTGGGAAAATAGTAACAAAGCGTGTATATGAACAACCAGACCCAAGATGGGAGTATGCCGTTGCAATGGCGCCTAAACATGAATTCACGCAAGTATCCTTTGTGAATGGGATTTGTACGTTTAAAGGTGGAAAACATATTGATTACATATTAGGTCAAATTTTACGGAAATTGTGTGCATATATTGAAAAGAAAAAGAAGATAGTAGTGAATCAGGCGACAATAAAAGAACAATTGATATTATTTGTACGATGTGATATAGAGAATCCGAGTTTCGATAGTCAGACGAAAGATTTTATGAATACGCCATCGGCGAAATTCGGTTCCAATTGTACAGTAACAGATGCATTTATTGAGAAGATTGCCAAAATGGGGGTCATGGAGATGGCGTGCCAATTAACGGAAACAAAGGAAGCGGGTAAAACGAAGAAAAAGATGGATGGGTCGAAAACGAAAAATATCCGTGGAATTGCGAATTTCGTAGATGCCAATTTTGCAGGTACAGATAAATCGAAGGAATGTACATTGATATTAGCAGAAGGGTTATCAGCCATGTCTGGAATTGTATCTGGTCTACAGAGTGATGACCGGAATATCATTGGTATTTATCCGTTGAAGGGAAAAGTCTTGAATGTTCGTGGTGCAACAAAGGATATTCGAGATAATCGTGAATTGGCGGATTTAATCAAAATATTAGGATTAGAAATTGGAAAAACATATGATACAATGGCACAAATACAAGCCCAGTTGCGTTACAGTAAAGTAATGATAATGTCTGATCAGGATTTGGATGGTTCGCATATTAAAGGATTATGTATTAATCTGTTTCATAGTATGTGGCCAAGTCTGGTTCATGTGGATGGTTTCTTAAGTTTCATGAATACGCCTATTTTACGGGCAACAAAAGGAAAAGAAATCCTCCGATTTTACAATGAAGGTGAACATTCCGAATGGAAGAAGACGTTTCCGAATGAACAGCCGAAAGGATGGACATTGAAGTATTTCAAGGGTTTGGGTACATCGACTTCTACAGAATTCAAAGAATATTTTGCAAACAAGAAGATTGTGGATTTCCAGTACAAGGGTGCACCAAGTGATAATACAGTAGATATGGTATTCAATAAGAAGCGTACAGAAGACCGTAAACAATGGTTGGAGAAGTATGATAAACATGCATATTTGGATACATCGCATCCTACCGTACCATATGAGTCATTCTTCCATAAAGAGATGGTGCATTTCAGTGTATATGATTGTGAACGTTCAATACCCAATATGGTGGATGGGCTGAAGACCAGTTTACGGAAAATATTATTTTCAGCATTCAAGCGGAAATTAACACATGAAGTGAAAGTCGCGCAATTTTCCGGATATGTGTCTGAAAATAGTGCATATCATCATGGTGAAGCGAGTTTGAATGGTGCAATTGTAAATATGGCGCAGAATTTCGTAGGTTCAAATAACTTGAACTTGTTGGTACCGAATGGTCAATTTGGGACAAGATTAAAAGGTGGCGAGGATAGTGCATCCGAGAGATATATTTTCACATATTTGAATCCGTTAACGCGTGCAATATTCCCAGAAGCAGATGATGCAGTACTGAATTATTTGAATGATGATGGTCAATTAGTGGAGCCTGAATATTATGCGCCAATTATTCCATTTTCATTGGTGAACGGGATTACAGGGATTGGTACTGGATTTTCCTGTACAATTCCATCATATAATCCAGTACAACTAGTTGATTATTTACAGCATCGTTTGAATGGAATCGTAAAAGAAGATATCAAAATGGATTTTGTGCCATATTATGAAGGTTTCACAGGTACAGTAGAACCAGTTGTAGATAATAAGCAGAAATTCCTAATCCGTGGTAGATATGAGAAAATAGCAGAAGACCGGATTTTGATTACGGAATTACCGATTGGTACATGGACAATGAATTATTTGACATTCTTGGAGGAGCTTATGGATGGTACAACTACATCATCCACTACAAAGAAGAAACCAACCGCATCAAATGGTCCAGTAATAAAAGACTTTGTGAATATGTCTACAGAAGTCCATGTGCATATTACTGTACAATTCCCTCGGGGGCGTTTAGGAGAATTGGAAGCAACAAGAGATAGTATAACAACATTGAATGGTGTAGAAAAGGCATTGAAATTGACAACTACAGTCAGTACAACGAACGTGAATATGTTCAATCAAAATATTCAATTACACAAGTATCATTCTGTACAGGATGTTGTTGAAGAGTATTATGACGTTCGTATGGATATGTATGCCAAGCGTAAAGCAGCACAAGTCGCATCATTAGAACGTAAAGTAAAGGAATTGTCTAATCGTGCACGATTTATTACAGAGGTGGTTTCTGGTAAAATCGATTTAAGGAAAATGGCGAATGATGAAGAGACAGATGCATTCTTGGAGAATGCGAAATATGACCGTACAGAACATGACGAGAAATATGATTATTTGACACGAATGCCAATGTATAATATGAATAAGACACGTGTGGAGAAAATCAAACAGGAGCGTGAAGATGCGGTACAATCATTAGACGTATTGAGGAATACATCATTGGTGCAATTATGGAAGCGCGAATTGGATGTATTTGTACAGGAATATCAGAAATACAAGCAATCCAGGGAATTGTTGGTTAAAAAGCAACAACAAGGAAAAATGGCAAATGCAAATAGAGTTAAGATAGTAAAAAAGAAGTCATCTACAGTAAAAATGTAGATAAATACATGCATAAATGTGGTAGTATAAATTAATAAATAAAAAATGATGAAACTCGGTATTATAGGAGGTGGTCAATTAGGGGTAATGTTAATATGTGCAGCAAAACAGATGAATATTCATACGACGGTTTACTGTGATGATGAGAATGCGCCTGCTCGTTTTTTTTCGGATGTATTTATTACAGGTAGTTATGTAGATTATGACCGTATATCACAATTCGCAAGTTCGGTAGATATTATTACATTCGAATTTGAAAATATTCCATATGCATCTCTCAATGAAGCCTGTAAATATACAGAAGTTTTGCCTTTACCCGAAATAAATCAAATTATCCAACATCGTATCCGAGAGAAGGATTTTGTGAATAGTATTCCACCATTGAAGACTACTGAATATGTATTTGTTCGTACAGTCGATGATATTGTCCAGTACCTAGATATGTTACCATGTATATTGAAAACATGTACTTTGGGATATGATGGTAAAGGTCAGTACAGATTAAACAGTAAAAAAGATGTGGATAACCTAATACAATTGGATCCAACCCAAGAATATATTTTAGAGAAAACCGTAGAATTAAGGCAAGAAATTTCGGTTGTATTAACCCGATTTGGAGAGAACCGATATGAAATATATGAGCCGATTGAGAATGTACATGAAGAACAGATATTAAGAGTTTCAGAAATACCGGCGAATATCAGTAAAGAATTATTTCAGAAATCCCAAGAATGGGTAATTGCACTTTCTGAAAAACTGAATTATATTGGTACAATGTGTGTGGAATTTTTCGTTGATATACATGGCGAATTATATGTGAACGAGATAGCACCACGTGTCCATAATTCAGGGCATTTAACGATTGGTACACATACAGTAAATCAATTTGAAAATCATGTACGAGCAGTATGTCGATTAGAACAAAAAGAAACCAAGAAATTGTATAATGCAAGAATGACGAATATAATTGGAGAAGACCCATCATCATCATCATCATCTGGAATGAAAATAGAAGATGCATTTACGGAAAAAGCATTCGGAAAAGATTTCCATTTTGATTATCGAAAAGGAGAAGTAAAACCGAATAGGAAGATGGGGCATTTTACAGAAATCAAGGAATTATTATTGTAAATATTATAAAGGTATATATACGGTTGCTGTTTTCTACTGTAAATATATCACAAACATATGGCAGCAATCAACCCAAGTGTATTACCAGAGTTATCCAATAAGTATATTCCAGGTAAGCATGACCCAGTTGGATGGTATATGTCGGAGAAATTGGATGGTGTTCGTGCATGGTGGATAGATGGGAAAATATATTCGAGAGAAGGACATGTATTTTATCCTCCAGAGTATTTCATAGAGGGATTCCCCACAGATATCATATTAGATGGTGAATTATATATGGGTAGAGGGAATTTTCAAACATGTGTAGGTACTGTAAAAAGACATGTTCCTACAGAAGCCTGGAAAAAAGTACAGTTTGTGGTATTCGATGCGCCAAGTGTATCGGCATGTTTTGCAGACCGATTGTTAGAAGCTGCAAAAAGGATTCCAGTAAGAAATCCACATATACGGATATTGGACCAAATAATCTGTACAGATACAGAACATGTAAATCGTATGTTAATAGAAATAGAGAATAATGGTGGGGAAGGTGTGATGTTGAGACATCCGATGTCATTGTACAATATACATGGGAAAAGAACATCAAATGTATTGAAAGTAAAGACAATGCATGATGCAGAAGCAGTGGTAATTGGACATGAGCCAGGAAAAGGAAGACATGAAGGACGTTTAGGGGCATTGTTGTGTACGATGGAATATACCCCAACCAAGAAATTCAAAATAGGTTCAGGTTTTACAGATGAAGAACGAGAGAACCCACCGGAAATAGGAACAGTAGTATCATATAGATATTTCGAATTAACGAAATCAGGGATTCCAAGATTCCCGGTTTTTTACAGGATTCGTAAATAAAAATTCTTGTTTTTCTGTACAAAAAATATAAATGTGTTTTGTACAGAATTATACATAAGGGTTGAAAACAAAACCGAATATCCATAATAATCAAGATACAAGATACAAGAATGGAACGTACAATTGAACAAATAATGAAAGAACGGGAGGACCAAATGTATCAGTATACATATGAGACACGGGATTTCGATGCATCGGACCAAACATCAACATCAGATATTGTAGGGAAAAATGACAATATGAATATGAATATGAATATGAATATGAATATGAATATGAATCTACATGCACAAACCCTACAAAATCAACCAAATGAATATCAGAAAATTGTACAAGATATTCACTATCCAGTATTAGGAAAAGAGAAATTCCGATTATATTTTTGTGGACAAATTGTCGAATTAGAATTAGATAGTGAATTTGATGATTTAGACCCGCCATTATTGAAATTTTCGAATACATATGATGATAAAGTTTCGTTTGATATTTCGAAGTATAGTGAAGGTGGAACAAGTTTACCAGAAGAATTCCCAGAATATTTGATTTTTACAGTAGAAATAGACGACAAAACATTCACGTACAATATTGGCAATAAATATGAAATTTGTTGTTCTTCACAACCATATGACGAGAGATTTGATGGAATGCAAATTAAAACAACACGAAACGAACAATTCTTTTTACGGTTCGGAGTAGAAGAAGCGGATTATTTTGTATTTCATATTTCAGATCCAAGTAAAAAACCCATTGTATTCAGAGAAGGTATTTTCAAAATGAAATATGACGAATATTATAAGTTACGGTATAAACATCGATTATTTTGATTCATATAAAATTCTATATTCTATATTGTTTACTGATTATGTGTACAATATAGATAATTCAGTAGTGATAAATCAATGTATGTATGACTTTACAGAGTATTATCACTAATAATAACAGGTTTATTCATTATTTGTATGACACGTTCACCATTTAATGTTTGACTCGACAATAGTTCTTTACAAAGTTCACTCAATGTATTTTTATTACGAGACAATATTTGGAAAGCTTCTTTGTAGGCTTCTTTGACTAATGTAAGAGATTCTTCATCCATTTTTTCTTTGGTTTTTTCGGAATATTTGCCACCCATTGCAAGGCTTCTCCCTAGGAAGGGATTACGACCACTCTCTGTTTCTTCATTGTAAAATACTTGTAAATCTTCGCCCATACCGAAATTGCCAATCATGGATTGTGCCAAGTTATTCGCTGTCTTCAAATCTTGTACAGCACCTAATGAGACAAAATCGTCACCATAATATAATGATTCAGCGGCTTTGCCGCCCATGGCAACTACAAGGCGTTTCCGTAGAACTTCTTTTGTGTATAACCCACCATCAATAACGTCTGGGCGTTCATTAAATAAAGTGTATCCACCTGCACCTTCGTATGTTGCCTGTATGGTGACTTTTTTCAGTTCAAAATACTGTATAAAATGTGCTGCCAAGAATGCATGACCGATTTCATGTATAGAAACACGAGTACGTGTATTTTCTGTACGGGTATCATTCCGTTTGGCGATGCCAACCACAAGTTTTTCCAATGCATTTGTTAAATCGATTTGTGTAATTACTGTATTATTTTGTCTCGCGGCTAATATTGCGGCTTCGTTTACTAGATTTTTGATTTGTGCTCCAGAAAATCCACCAGTCATTTCAGCCAAGATGGGGATACTTGTTGTAACATTGAGAATCGGTTTATCTTTCAGGTGTACTTTAAGTATTGATTTACGGGAGTCTACATCAGGTAATGGTACATTGATTACACGGTCAAAACGTCCAGGTCGCAATAATGCACTATCTAATACATCTTTACGGTTGGTTGCGCCTAATATCAGTACACCTTCATTTGCGTTAAACCCATCCATTTCAGCCAAGAGTTGGTTCAGGGTTTGTTCACGCTCGTCATTCCCCAAATTGATTCCTGTACCACGTTGTTTTCCAATGGAATCGATTTCATCAATAAACAGAATACATGGTTGATTGTCTCGGGCTTCTTTGAATAGATTTCTTACTTTTTGAGCACCTAAACCAACGAAGACTTCAACGAATTCGGATGCGGCAATAGAAATGAAATTGGCTTTACATTCGCTTGCAATGGCTTTGGCTAACAAGGTTTTTCCAGTTCCCGGAGGTCCCACTAATAAAATCCCTTTCGGGATTTGTGCTCCAACTGCCGCATAATTGGTGCCATTCTGTAAATATGAGACAACTTCTGCACACTCTTCGAATATTTCAGGACTTCCTGCCCAATCTGCCAATGTGATATTGGCTTTTTCCATATTTTCTCTCACTTCTTGAATACTGGAACCAACACGATTATTTTGTCCACCAAATGGTCCACCGAGTCCCATTCCAGGTCCAGTGTTATTATTACGGCGGAAAGCAAGCATGGCGATTGTAAAAAACAAGTAAAACATAAATCCCGCGTTAATAAATGACCCTACGGCACCGAGTCCACCTGCGATTGAACTGTAGATTGAACTTACGGGTGGCTGTAAAACATACATTTGTGTATGTGACCTACGGCTTGCATCTACGACTTGACTAGATAGTGGAGGGGTAGTGTATGTAATGGTTAATTCATCTATTAAAGAATTTGTATTTCCTTGTTCGCTTTTATCGGTATTATATAATAAAGTACTTTCTACAGAATCGGAATATATTTTCCGCATATCTTCTGTAAAATACAAATATGGGACTTGCTTATGATCGATATCTTCTAATAAGTCGCTAAATGATTTCTCTCGTAGAAATGGTGAAACTTGTTGGATTTTTGAGGAAGTTAATGAGGAAGGAGAAGTCAACCCAGTAGCATATTTACGTGTTGATATGGACATGGGCGCCGAAGGCGCCCAATTGTAGTTGTACCCTTGACCAATCTGTACAAGAATAGCGAATATAGATACACACGAGAGAAACCACATGATAATTGAGGTATGAATCTTATATGTCAATTATCTTTCATATGTTTTTTGTCTGTTTTTCATATTTATATTTATGAAATGTTATAGCTCGTAGGAATACCAATAATATTGACATTATTCATCATGAATTCGACAATATCGGTATCTTTTACTAGATTGGTAGAACCTTGTTCTTCTCCTCCTCCTCCGTTACCACCACCTGTAAATAATCCGCCAAACATAGGTGGTTTGTCTTGTTTGATTGATTGTATTAGTTTTTCTTCCTGTGTTATTTCATCGTTATCTGAATTACCGCTATCATCGGAATTGTCCGAGCTTTTGCTGCTACTATCACTACTACTGTTGTTACTGCTATCGCTACTTTCACTACTTTTAGAACTCTCACTTTTTACAGAATCACTGTCATCTGTATCACTATTCAAGCTTAAACTATCAGATGATGCATTTTCTGAATCTGAACTTGAATCAGATTCTGGTGCTGGTGCTGGAATTGTATGTTCTTGGTTTTCTGTTTTTGTCTCTGGAGAACCTTCTACTGGCTGTTCTGTGGTGATTTCTGCGGTGTCTTCTGTGTTCGTTTGTACATCTTGGTTTACTGGTTGTTCCTGTACAGGTGTATCATCCGTGTTGGTTTTTTCTTTATCAGTCTCTGGTTCTGAATCGGACTCGGAATCACTATCCAATTCCTTTTCTGCTTCATCTTTTATTCGTTTTTCACTTTCTTCAAATGTTTCATCTTTTACTGTATTGTTTTCTTCTGTTGGAGTTTCTGTAGAAGATTGTTCTGTTGGTTCTTCAGTTTGTTCTGCATCGGTTGCTTCTTCTGTTGGAGGTTCTGTAGAAGACTGTTCGGATTCTTCTTCCGTTGTTGGTTCTTCTGTTGGTTCT
>Ga0129324_10002973_pt1 | contig 10162 bp, 12 predicted proteins | sample CPBDNA_7_FD_96879 | JGI IMG/M metagenome (GOLD analysis project Ga0129324, IMG submission 96879) | Freshwater to marine salinity gradient microbial communities from Chesapeake Bay, USA - CPBay_Spr_15_0.2_DNA | ecosystem: Environmental > Aquatic > Marine > Coastal | place: USA: Chesapeake Bay... | reverse complement strand
TAAAGTCTCGCCAAGGACGATGTTTGGGAGGTGGGAAATCTCCAAATCCGACATCATGGAGCGGTAATTCATATTCCAAATCGGATATTGGGCCATGCTTTCGTCGTACTGACCGAGAAACAGCAACGCTTGCCACACGATCAAATCATGGAATTGCACCGGCATATTCGGAATACTGACGTCCACGGTTAGTTCCTGCGGCGTCTTGCGGTATCTGGCATGGATCGTTGTGGCCGCGTCCGGGTTTGGGTACAGGACAATCTGTCCTGCCTCGTCAACCGAGTAATATTGCGGCTTCCCGGCGACTGAACGCGCAGACCCGACCATGAAGCGGTCGTAGAACGTGTTCCAGTCAAGCGGGAGAAGGAATGCTTCGTCGGAAACGCCGGTTGCGGTGAGGTATGCCGAAACAACGCGATCGCGCAGAAGGAACCTTGACAGGTCCGTCACGGATAGATCCGTGCCAGAATAAGCCTTGGTTCCGATCACAAGGTCAGTTTCAAACTCACCCTGCAGCCAGAGCCATGCCTCATGCTTGACCTGAATGGCCCTGTAGGCGGATTGCACCCACCCTACGATGTCACGAAGCCGGCCGGATTGTGCGAGTACGGTCGTTGGCTGAGTGCCAGAAACCGTACCGCTTTCCTGCGCGACTTTTTGGGCCAATTCGAGGAATGAACTCATCAGTTATAGCTGATGATGGAATAGGAATGAATTGGCACATCCTTATAGGTGGTCAGGGTGCCGTTGGTGTCAGTGCGCCAGTCTCGCTTGACGGCGTTTTTCAGCGCCTCAAGATATGGGAGAGTGATAACTGACGGCACACCGCGAGGCACCAACTGAGCGCGACAATTGACGGAAAGCCATACGGGTTCTGTGCCGCCTGGGGTTCCATCCTCGTTGATTTCAATGGTGACGGTCTTGAGGGATCCAATCTCGTCGGCTGTCAACGGCTTTTGGGCAACGATCGGCGCAACGTCTGGAACTTCGATAGTTTCCTTGTCGAAACCAACGGCGTCCATGCGGGCCAGAATTTTTTCAACTCCAGCGCGGTGGTCAATTTCGATCCCAAGATTGGTGGTGGCAAATTCAGCGAGTTGCGATGCCGTAGCGTCTGCAAGGCGAATGATTTTCATTGTGGCTGTCCTGTAAGGAGCGCACGCGAAATCGTTCGAAATAATTCAATGCGAATTAAACCGAATGATTTTTGATGGCGATTTTTAGGATGGGGAATGCGGAAAAGGCCGCCCCGGTTAGGAGGCGGCCTTGATCGTGGTGGGGGTCAGGCTCTTACACAGTGGAGAGCGCGACTGCCCCTGTATTGAGGACGATGCGCCCGTTGCCGGAACCATCGAAGAAGACCAACAGGCTTTCGGCCGGCGCGTTGAGCGTGGCCGTGTTGTTGGTTCCATTCCATGTTCCAGAGGCGAGCGTGACGGTGTGTGCCGCCGTGCCCGATGCGGAGGTATCGACCACATAGAACAAGCCAGCATGATCCGCAGCGTCAACAATGGTTGCCGCGATGATGGTCGATGCGTGGTTGAGTTCCAGCGACTTGACGCCGGCAGTAACGGCAGCGGTTGCCGTCATAGCCTGGTTCTGGCCCTGCAGTTCATTCTTGCTTAGGCCGGTAAGGATCTTGGCCAAATCGGTCAAAGATCCCCGTGCGGCCTGCGCGATGTGCTGCATGGCGCTTGCGCGAGTGAGGAAAGTCATATTCAGCCCTCCTTATGCGTTCGCAACGGCGATGTAGTAGTAGACCTTGGCGCTCTCGGACAGGTCCGTGCCAAGCGTCAGGCCAACGCTAGTCAGCCCGCCAGTGCCTGCGTAAGCCGTGACGCCATCCGCTGCGTTGGTAACGACCGCAGCGGCGGTATCAACCGTGGTGTCGGCTGCCATGCCCAGATACCATTCATGCAAGATGTCGCCATCCGTGATGTTGGTCGATTTGAAATAGTCGGGAGCGAAACCAAGCTCCAACACGATAGCAGCGCCGGTTCCGGTATAGGTTCCGATTTTAATTTGACCCTTCATGGGATCATCCTTTCAAAGAAAATGGGGGAGTGCTGGCGGGCTGCATGGCCCGCCAGATTAGAACCCTCAGAGGGCGGTGACGGCCACTTCAAGGCGCTGCATCCAAGCCTGGTTCAGGATCAGAGACGCATGGTAAGCCTTCCAGCCGACCACGCCTCGCTGGCCAAGTGGGTCTTCCTTGGTCTTCAATCCAACAGGGATGATCGACGGGGAAACCGCACCATGGCCACGGAGCGCCACGTTGCCGAAAGCGTTCTCACCGAAGTAGATGACAGGGTAGACATCGGCTGATGTGCCAGTCGTGCTTTCCATCAAGCCCTTGGCGCCGCCGCCATCAGCCCACGAACCAAGATCGGCAGAGAGGATGTAACGAACGTCCTCAACGGCGCCGATTTCTTCTGGACAGATCACGCTGCGATTGCCGTAGGAAGCCACGGGGATGAAGCCGGCAAGGCCACGGATGTCGTTTTCCAGATCGGTATGACCGACCGCGACATAAGCCGCTTCGATCGAACTGGTGCCGTATGCCTGCGAAGCAGAGAGGATCTTGGTGATCTTCTTGGCCTTCTGCGTCTTGAGTGCGCGGATAATCGCACGCTGCTTGCCAAGCGTGATGATCGTATTCACATCAGTACGGGCAGAGCCGTTGGCGTAGACGACCGCTGTGCCGGCGCGAACGACGCCGAAGTTCAGGGCTTCCATGGTGCGGCCGATATTATCGCCGCACTGCTCGGAAGCGTCATTGAGAACCGGATCTTCGTGAAGGTCTTCGATGACATCGGTGATTTCAACGACCTGGCCGTACTGCTTCAAAGATACCGAAACATCTTCGTAGGCAAAGGCGGTGGCGGTTGGGGTCACGCCCTCGACAAGAGGGGTATCCGACGCGGTGAACGTGATCGGCCGGCGAAACTTGATAGTCGCGCTCTTGTTTGTAGGCATAGGCTTGGAAGTCGCAAACTTCTCAAGGATCATGGTTGGCATTGCGTGTTCGAGCATCTTGCGCTCGGCGTAGACGTTTGTGCGTTGCGAAATGCCGCTGCTGTCAGATTTAGTGGTCATGGTTTCGCCCTTTCAAGGCAAATCCGCACCTGTCCCTAGCGCCGCTTTTGCGCGTCTCGTCTTTCCATTTCATTCCACATCGAGCCGGTATCCCCTTCTTCGGGGATGTCAGCGATAGAGCCTGCGCGGCCTGATCTGGATGGAGATGACGAGCCGGCCAATTGGCGGTCGCGTCGGGAGTTCTGCGGGGATGTAGATGGCGCTGGCTTTTGCAGCGCGGTAAGGTGATGCTTGAACGCTCCAACAACCTCGATGGCCGCCTGTCCGTCCACGATGGAATTTTCATTCCGCTGAACAGCTTCCCGCATGTGCCTGGGTTGGTCTTCTGCCCATTGCAGAAAAGCCTGACCGTTCGCCTTGAGGGTGTCCTGCCAATCCGGGTGGGTCTGTGCAAGGACGTTGGTTTCTCCCTCGATGATCGAGTTCAATTCCTCTTGCGCTTCCTGGGATCTGGCACGTTCTGCATTGTTCAGCCGTTCCATCCTGCTTTCCATGTCCTGAAAGGCAGCGGATACGGGGCCGGCAACTTCGGGGTAGTCTTCTGCGAGAGTTTCCAATTTGCTGGCAGACTGTCGCTCGGCCTCAACTTCGGAGGGCTGCTGGATCTGCTTCTGCAGTTGGGAAATGCGTCTTTGCGAGGCGGCGACACGGCCAACTTCGGAACTAACGCGGTGCTTCAAGCGGTCCACTTCGGCTTGTGATGCCTCGTAGGACTGGCGTAATTCGGGGTCAACATTCACCCATTTGTCTTCGACTTCATCCGTCCGGTCATCCTGCCCATCAGCCTCATCAACCTGATCGCCTGGCAAGCGTTCCTCTTTCAGAGGTGGCTCATCGGCGGTCTGATTGTCTTCGGCGTTAAGCTCGGCCCAAATTGCAGCGTCATCGACTTCTTTATCGACTTCTGCATTTTCGGACACAGGTTCGCGATCGTCTGGCTTAGACGTTTGGTCAGTCATGTTTTCCTCGGGGGATTAGGGCGGCTACTGCGGCCCTTGGTTAACCGAATGCGGATGGCTGATTAGAGCGTGTCCACAAACGGGATGTCCGGGGTGACATCGGCTAGCGTGAGGATGTCCCTCAACGCGGCAATGCGCCCTCGTAAGTTCTCGGTCTTGGCGGCATCAAGCCCTTGGGCTTCAAGATTTCGCTGCAAGTCGTCTATAATTTCATTGACCGTCTTGTCGATCACGCGCCAGGTCTGGCTTTGAGGCTCAACGCGGGTCAAAGTGTGCCCCCACCAGACGGCCCCATCTGACGGGATACGCTGATTTCAGCCGCAAGAGCGCGTTCCTTGCTGTCGATCTTCATTTGCTCGATGCCCAGCTTGTTCTGGAGTTCTTCAACAGTCATGTTGAACTCCTCGGCCAGCTTCATCATCTGAGTTTCGCGGTCCAGAGTTGCCAGCTTGAGCTTCGTATCGCTGTCCAACTGAGCAAGCTCACGCTTGAGCGCAAGCTCGTCGTCGCGGTACTTCTGGTCTGCCGCAGTCGCTTCCGGGTCTTTGGCCGGCCCAGCCTGCGCCTGCATGGCCATTTGCTGCTCTTGCTGCGCCTTGTCGTCGGCCTTGGCCAGAGCAAGTTCAATCTCGGTGTCAGATAGCAAAACCTCGTCGGCCGGGATCATGTTGGCCTGGAATACCTTATTCAGCATGTCCCTGTTTTTCAGCATCAAGCCGTAGACCGGGTGGCCGCCAAACTGTGTGGCCATCATCAACAGGTTCTGAGCCTGCATTTCGCGAACCAGAAGGACGGATGAACCACGGGCGTCCACGTTGTAGTCGCCCTTGATTTCTTCCTTCTTGGAAAACTGCATATTCCAATCGAAGAAGCGCCGAATGATTGGCGTCGTCATGTCGTCATCGAAGCCCTTCACAACCCGGCGAAACACCACGTTGGCGCTGTTCATGAGCATTGCCATGCCCTGCGCGGTCTTGGTTACTCCGGTGCCTTGCTCGCCCTGCGCCATGGCCGGCATAGCGGTCATGTCATCAATGAAGGTCTTGGAAAGCGTGATGATATTGGAAAGCTCAACCTGATGGTTGGGAACGTCAAAGGTTTCAAAGGCCCGCTTGTCCTGCGGAATGCCCTCTTTTGCCCACCAAATCTTGCGCGGTGAGAACTCCCACACGCCGTCACTCGGTTCGACCTGACCCTTGGCAATCAAAATCTGAGGACCGGACGAAAGGCCCGAATTGTCCATCATCGCACGCCACGCGGCGTTCAAGGATTTCTGCGGATCGCGCATAATGTCGGGAATGCCGTATCCGTGAATGCTTTCTTCGTCCTTCACCAGATTGAAAACCGAATACATGCTTTCGCCGCTATCCATCGGATAGATAGCAAATTTCAGCACTTCGCCTTGGCAGAACCAGACGATTGCCTTGACGCTGGAAAGAGGATCAACCTCGTCCATGTCCGCTGCAGTATCTTCCTGCCCAACGGCTAGTGCCAGGTCGCGCATATCCTCGGCCTCAATCGGGCCGGAATATTCCCATACCTGATATACATCCTTGTTGTTCTGCGTGTGGGCCTCGGAAATGCCGCGCAGCTTGGAAAGGTAGGACGGCTCTGAGCCGGTTGGTGTCGATCGAAGCAGGCGCCGGATCGCGTCTTTCTCAAACCCAGACAGCAAAGCAAGCTCACGCAACTGCTTCTTGTTCATGAGGTGGAGTTCATAATCCCCCTCGCCTTCCTGAACAGTGCGTGCGTCAGGGTCAGGATAGTACGACCAGACATTCACCCAGCGGATCGAAGGCTGATCGCCCTCGGCCATGCTCAGTTCAAATTTGTCACCCTCAACGGTCTTCCCGGTTTCAAGGTCTGTTGATTGGGGCTTCTTCCAGCCCTTGCGGATCCGATCGCCAACAACCGGGCCTTTTGCAACCCCCGTGCCCACCTTGCAGGCGTCCTCGATCACATCACGCATTGCCGCGTGGTATTGGCACTCTGTAAGCTGATCCTGAATTTCCTTCTGCATATTGGCTGCGCGGCCGCGAGCTTCCCTCATGACCTCGTAGGCAACCTGCACAATTTCTTCCAGCGCGTTCGCTTCGTCCTCAAGCTCCTGGGTATCCGCGCCGTCTTCTGGCGCCACGCCACCCTCTTTGGCCGATGCTATTTCCTTTTCGCGCTTCATGTCGCGGATTTTATCGCGGATTTTCTTGGCAGCCTCGGCCGCCATGTTGGATTGGTCCGTCAGCGTCGGGACCGGCGTTGGGAAGATGCCCCAATTCAACTCGTCGGTCGGGAATAGCAGATCCATCAGCCGCGCCGACATGCCGTCCGTCTTTGGACGGGTCAGATTGATGTTCAGCTTGGAGTTCTTGCCCTTTTTCAGGGATGCTTCGGTCGAGGCGTCATAGCGGCCATGGTACTGGAGAAGGTTCTCAAGCATACGGCGCTCGATAGGCTCACGACGACTGACGCGCCGGCTGGCCTCTCCGTCCAGCTTGTTGATGATAGCTTCCATGCGTTCAAGCAACGCTTCTTTGGCGTCGTCTGTCTCCGCACCGCTATCCATCTTCAAGAGTTGCGCCATTAATATCCAGCCTGACTATCGCCCACTTGGGCAGGGATGAGGAAGTCGTCCCTCATGGATTGAACGGATGCCACCTTCTTGCCGCTCATGATGAGATAGCGAAGGCAATCCATTAAGTGATCGTGGCGCTTGACAATTTTGCCGTTGTCGTCACGCCGGTACATCCGGTATTCGGTCTTGAAATTCCCCAACGTGGAGAAGATTTTCAGCCGTCCAGTGCTTAGAAGCTGCCAGACCTCATACAACCCGGCCTCAACCTGGTTGTCAGCCGGCAACAGGCTCAGTCCAAGCTCCCGGTAGGTCACGATAAGCTGGCGGCCATCATCTTGTGTGCGGCCACGGGAGGCAGGGTCAATTACGCCCTTGATCCAAGAGCCACGGGCCTTGATAGCCTCGGCATGGATGGGCGGGACGGCCTGGCCCCGGTAATGCTCGGCATAGAGATAGCAAGACCCATCTGCAGGATCCCACGCGCCCCAAATCGCCGCAGTCCGGTTCCAGCCAACGTCAAGCGCATAGGCACGCTTCCAAAAGGCGGGAATGGCAAAGGGGGCAACCTCAATCTCGCCAATGGCAACCGGGTAAATGGCGCCAGACCCAAGTGAGGGAATGCCCTGCGATCGTGCCTCACGCAAATGCGGAGGGGTGGAGGCAAGCAATTCGCGCTGCGTCCGCTCGTCAAGGTGAGGGACATCAGCCCAACCGGCCATGACAGTGTAACGCGACGGCGTGATTTCAGGCATTATCGTCCATGTCCTGCCGGCGCCGCGCTTGGTCGTTGTCGTAGATGCTCGTCGGCATGTCCTCTGGCGGGAATAGAGCGAACATCTTAGCCACCAGAGCATCCGACCTGGCCTTGGTCTTCGCGGTGAATTTGCGCTGCATCTCGGCCATCTCGGTGGCGGTGAGCACATGGTCAAAGGTCATATCGCTGTCTCATCCTTGGCGATGAATTGCATCACGGTGTCGCTCAATCCCTCCAACGGGGTGAAGGTCATCGCAACCCGGCCGTTGGTCGTGGCCGTCCTGATGACAACCTCGCCGTAAACTTCAATCGGTGGCTCCTCGTCCAGCCATACCCAATCTTGAGACGTACCCTCAAAAGAACCACGACCCTGTTGGTATGACTTCAAACCAAGTGTGGACCAGCCGCCCGAAATGTGCTGCACCTGGACGTTATCAACCAAGTCCTGCACGCCCTGCTTCCATGAGGGGTTGGCAAGCAAATAACCCGGAACCATCCCGGTTCCAGTCGTCGTCTTGCGTGCCCCGTCAAAGGATATGCTGCCAAGCAACACAGTCTGAACAATGTCTCTCGTGGTTTCGTTCGTCTTGCCCGCAGCCCAAGCCCGGATAGGCTTCGTAAAGCGATAACCCGGCCACCAATCAGGGTACAAACCCGTCAAGTGGCACGTAGTCTCGTAGGCGCCCATGCCGTAGGTCTTGCCAACTCGGTTCGCGCACATCGCGCAGCGTTCCCGGTAGTCAGCCCCAGCACCAAAAAATTCCAAGTGCTTCGCATACTTGCTTCGGGCGTAAATCATCGAGCCGTCAGATTGCTTCGTGTCCTCGGCCGGAAACATCCGAAAGAACTGGCTCTGGCTTTCCTTAACCCGCCAGGCCGCCATCGCCTTGGCCAAATCCGCAAGACCCTCTTGCGATAACCCGGCCAAGTCCTTGTCGGTAAGCTCTACGCCGTCAACGAACATGAGCTATGGAAGCCTCACGCATTCGCTTGCTATAAACCAGCGGTCTGTAATGCGGATCAGGAAGGTGCCCGTGCGGGTGCTGGTGCGCTCGATAGCGCCATAAGCGTCATCCGGTGATGACATCATCGTTCCGATCTTAAACATACAGCGCCCCTAGTGTGGAATTACCTTGGGTGCGACCTTGCCGGCCATGCCAAGAATGATGTCTCTCAATGCCTCACGCCCCATGTCCTCATAGGTGTGCTTCACGTTGATGGTCGATTGCTCGTTGAAAGCCTGGATCGAAACGTGCTTGCCAATAATCTCAAGTGCCTTCGCCGCGCCCGATGCGTTGAACTGGAAAACCTGACGGCCATCCTCGTCGATGACTGTCTCGCCCTTCCGGTCCTTCATCGGGGAAATCTCCTGCATGCAACGCTTGTGCAACTCAACAGCCTGCGTCAGCACGTAGTCAGCCTTTATCTCAAGCCGCTTCTGACGCGCAGCCTTGCGCTTATCAAGCTCCGCAGCAATGACCGGGGACTGCAACAACGCATGCCCAATCCTACTGGCCGTCTTCATGCTGTAACCCGCCGCGCCGGCCGCCCGTGTTGCGTTCAGGTCCAAAAGATACTCGTCAATGAAAACACTCACCTTCGGGGTGATCTTCTTGAAGCCGACAGCCGGGACCGCCTTAGCCTTGTCAGGTGGGGCAACCCGCTTCACACCCAAGATGTCGTCCTTTCAAAAAAAACACCGGGGCAGCCGCAAAACGATTTGTGCGAACCATCATGTGCTGCCCCGGCTGACTTCCCATGGAGGCGGGAACTGAATTTGGGAGGCTGCGAAAAATACGCCGCCGATTTTTTGGAACGGCGAATAGGGGTAGGACCGCTCCTATTTTTCGGACCCCGTGAGAAATCCCAGCGCGGGAAATTGTGGGGTATATATACACGGGGGCGGCGGGGCCACCGGGCCGGACGCCATGCCCTCGATCAACCCCCACCCCCTGCGAAACGATCCCGCAAGCTGGGGAAAAAGGCCCCATGCCGCCCCGAAGGGTGGACTGTAGGGTGGATAGAGCCAAACGATACAAGCAGCCAACCCAAGCAAGTCAAGGGCTGAGCCTAAACATTGGTGCATTGTTAGGGCAACGAACATCAGTGTGGGTGCTATATGAGGCATCACACTACGACGCCAAGCCACTGATACATATCAATCATTGTTGGAGCTATGGCATGAGTACCAACAAATGCACCAACAATGTGCAGAATAAGCGCAAGGTCTATGCTGGACCGCGTACCTTGCGAGCGGCCAACGGCGAGGGAGTAGCGCCACCAACTTCGAGCCAACAAGCCGCCAAGGCGGTCAAGCTGGAAACTTGCCTAACGGGTCGGGTCGGAACCACGGAACACCCAAATCACATTGGCACTATGACATCACGACATGACAAGATCGTGAACGGACAACTCCAGTTTCCCCAGATTATCGGTCATAACCCTGATTTTATCGGAACCTCTGGTCGACGTGACGGTGAAACGTAAAGCCCCAAGGACACGGTGACGACGAGAGAACGTGACATTCACGGGGTATTCACGTGATAACCGCCGCGCTGGCGTCTCATCATCACCGGCCAGCATTTCAGCCCATTCAGCGGATCTGGCAGCTTCGACGGCTCGGAGATCATCAATATCCCGGTCAGGGATGACAGCCACGGAGCCAGCCAGTTCCAAGGCATCAAGGACGCCTGGTTGATTTTTGACAGCCATCCAATCGCCAGGCGATCGCACAAACACATATCCCGGCAGGATTGGAACCCGACGATCAATATCAACGCC
>Ga0129324_10002967_pt1 | contig 10168 bp, 8 predicted proteins | sample CPBDNA_7_FD_96879 | JGI IMG/M metagenome (GOLD analysis project Ga0129324, IMG submission 96879) | Freshwater to marine salinity gradient microbial communities from Chesapeake Bay, USA - CPBay_Spr_15_0.2_DNA | ecosystem: Environmental > Aquatic > Marine > Coastal | place: USA: Chesapeake Bay... | reverse complement strand
TTGTGCCGCCACTAATGTGAGAAGTGTCTTCATCGCAACCGATACTCCTTCGGGTTTAGAGTGGTGGCGAAAAAAGTTACAAAATTTTGGAATTGCGGCTTGGTGGAATTCACCTGAAGTCATAATCTCGAACCCGGACCGTGAGGCGGAAATGGCGTTAGTCGATTGGCGCATTCTCGGTAACTCTAGGGCTGTGGTGTATTTCGCTGAGTCATCCTTTGGAGAAGAAGCAGCCGTTGCTTCTGGCTACGATGGGAACTCTATTGGCTTAAGCACCAGCGTTATTCGAGCTCGTTTTGTTCAACTGGGCCAGCATTTCCTCTCCGCGGTCACTTATCCAAAACGCCATTTTGCAAATTTCCGGTGATTGCGATGGGATCAAGTTTGCTTGCTCTAGAGTGATGCCGTGAGCAAGCGAATCCTTTTCCATGACAATCAAATCGGCGAGAGAGGAACCACACAGTCCGTATTAGATTATGCACGAGCAATTCGCGCTTATGGTCATGCTGTCGCACTCAGTTATTGTGTAAGCGCGATTGGGAACAACTCCGACATGCTTGAACTCGTTGGGCAAGAATTCGAGATTTTTGGGTATAAAAATGATTCGGAAATTATTGATATTGCATCTGATTTCGATGCGGTGTACTTCCAAAAAGCTGGACATAATGATGGCAAGAATGCTGGTCCTGTACATACGGTGATTCATTCCGTGTTTCAAAACTTTGAGCCACATGGAAACTATTACGGATATATATCCCCGTGGCTGGCAAATCATATGCGCCGGTATGTTCACAGGCCGAGACAAATTTTGGGTGGATCAATAAAGAAGGGCAAAGTTGCCAAGGCTTCTGGTTGTGAGAATGCTCTGTCCTTTGACCACATCTCCCTCATATGCGAAATGCCTTCAGCCACAGGAAGCCTCCGCGCTGAGCTTGATATCCCGGATGACGCATTTGTCATCTTGCGTTACGGAGGCTTTGACACATTTGACATTCCATTTGTCCAAAATCTGATTCCAGAGCTTCTGACGGCCAATCCAAATTGGTATTTCCTTGGGGTAAACACGGATAGATTTTCCGATCACCCCAGAGTTATTTACCACCCGAAAATTCTTGACAAACAGGTCAAGGCGAATTTGCTTGCATCGTCGAACGTATTTCTAAATGCGCGACTCTCCGGAGAATCCTTTGGGCTGGCAAACGCAGAGGCCCTGCAACTTGGGATTCCAGTGCTGGCATGGGCCGGAGGCCATGACCAAAATCATGCAGAAATGCTAGGGAAATTGAATGGTCTCTACAAGAATGGGCAACAGTTGACTCAGAAACTTCAGCAAATTGCGCAGGGACTTCCAATGGCGGAACAATCCGATATTCATAATGAGGGAGCGAAATATCGAACTGAAGTAATCGCTCCGAAGTTAGCCGCGGCACTCAAGCTTTAACTAAATGCGAGCTCCTAAGAGGCCCTGCGCTTTATCAAGTTCTATTTTTACTCTAATTGGAAGCTCCTAATAGATGAATCGCGAGCAGTGTGATGACTGTGGTTTAGAGCAGTTGCTGCGCGATTTCGAGTTCTTGGTTCCCATAAATTCGTGAGAAGAGTTGTAGTGACATGAAGAGGACGTCAACTTGAATAAGTACTCCATGTGAAATGTGAATTTCGAAAAGTCCCACAGGTAGAAAACCAATAGAGGTGATGTAATCAATGTATTCATCGAAGCTGGGGGCACCCTCGTTGTACTGCAGAACAGGAACCTCTAGGTACAGAAGGTTCACGTCCATCAAAGTGCGTCGAGCCCCTTTCAGAATTGAGATTTCAGACCCTTGGGTATCTAGTTTGATTAGTGTGGGTGTGGGCAAATCAAATTCGTCACACACGCTATCTAATGTTCGGGCGAGTAGTTGCTGAGGTTTGACTGACTTATAGTGGTTCGAATTTTCAGGAAAGATAGAGTCGCCCGTTCCAGCAATTGAGTAGAAGTCAACCCAACCCTCCGAGTCGGCCAGGAGCACATTGAAAATCGGGTAGCCGGTCGCTTCTAACTGACTTTTGTGCTTGATATTGGGTTCGAAGAGAAAAAATTGTGGCTGATCAAAAAATGCTCCCGAAAGTGAAGTGGACCAAGTTCCTGTATGAGCACCTATGTCGAATACGGAATTGAATTGTACTTTGTACTTGAGTTCTAACAACTCAATGTAGCTTCGTAGATCCTTTGCATCCTCTAGTTTCGTTTGTCGGAGGCTAAAGATCTTTCGCGATTTATTCAAATCTCGCTTTACGGTTTGGAGCCAAAGCATGAGTCACCCGATTTCTCTTGTCTACGTTGAACCCTGAGCGCAGCCTAGTATTAAATTGTTTCAAGATTGACCAAAGTAACAGGAACATTGGTAGCGGAATTTTAGATCATTTGCATGTAACCAACGAACTTGATCGCTACGCATGTAGGCTTTATTTATGCCGATCATAGCTGCTTCAGAAGGTTTGTTCATTCGTGAATCCGTGCGTTCAATGTTGCGTCGTGTAAGGGATGTTCGCCCTCTTCGAATTTTGGACGTCGGTGGTGGACTTAATCCCTGGTTGGGTGATTTGGTGACCGATGTTCTCGACATTGATTCACGACAAGGTGTTGTTTTACATTCTGGGGACATCAATCTTGCAAGCACATGGGTAGATCTCGATGACAATGAATTTGATTTTGTGAATTGCTCGCATACGCTTGAAGACATCAGAGACCCAGGCTTTGTGATCTCGCAAATGAGTCGAGTTGGGAAAACTGGATTCGTCAGCGTTCCCAACAGGCATCAAGAAAACTCACCGGTAGAGAGTCAGCATTATTTAGGCTACGGACATCATAGGTGGATGTTCCACCTCCGCAGCGGTTCAATTCTAGAGGCGAGTGCCAAATTTCCAGCCACTTCGTATAAGCAATTCGGAATGGAAGATTGCGCAACCGTCCTTTTTCGAGGTCGTCAAACGCGGTTGTCCCGATTTTTCACCAAACGTCATCCCATCCAATGGATCAATGGCGACCTTGTCTCCCCAGCACATGAATTGGGAGTCTTATGGGAAGGAGATCTCCCATTTAAGTACCTGAACAATGATTACGCTGGGAGAAATATAAGTGAGATGCTCACCAACATTAATGAATTTCTAGAGGAACAATTTGGTGGACCTGCATGGAATGAGGAGTCAATTACGTTGGTCGAACAGCGACTTGGGAAATAGCATGACTTCCACCTAGGAATGTAGGTGTCGAATGAAGGTTTGGTGCGCAGAGCATCAAAGCCAGCTCAGTTTGTCAACGATAATCAACAATTCACACGTCGATATCCCGTCGTTGGAGAGGGTTAGCAAATACTTCGCCCCGAAACTCAGAGCGCCGAAATATTGAGAATAAGTGGTTGCGGGTAACCTTAACTTGTGCGAACGGATCCTAGTGTGTTGTTTCTAACTGTTCCTACTGCTGGTAGTCACCCAGAACTTCTCTCCGCACTCATTAATGACTCTCAATTGCCCCTCCACCAGATTGTCATAATTCAAACGCGCCCCGGAATTGAACTCCCTGTCGGTGTGCTGGTTATCGAAGACTTCGGGCCGCCCAATATTCAACGCTGGTGGAAAAGAGGAATCGAGGAGAGCGCTGCCCGAGGAGCCAGCATGGTGGCGGTCCTCAACGATGACATCAGTATCTCGCCGGGCTCGCTGCAAGTCTTGGCCAAGGAACTCAGCAGGTCGGGAGCAACAATCGCTAGCCCCAGCCGTCCTCCCAAACGTGACCGCATTTATCGACGCCCGCTAGTCCCATATGAGCCTCGATTGTGGGGCTGTTATTGGCTCCTTGACGTGTCATCGGGCTTATTGCCGGACACGGGCTATTCCTGGTGGTTTGGAGATAATGACTTAGATATTCGTGCGAGGAGAGATTATTCAGGTGTCTTAAATTTCAACGTCCGGTATGAACATTTCTTTCCAGGTGAAGGGACGGGAAAGTCCCCAGAGTTGCAGAATCTTGTTGAGCAGGACACGCTCCGTTATCAAGAACAATATGGTCGCTTGCTGTTCTGGACCTATTGGTTCAACAGACTCTTGCCTAGGTTGAGAAGGAGTTGATTCTTGAATCGTTCACGTTGGGGGAGCTCGGTGTCGGTGATTCTCGGATCAGCGAGTGAATTGAATGCTGGTAAAGAATTTAAAATGGAGATCGAGTCAATTGCAGAATGGATTGCTTCGTCTAACCTTGCGATATCGGAAATTCACTATTCGGATGGATATTCCTCACTTGAACCACTTGGATTGCTTCCATGGTCTCAGTTGGATCCTGATGTCATAAATATTCAACTAATTGGTGCGCCGAAGACAGAAGTTCGAGTTCTGAAGTCTCGCCTGCGAGCAGCTGGTTATAGGTGCGAAGGATCTGGTCTCGAAAACACTGGGAGTGACGTAGTGTTCACCCGTTGTTCTGGCATCATCTGTCGTTTGAGGGGCTCGAAGGCGTGGATCCGGTTCCGTTTGGGTCAACGTCTAGTGAGTCTAAGAGACGGGCTCTTAAGATCGCAATTGATTGGGGTCCGCATTCAAAGATTGTTACACTCCTTGAAATGGAAATCCATCACTCCGCTGCTAGATCCTGATTTTGGTTTAGGCTTACCAAAAGTAGATCCTCTGTACTCTAACGCGATTGCCCGTGAACTTGAGACCTCTCAGTTCGCCAGTCCTGTCCCCATCGAGTTCGATCTTGAGTCTGAGCTGAGCCGATTGAATTTGGTGGTAGAAGCCTGCCATGAGAAATTTGGGGTTTGGCCAATCTCCTTCAGTGCGCCAACTTTGTTCGCGGGTGCTGATACAAACAATCTGCGAACTATTAGTCAGGTAGTTCCAGGTAATCCATACTTGTACGATGATTACAACGAGTATATGAAGCAATACGCGGAGTCATCAATTGCAATCACCCACCGTAAGGCTGGTTGGGACTGCTTCCGTCATGTCGAAATTCTCACTGCTGGATCGCTTCCCTATATGCTTGATGTTGCGGCGCTTCCTCCGTTTTGCATGGTCCATTACCCGGTGAATCTAATGCGATCAGTGACCAAGATTCTCGAATCGGGAGAAGGTCTACCTACCGTATCTAACCCAAATTCTTTACAGAGTTATGTCGAGCGCTCACTCACGAGTGAAAGTATGGCCAAGTATGTCCTCAGAGTGAGTGGTTTACAAAACGCCAACCGAGTCCTATTTGTGGACGCAAATTTGGGGCAGATGGCAGATTATCTGAGCCTTTTCACTCTCATTGGCTTTAAACAATTATTGGGTTCCGACTGTTCAGTTCTCATGCCTGTCCCGTACGTGTATTCCGACTGGAGAGGTGATTCAAGCACTCTTTATGGACGCGGTTTCGGTTACACACGGATACTTGAGCCATCATTTCGAAATGAGAATGAGTCTCAAGCAGAACAAGTCGCCCTTGATTCTGTGTCCGAGGATAGTTTTGATGCAGTTGTGATTGGGAACATTACCCGAAATTCCGAATTGGCGCGTGAGTTACTTTCACGATTTCCTGCGGAGAAAACGATTTGGATCCATGGAGAAGACACTCCGCCACTTGTACCGGAAACGGAATTTCTCCTCAATTCGGGAACGCATGTTTTTGTCCGCGCTATCCACTGATTGAAGCGTTAACACACAATCTTCCCCATGCACGCTCCGAGCAAGTGAAGTCAGCTGCTATCACTTGCTCGGACTTAGCTACAAAATCATTCCACGAAGTTGCTCCCGCTCGTGGTGTGAAGCCTTTGTCAACAATGAGGTAATCAGTGGAATCCAGACAAGTTGGAATGAAGTCAAGAGTTGGCTGCAGGTCGTAGGTGTATTGAACAAACTGATAGCAGTTGAGAGTAAAGTCACGTAGTCCGTAGGCGTGGGAGTCATCCGTATTCATGCCAAGTCGTTGATAACTGCCGGATTGGGCAACTGATAATAAATCTTGGGTTGAATCGGCTACCCGGCTTAGGTCACGGAAGCGGGTCGGTCCTGACAGGGCGGTATCAATAATCGCCCGCATGGAAGGCATGCCGGCGAGCAGCATTGAAATGAGGCCAATGAGCGCAATGTTGGCCAGCCTTGGTACGCGAAGGGCTGGAATGCTTGCGAAAAGTAGTGCAAGTGCAAGGGCAGCGGGTCCATAAAAGATTTGCCCGTGGTGATCCCAGAGACCGGTTATTGCAGTGACCAGCAGGGTGCCCACTAGCGATACAGCAACGACATAGCGAAAGTCCTTGTATTGATGGGGAGCTAGGACAAAGGTCAAGATCAGGATTGCAAGGGTGGCTGAAAACGTGATGATTGTGGCTTGCGTGAATACCGGTTCAATATGTTTAAGGATTGGGATGTCATATGCATCTGAAATAGACGACTGCGAATAACTAATATTGCTCCAGATTAACTTGAAAAATCCAATTAGTTCGCCTCGCAGGGCTAGAAGAAGACCGAGCGAGAAGGCTGCAATCGCAGCCCCCGCCAACACCTTCTTGGCAGCTTGCCACCTATCCTGTTGGAGAGCCAGCGGAATTACAGCAAAAATTGCTATCGGTACAACGATTATTTTGAAACCAGCTAAAACTATGAGTAGCGCTCCCACAAATAACCAACGCTTATGAAGTGCGAGAGCGACGATCCCCAGCAAAATTGCTGTCGACGGAAGATGAGAGAACCCGGAAGCATACACACCACCGGTCACAATAAGCGGTGTGCCACCGAATGCCACGAGTGAACTTTGTAAACCTGAAAGCTTCAAGTCACGCGAAATGGAGTAGATAGCCAACGAACACAGGGCAATCCAAATCAGTTCGATCAGAATGTCCATGGCAGGTGAGATTGCTCGGCCCGCGGCGAGTGTGAGAAAAAACAGTGGCTCTTTGTTGTCCCAGACATCCACGTACAGCGTGTCACCAGCGGCTATCCGCTCCGCCATTGACACAAAAACGCCACGATCACCGTTGCGGCCAGGGATTGCTCTCAGGATCACGTAGACCCACATCGTAACAAGGTAAATGACCGCAGTCACTTTCACTGAGACTCTCACGCGCTCACGCTACCTGAGCCAGTCGCAGGTGAGCGTTGTCCGCCAACCCTCGTAATCCGGTGTCGTGGTGAATGCGGGGTCGACTCCGGTTTCCAAACAGGACTGCCTTCCTTGCTCAACAATGGTGAGCCAAGGTGTACCGGCGGCATGGCGGGCATCCCCACCCGAATCCCAGACGATTCCGAGTACAAGAAGACCACTGCTCAGGATTGCGAAAGATCGAGCCAGTACTTTGCCGGGATTCCTGACCCAGACTTGCGCAATTAACAGGATTAGCGCTGGTGTCATGAACATTGCAGTCAGGGCCGAGTAGCGGGCGGGCTGCCCTGGCGCCCAAATATCAGGTAACGCAATATATGAAGCGGGAAAACTCAGCGTGACGAGAAGGACGGCCGAGCCAACTACTCCAAGGAGCCCAATGAGGAGAAGGGTTGGATCTGGTTTAGAGCGTTGTCGCCAGGCAATAATTAATAACACTGCGGGCACTATCAAAATAAGGACACTTGCAATGACGCCGAGGTGCCACAGACTGTCTTGGGTCCCCGTCATGCCAATTTGGGTGACCAGGGGTCCCCGCACGAGCAGTTGCGCAACTGTTTGCGAGGGCGAATCGATGAGGTCCCAAATTGACCCGCGGGTTTCTCGGCCGGCAGCGTCCACCAGCGCAATATGAATAACAGCTCCAATACCAAGAGCAATCGAGGGTAGTCGTGCCCACCAATTCTTGACACTCAGGAGTCGCCAAATTGCAAAGGGAAGCATAAAGATCACGAGCGTGTCAGATAGCACGCTGAAGAAAATGACAACTGAAATTACGACTGACCAAACGGGGTTCTTGAAGACCCCTAGGATCGCAAAGAAGGCCATGGCTACTAGGAACCAACGTAAATTTGAAAGATTCCCAAGCACCTCTTGCTGCCCCACTGGGATAAAGATGAAACTCGAGGCGGCGACCAAAGCCCACTTCCAATTAGGCGCATATCTCACTAAGACCGGAAAGGCTATAGCCATTCCAAGTATTCGAGTCAGATCTGAACCAACGGTGGCGCAAACTAAGTAGCTATCCGGTCCGACTTGAGCACACGAGATTGAAATGATTCGAGGAACAAAGTGCAAATACCCAGCATATGTCTCGAAGATACTACCTAGGTTGTTCTCGAGAGTCTGGGTGAGAAAAATCTGACCATCCTCTGCAAAGATCCGTTCAACGGTCCAAGAGGAAGTGCGGGGGACTATCAAAAAAATGAATCCAACAATGCTCACGATCGCCACCCAGATAGCAGGCAATATTCCCGCAGGCCAGGGTGTCGGTTGCGACATTAATTGTGATGTAGATTTGAGTTTTTGAAGCACAGTGGAGTCGTTCATCTATTTGATATTTTTCCTGCTAGTTAAACGAAATTTAATTGCGTCTTGCGATTTAGTCTTGAGTGTGCCAAAAAGTTCACTCCAGGTTAAGTAACGTGCGAGTGTTGCGGCTTTGGATTCATGAGTGTCGATTTGGCCCCACGATTTCGAAAAATTTGAATTGATAATTACCCCAATATAGGCGCGGGAAATATCTTTGGTGGTTATGCCCTTGAGTGCGAGTTCAAGGTGTTGTTCCGCACTGTGAATAACTTTGAAGTAGGGGTCACGCTGGTGTATCGGTATTTCCTTGGATTTTTGGAGCCAAAAGTTATACCAACTGAATTCGTATGGTGCGATTTCCAGAATATCCCGGTATTCCAAACCACGCGGAAGCAGAATCTGTTCTTTGAATGACCTCAAGACTTCTGACGAAAGCACTTGGTGTCCATGGCACGTAAGGATTCGTTGGTCTTCCAAGTTGAGAAAAGACTGAATTTCCCTAAGTGATGTTTCACGGTCTTGCCAGTTCTCTGCGAAATATTTCGGATCAATTTTTAGTTCATTGTCCTCAAGTAAGACTGTAAATGGAGTATCCGAGTTAAACATCAGATCAGATTTTCCGAACGGACGCAATACCACCGCATCTGAGTCAATGGGTAGATAGTTCTCAACTAAGCCAAGTTCCCAAAACGCCAACTTGATAATCTCTTGGTTTATATAGCCAGGTCTGATTCCACTCACGGGAACCTCTGTGAGGTGGTGTGAAAATAGGGATTCACTTAATAGGGTGGCATCACACCTGTTGGCGCAGGCTGTGAAGTCAGAAAGATCCTGTTCTGGAACCACAATCCAAATGGGCAGGTTGTCTGAATTGAACGTTCCCAGACTGTCGCAGAGCTCTTCAGCCCGTTCCAGATCCCCGCGGTATGACTTGATCAGAATTCCAAGGGCTGGACGGTTCTGTTCTGGCAATTCGCTCACTGCATTAGAGTAACTAGTCGTCAATCGCTTTTGAGGCCACCTAGGAGTTGATCCGCACAATCGTGAATGCCGTCTCCGAGTATTCCTCAATGAATGACTATCTTTTGCTCAGGCTTAAGGGTGGGGAGCAGGCTCGTATTGCTTTCCTGTCATTTAACCAGTGGAAATTTACTACCGCTGCTTTGATGGACAGCGCGTTAAGCGCTAACGCTGCCGGAATTGATGTGAAAGTTGCATTTTGGGCGGATTCGACACCGCTGCAGGATTCGGGTTGGACAACAAGTCGGTTGATTGCCACACTGTGCGGCTCCAGAACTCTCTGCAGTTCCGCTAGAAAGGCACTTGAATCACATGGACTTTCAAAGAATGCATTTGTTTCTCCACACCTTGGTCGCTGGCGGCCTCGTGGTCTGCCGCCAATCCCACTCAAATTGACTAGGTCAGCCATCCGTGATTTGCAATACAAAGGTGCATCTATGAGGCGCTCGATTTTGCAGGTCCATCCAGACTTCAATACTCCGATTCGTAATGACTACCTGTGGCCTCGCCGTTGGATACGTTCAGCGATGCGCTCATATGCTTGGACCTTTGACCAAACTGAAGCACTCATTCGCGAGCAAGATTTAACAGCGATCGTCGTTTATAACGGCCGTTTCATGCATGATCAGGCAGCTGCTGCGGCCGCCACCTCACTTGGCGTCCAAGTCCTGTACTACGACAACGGTGGACTTGAAACTGGATTTGACCTCACGGGGGCCA
>Ga0129324_10002965_pt1 | contig 10173 bp, 11 predicted proteins | sample CPBDNA_7_FD_96879 | JGI IMG/M metagenome (GOLD analysis project Ga0129324, IMG submission 96879) | Freshwater to marine salinity gradient microbial communities from Chesapeake Bay, USA - CPBay_Spr_15_0.2_DNA | ecosystem: Environmental > Aquatic > Marine > Coastal | place: USA: Chesapeake Bay... | reverse complement strand
TATTGAAGCCGACGGTCCTTCTCCAACTGTAAATACCATGTTATCTATAGGAATTTATGGTTTTAATGGTCGTGGAGATGAAGTTGTGTCATATCAAAGGAATATTGAGCCTCTGAGAAATAGAATTATGGATAAACAAACAAAAGAAGATTTTTGGGATAAAAACCCAGAAATGTATGAATTCATTAGGACTAATAGAATTTCCCCACAACAATGTATGTCAGAAATTGCGGATATATATAATAAATATAAAAATACACATAAAATTACATGGGTTGCTTGGCCGAGTGCTTATGATTGGCAATGGCTTAATAGTTATTATCATGAGTTTGGACCAAATGACAAGCCAGATATTGGATTTAGTGCAAAATGTATTTCGACGGCTCTTTGGATTTATTGTAAGCAAAATGGATTATCTAAACGACAAGAAAAAGAATTATGGACAGAATTAAGAGGTTGTGAATCTGTGACGCATAATCCATTAGATGATTCCAGGTGTCAAGGGAAAGTAATGTTTGGATTAATGGATAAATATGGGATTGTATTGTAATATTTGTGTATTTGATTACTATTGTTTTTAACTTAAATCTAAATAATCTATTATACACTACAAACATGAATACCGAAAGCCTTTACTAGAGTCGCACAATTCGATGGATGGAAAATCTAAAAAAACATTTTAATTTTAATAACTTTAATTTTAACTTTTTTTCAAGTATAAATATAATATCAAGTATAAGTATAAATATGAATATGAATGATAGACAAAACATTATTTTGGATTTAGATAATTGTTGCATACATGGAATAGCAATAAACGAGCATAAAAATGATAATAAAATGGTTGAGTTTATGGCAAATGAATTGAAAAAAACGGGAATGGATGTTGCAAATTTAAAATACAAATTTGATTTTGAAGAAAATGCGAGATATGTATTATTATTTAACCGGCCTCATTTACAAACCTTTTTACAATATTTGTTGAAAAATTATAATGTATCAATCTGGTCAAATGGCTTTTATACATATGTAGATAGAATATGTGATATTATATTTTCAAAAGCACAGAAAAAACAGTTAAAATATATTATTGGAGGAACTGATAATCCTACATGGGGCGTGTATGATATTACAAATAAAAAAATGTTATATAATTACGAAAGTTATAAGAAAAAAGTGAAGAATACTAAAGCTTTTACATTTAATACTTATGATGTGAAAGATTTATCATTTTTATGGAAAACAAAGCCTTATTCAAATCTTTTTACGAAACAAAACACTTTGCTAATTGATGATTCCGATATGCATTATTTTTTCAATAAAACTGAGAATGTAATTCGAGTTAAATTTTGGTTATCTTATGATAAAAATGACAATTCTTTGTTAGATGTAATTACATATCTAAAAAACCAAAACATGAGTTTAAAAATTAAAAATTCTAAAAAATTCTAAAAAGATGTAATCATAATCAATCAATATCAGATATAAGTAAAGGGTCGATATCTAGCATGGATTCTCTAAATTTGCGAGTATTACTTCTAAAACTAGTTAATTGAGTTATAAATCCTGGATTTGGGTTTGCAATTGGTCTAGTAAGTCTAACATCTTCTAAGATAGTATTGATGGATTTATCAGATTGTGTCATTAAATATGCGAGTAATATTGTCACACTTCTAGAAACGCCCATCATACAATGGATATATACTTTTCCTCCATGTTTTAATGCATTTCGAATAAAAAGGTTAGTTAATGGGAAATTGTAAGTTAAGTCTTGGTCTGGCATATCATATGCGGATACGTGTAAGTATTCAAAATCCCCTGGATATGGTTCGAATTTATGGGATAATATATTGATTATATGTGTAATACCTGTTTCTTTAAGTAATTCTCGGTTTGTTGCAGTAGATACATTTCCAACATATAAATTTGATGTAATTTGAGATATATCTTGGTTATCTGCTAGATTTATAACGTATCCTTCTAGAAAAAGTCTTATTGGTATGTAAATGTTTTTTGCGAGTACTAGAGCGGATGACATTATTATTTGTATTATTATTATTATTATTTGTATTATTTGTATTATTTGTATTATTATATGTGATGAATAAATAATTATATTTTATCCGTCTAGCAATAATATAATATCTATATAAAATATATAATATCTATATAAAATATAAAATATATATAAAATATATAAAATATAAAATATAAAATATAATGAATAATAAAAGCAATCAAGATAAACAGTGTGGTGATACATTGTGGTGTCCGTATCATAAAAAAAATGTTTCAATGGGTAATTATGCAGTCATGATTGAATCTAATATTCGTCCAATTGAGAGAGCAAATAACCCACATGAGACAATGCCACTAAGCCCACCTAATGGAGGAATTTATGGCGGTGTGCAATCTACTAAACCTTGGTCTAATCGTCCAACGCCAGCAACTTCTGCAAATTATACTACTAGCGAACTAGAATCGGCAAATCCACCCCCAGGCGCAATGCAACAATTGAATGGTCCAAACCGCATTGGAAATAATTATAACCCAATGATTGGTGTATCTTGGTATAACCCAGTTGGATTTGAAGGTCAATATAATATTATGGGTATTTGAGTATGTTTATCATTGTATTTTATCATTGTATTTTCTCAATGTAATATAATAAAAAAGAATATTTGTAAAATAAAATAAAATGGATAAACAAGAAATTATATCACTAGCATTATTATTTTTGTTAGGTATGGTAGTTGTATGTCATCTCCGTAGATATGAAATAATTGATACATTTGTTAGTGGTGCTAGATTATATAAAACACATGAGGGTGCGGGGTGTCAATCAGATAGTTGTAAAGCATCAAATGATTTCAGACATTCAATTGGTTATATGTCTGAATTAAATATTGATAGTTGCGAAAAAAAGCCAAAAGTGTGTCAGCTAGATGATGAAGAAAGTTTGACTCGCCCTAAACTATTATCAGATGAAGAAGAATTGGAATTATTATATCGCTATGTTGCTGAACGATCTCCCGCGATAGATATGTATAAATGGGCTTAATTGCTAGAATTTGCCAAAAATGCCAGAAATTATTATTTTTACAAGAAATTAAAAAAAATTGAATTTATAAAGCCCAAGTAATTATATTTTGCCCTTGTGGTGTAATTGGATAACACGCATGTCTTCTAAACTTGTAATCTGGGTTCGAATCCCGGCAGGGGCTTATTAATTTATTATTATTTTTCATTTTTTTCATATTTTTCATTAGTATATAAAAAATAAATATAATATAATATAATATATGCGAATTGTATCATAATTCTATCATCATAATTCTATCATCATAATTCTATCATCATATGTAATGCTTGGGTGAAAGTCATCATTTCATAGTCTCCACTTTCAGTTGGTTTCATTGTTTTGTATTTTTCAAAGTAATCTTCGCGTTCAAAGTCATTTGAACCACCATCTGACCGAACAAAGAATTCTTTAGTGTCTTTATCCATTGTTAAAACTTCGATATGTCCCATACCAGCATATTGAATTGCAATGTCTAGCATATGGAGTTTTCCATTTGACATTTCATCAGATTTTTGTATAGACAAGAATTGCCAGATTCCAATAGAGAATTCTCCTCCAGTATGGGCGACTAATTCATATACATATTTCAGTTCTTGAGGTATATTATGTTTTGTGCAAAATGATGATATCAAGGCGGATTGTTCAGCGCTAGTTGGAAGTTCTCCAATATTATAATTTGTTTTATTATTAAACCAGGGATTATCAACTAAACTTTGGGGTTTTCCATTTTCATCAAAATGCAAGGATATTTTTGAACCATTCTTTTTAAGGAATGAAATCATTTGTGCTTTACTATCTGACATTGTGGAACTGGTTGAAGTCATTTCTGCGAGTGTTATTGTAAATTGGTGATAAACTTTAATACTTTAAATAATAAAAAAATCAATTTTTTAATTCTATTTTGTTAATAATACTATTTTGTTAATAATTGGATAATTTACTTCATATTTTCTAGTTGCCAAACTCGCAAAGGTGTTTGTCTGTCAATTCCCCCAACAGCTCCCATAATACATTTTTCAACAAAGTCATTCATATAACCTATTTTAATAATATCTGTAGTGTTTGGCATGTTTTGCCATGTCATTGGAGTATTTGAGTGAATAATAAGTATTTCAACTAAATCTGATGAAATATAATCATTTAAATAGTCAAAGTGGCATTCATATCTTAATTCGTTATCCATGGCAACAGTTCCAACATCGGGTATATTAATATCGTCCATATATGATTTGATATGTCTGTAGTCAACACCTGTATATATTCCAAGATCAATTATAATTTTATTGGAGATACCATTTAATTTATTTGTATGCTTTATATATTTTAATATACGAGACAGCATATCTATTTTTATTGTTGGGCGTGCCATAATTTTATCAAACGTATCGAAAGTTAAATATAAATCTGTATTTTCGGTTGATACTAATGTCAAATCGGTATCAACATTCATATTAGTTCTGCAAACGGGACAATGTGGCCTATTTATAAGAGATGTTATTATACATTCAAAGCAAATTACATTTTTACAACAGCCTAATACAACAGAATTTTTTATATCATTCATACAAATCATACATTCTGTCATATGCAATCTTCTTGATAAATCCATTTTTGAATTTTCAGTATCAATGATTTCTTTGTTTAATTTCGCAATTTTTCCTACATCATTATCTACATCATTATTTACATCATTATTTACATCATTATTTACATCATTATCTACATCATTATCAGTATTCCTATTTTGGAGTCTTGATATTTCAGTTTTCTTTGTAGTGATAGTTATATTATACCATCTAGTACATTTTTCCTCAATATTATTAAGTGTATTTGATTGCAATTTCATAATTTCAATTGCATTATCAATTTGACCTTCATTAATACATTTAATTACATCATCATGAATTTGGATGTTGTCTCTATTATTTTTGTTATCAATACATGGCACTAGATATGTATCAATTTTAAAATTATATTCTGGATATGTAAATACGAATATATTTTCTGCAAATTTTTGTAATGCCTTAAGTTGATAACTGCATTTTGTGGTATCAATATCATGAGTAATATATTGTTGTATAGCATTTGAAATATAATGAAAAGGTTTAGTTTGCGCGTAGTTATTGACACTTGGGGCTTTTATCGATTTCATAGGATGTCCCTTTTCGTCTGGATAATAACATTCATTGCCATCGGCATATAAGAATGTCCGCATATTTGAAAGAATTCTGTAGTGTTTAACGGCTTTTACAATTGGAATATTATATAACTTCCAGTCGGAAGAATTATCGATACAATCAATAAATAATCGGGTTATCTTGATATCATTAAGTGCCAGATACATTGCTAATTTTGTGTAAGTTTTAGGGTCTGCTAAAACCACACTGTATTTCTTTAGTTCTTGAATTTGCAAATCTCCTTGGTTATCTAAATAATCAAATGTGTCAGATATGTTAATTCCGAGTCTTTCTATAGATGTTTTAAGATGTATATTTTTTTTACAGGTTTTTAGAAATGTTTTTCTCTTATCTGGGGTGTCAATTCCACCAAATAAATATTTGTGATATATATCAATAAAGTTAATCAACACAAAATTGCTATGTTTATATTTTAAATAATAGTCATCTCCTTTTTCTGGTATATTATATATAAATTTCTCAAAATCTAGTTTATTATTGATAATCAAGTAATCTTCTTGGTAATATGCCTTCAAATATTTTTTCCATTTATGCATAATGCCTTTTTCAACTACAATAATATTTATATCAATATCTGCTAATTTAGACAATAATGTTTTCTGTTTTGATAACGCTAGAGCAACCAAAGGTTTTCCAGTTCCTCTTTGAGAACATATTGCTGTAAAATTATCTAGATTACAATCTAAACTCGGAAACTCCGGGCTAATATACCCAGTTGTTAGTAAAAATTCATCAGATTTCACATCAGATAATTTCCCAAATAACATATTTTCTTTAGAAATACATTTACTATACATTAGCAATTGATTTTGGGTCATTCTAATATTTGTTATATGATTGGGTTGTTGGCATTTATTTTTAATTTGTTCTGATACTGGTTCAATCCATAGATTCATCATTTTCTCGAGTTGTTCTTTATAAGATTCGATATAGGTTGGGTATATAAAACCTGTCATATACTTTGCATCCACCATATTATACACTCCTCCAGATTTAATTGTAAATGTATTTTGACAACCATCCTGTACGACTCTAATATTATTCATAAATCGATGAAAATTATTATAATTGCATGTAATATAGTAATTGGGACTTTGCCTTACTTCACCACCAATGGTATAATATTTTTTTGAATTGCGATTTAGAAAATGATTAATATTCGCGACTAATTTAATATCTGGCTCATCCTCATTTTTACTTTTAATTTTAAAAAGTATATTACTAGTGTCGAAAAACCGTTTATCTGTTTCATCCAAATTAGGGTAATCGAGAGTATATTTATTAAATGAATTAGACATATTTATAAGTTAATATATGGGTTATTATCTTTTTGTTTGTGTATATGTAAGTTATAATAAAATACTTTATAAAATAAATAAAATCAATTTTGACTAATATAATTCAAATATAATTAATATTTAACAATTTACTGGTTAATTTTAACACGTCTAGTAGTATTTACTACATCATTATCTACTTTTGGATAACTCAAGGTTAAAACACCATTTGCATGACTAGCATCTAGACTATCATCTGACACACCAGGTTGAAGCTTGAAAGTTCGCTTTAATCCGGTGAAATGATGAGAATAACTGTTATTCGTGGTTTCTTCAACATCTTCTTCAACAGAAATAGACACAACAGAATTATTCACATCCACTTGAATGTTTTCTAACTTCACACCAGGTAAGCAAATGTCATAATTTACATGTGTATCTGTTTCTCTTCGATGGAAAACTCCATTGCGAAATTGATTAATTTTATCAGATAATTCGCGGGGTAGAGCATCTTCAACAAAACAATCCACCAAAGTAAATGGATCATTCAATAATCTAGCAAGCGATAAAGACATAATTGTTTAATTGTTTAATTGTTTCTTTAATAAAATTAGTTATAATATTGTCCTTATATTGCAAAATAATTTATTTATTTTTATGTTCTTTATCAAGATAATCTTGGTATGATCCAATATTTTTAATGAATTCCATCTTGTCTTTTTGTTTAGATATATCTAATTTATCTTTGTTATCATCCGTTTTCCATACTAATCCATACCAATAAATACCATCAGAATATCGTTTCTTTTCCAAGCCCATATTTTTCAGAATTAATGGCAAATTGTTTTTTAGTTGGCTTTTATCCATACCAAGATTTATTGAATTGTGAATATTGTGAATTTTAACCAACAGTATCATCATACATTCTTTAAGTTAAACAACCGCATCATATAATTACATCATAAATACGTCGGAATACATGGGTATTGCATTAAATTATTGCGATGTAATTAAACAAATACGTCAAATATTACACAAACATATTAAACAAACATATTAATAAGGAAAAACCAGGGGTCGAGACCATCAATTTTATCTAATATCTGGACTTTTTTGGGAAAGGCTACAGCGACATTTGCCATAATAGACTGGTCTTTTAAAATAACCCTACCGTGTTTCGCAAATGTTTCAAGCATCCAATAATATAATCTCCACCATACCATAGCCATATCCTTATGCATAATAAATACAGTGCCTACAATAGATTTCAAAACATATGTGAATTCGCCTTTAGTCAATCCATTTCGTAATAAAATATTACAATCTCTTGGGAACTCTCCTGCTTTGCCTAATATTACTTTATCGTGTGGTAGGGTTTTAATCTTTGCTTCATTCGGCCAAGTCTTTATTTGTTCGAGTGATAAGTCTCCATATTTTCCTCTATTGCGAAATGCGCCAATATCTATCCATACAAAAAACTCACTTTTATATGGGTTGATTTCTACAGCCCTACGTATAAAATTTGATTTCTCAGACCATATCATGTAAAGTGGCACAGAATGTTTATCCTTTTCAAAGTCTCTATTGTAATTTTCCTTAAAAATGTTAAAGTATTTCCAAGTGTGAAAGTCATTTGGTTTTGTTAATATTATTTTTGTTTTATCTAAGAAATTTTTCCTTTTTTCTTTAATAAGCTTTTCGCTATCTTCATCACAAAATATTATTAATGGGGTTTCTACATTTTCTAAAAAATTATCCATCCATACCAGGTAATTACTATGAGAGTGTTTAGACTTTTCTAGCCTAAAATAACAGGATACTAATGTTGTGTAAGATTCGATATCTGGCATATCCAAGTTATATGTTTTAGTAAATACGTTTTAGTTAATACGTTTTAGTTAATATTTTCCTATATATAATTAAGAGCATACAAAAATTCTTAAATTAAATAATGGGTTGTTGTAAATCAAAACCTATGGTTGGCAGTGAGGATGACAATACCAATACAAATGTATCAGTTAAATTAATGGGTTCATCGCTAGATACACCAGACTTTAGTATTTCAGGACATGTAGCAGTTTGTAAAGTGGTTGATGTATATGATGGAGACACATGTAAAGTTGTATTTCTATATAATGGAAAACTATCAAAATGGACGGTTAGACTTGCTGGATATGACACTCCAGAAATGAGAGCTTCGAAAAATACTCCAAATCGGGAGTTAATAAAGGCACGAGCCATACTTGCTAGAGATTATTTAAGATCGCTTGTTATGGCAGACTGTAAATATGTTTTTATTCGTTGCGGTCCTTTTGAAAAATTCGGTAGAATTACGGGCTCATTATATTTAGAAAATCCAATTGAAAATACGGAACAAAAAAGTATTAATCAGATGATGATTGATAGCAAACATGGCGTTGAAATTGAGTTCGATAATAAAGAATAGAAAAGAATAGAAAAGAATAGAATAGAAAAGAATAGAAAAGAATAGAAAAGAATAGAAAAGAATAGAAAAGAATAGATTTAATGCCTTCTAGAAATAATTTCAGAAATATAATCTGGCAAATCATATTTTGATTTCCATCCAAGCAATAATAAATCATTATTACTAATAACGCTAGATAGCCTATTTACTTTTTCATTATTTACTAATTTATGGTTCGTCCAAAACATTTTTACTATTTCTAAAATCGAATATTGTTTAGAATTAGCAATATCATAACTACTAGATAAGACTAAGCCTTTATCTAAATTTACTAAAATATCCTTGTCAAATATAACTTTGATTGCATCCATTGTATCATCGATGTGTGTGAATGCCCGCGTTTGCGTTCCTGGACTAACAACACTCAAAGGCTCATTTGATTCCCATTGACTAATAAATTTACCAATAACAGTTCCCATATTATTATCTAGTTGTCCTGCGCCATACACATTATAAAAATATAATATACAATATGATAATTTATACCATTTATGATAGTATTTTATCCAGTCAATATTATGAACTTTGCTAAGTGTATATGGATTCATATTATTTTTTACATCTAGGTCATGAACTGAAGATGATGCAGCATAGACTACCATTATATTATTTCTTCTAGCATACTCTAAAAGTTGTATTGTGCCAATCACATTTGTATCTACTACCTTATCTGGCATCTCAAACGATTTATTTATCCTTGAAAACTCACCTAGATGAAATATAATATCCGGAATTGGAATATCTAATTTACCAACATCCGCAATTGACGCCTTAATATATATTAATCTAGCATCATCATATCCAATAATTTTATTATCAATATCAATATCTATTGCATATATTTTACCAATTCTCGGATGGTTATGTAGCATGCAAGTTAGATGTGTCCCAATAAACCCAGATGAACCAGTAATAATAATATTCATAATTCTATTATTCATAATTCTACCTAATCTACATACAAAATGAGATTAAAATTTGTGAATAAAATCTTAATTAATTCAAACATATAAAGAATAAAAACTACAAAATAGATATAAATTACAAAATAGATATAAATCAAATTTATTAATATAAAACATATAAATATGGCAACTGTTATTACTGCGTTATTTGATATTAATAGATTTA
>Ga0129324_10002964_pt1 | contig 10175 bp, 11 predicted proteins | sample CPBDNA_7_FD_96879 | JGI IMG/M metagenome (GOLD analysis project Ga0129324, IMG submission 96879) | Freshwater to marine salinity gradient microbial communities from Chesapeake Bay, USA - CPBay_Spr_15_0.2_DNA | ecosystem: Environmental > Aquatic > Marine > Coastal | place: USA: Chesapeake Bay... | reverse complement strand
GCCCAACACTTTTTAATTTACTGAAAAAGTCTGGACAGGTGGACATCTGGACAGATTTGTAAAAGTATATATTAATTTGAAAATATATAAATTAAATTTAATTAAACTGATAAATAAACAATATGACTGGATTTATGCTTTGTGACGATATTATGGAAATTGTAGGTAAGCAAGTAAATCTTAAAAGGCATAAGGACAAATATGAAGCCGTTCTTGAAGATATTAATAAGAACTATTATGAAAATGATGACAACTGGCAATGGTGCTATGGTAGCGACCTTTGTAGACCAGATGCTCATTATCCACTAGATTTTGTAATGGCAGGAGGAGGAAGCCACGCTTGGAATTATGTTATTAAAGAAGATGGGCTCTACATTTGGAGTTATGAAGAGGGGACAAAGAAACAAAATAATAAAATTTTAGTATCAGATCCATCAGGCAATAGACTTAAGATGTTTGATGAAGATTATGAATTACGTGAAGGGGAAACTAATATGTATGATTTATGCCAAGAATTAGATATAGCCCCCCAAATTGATAGCGACACAGAAGAAGAAACAGATGATGAGGATGATTATTAAATAAATACTAATATATATATATATATATTTTTTTTAGATTTTTATATAGCACGCTATATATATAGCACGCTATATATATAATAGAAATATTTACAGAATAACTATTATTGAAATATTTACAGAATAACTATTATATAGCACGCTATATATATAATGGAAATATTTATAGAATAACTATTATTGAAATATTTACTGAATAACTATTATATAGCACGCTATATATATAATGGAAATATTTATAGAATAACTATTATTGAAATATTTACAGAATAACTATTATATAGCACGCTATACTAAATCAAATGTAATAATAAATCTACCTTTTTTTACTTGAAAATGTCCTGCTAATTTTTTCTTTAATGCCTCTTTTTTTTCTATTTGTTTTTTAACTCTTGGGCTTAATATTATTTCTATTTTTTTATCCATTTTTAAATCTTCATTTAATAATGTTATAGCACGCCGACAAGTTGGGATATCTCCATAGCGTGCTACTTCATTTGCTTTTTTCATTAAATTATCCCAATCATCAAACTCAGATGTAGTTAGCCAATATCCATTATTTACATATGCTATAATTTTTTTAGCTATCAACATAATTTTGTCCTTCTCTTTTATTGTTAAATTTTTACTCTGATTCGGTGTGGTCAAATACTCAATTAATTCTTGTTTGTTTTCTATATAATAAAAATCATTATCAGGTTTTATATCATCAATAGTAGACAATTTATATAATATTGCTTGACATAAATCTTTTTTTAATAATTCTTTATAATTTGGTATATCTAATTCAAACACTTCACATAGTTCAAGGAGTTCTTTGCGACTGTGGGATACGTGGATTTTCATTATATATTATTATAAACTTATTATTTTAAATTAATTTAAACGCAGATTAATATATTAATATAAATATGGAATTACCTAATGTAAGTATTTTAACGCCTACCTGGAAAAGACGTCACTTCCTTCCATTGATGATACAAAATTTAAAATATATGGATTATCCAAAAGATAAGTTGGAGCAGGTAATTATAGATGATGTCCCTGATAAAAATGATAAGCTATTTTTAACAGACCAAGATAAGAAGAAATATCAAGAAGAAATTGGAATTAAAGTTAATTATATTTATAGACCTCAAAGGCATTTGTCTATTGGGGAAAAACGCAATCTACTAGTCAAGTCCGCTAAGTATAAAATCTATATCAATATGGATGATGATGATATATATATGCCTACATATATAAAATATTCTGTTAGCGCGCTATTATCTGATAAAAATATTGGAATTGTTTGCTCTCCACAAATGCTATTTACATATCCATATCAAAATTTTAAAATGACAGCGATTCAATGTCCAAGTAAGAGGCAAGGGCACGAAGCGACAATGTGCTTTACAAGAAAACATTTTAATTGTATGGGTGGATTTGTAAAAAGAGGAAATGGGGAAGGATCAAAGATGATAGATTACCTTGAAAATAGATGTTTAAAGACTTTAGTAGAACATTGTATGATATGTGTTGCCCACAATAATAATACAGTTAATAAGGACCAATTTGGCGATAATGAAAAACAAGGGATTATCAAGGTTGAAGGCACGCTAGATGAAAATATACAAAATATTATTAGGAGGTGTTTATCATTATAATTTAATCCATATATTTATTATTGTTAATATATTTTAATATTTTTGGTTTATCCCTCTTAACTAATGATTTATATAATCTTTGATGATTTTCTGGTTGATATCTTGGCTTACCCCCAATATTTAATAGTTTAACATTTTTATCATAATGTATGTATTTTTTTGGATATAATTCTAATAAATAATTATCACAAAACCAGTTTTTTAACATTGGATTAAATACAAAATTTAAGAATTCATAATGTTTATAACTAATCATAAATTGTGTCATTGGAAGATATGGATTTCCAGAATCACCGCCGGCAATTCCAATATCATATGTATTTATTAAACTATTTACAAAATTTAGAATCCAGTTACAGTTTTCTGGGTAATCTATATCATCTCCTATAACCATATAATATTTATATTGTAATTTATTAGCACTTTTTACTAAATTATTCCATATTTCTACTACATTCCCCTTATCTACTTTTTGCTCTTCCCATATAATATTAAGATTTTGAAACTCTTTGTTAAAATATTCTCTATTAAAATTTTTATTATAATAGTTATCGTCGTAATCATATCCTATAATTATGGTTAAATTTTGTTGCTTTGCTAATAATGATTTATTTAATTTTCTTAATGAAGTTATTAATTCTAGTTCTTTATTTGGGTCACTGCGATTTTTTGTAGTTGTGGGTATACAAAAACATATTTTACCGAAGGTTGAATTATCCATTTATATATTTATATTAATATATTTTTTATATATTAACCATTCCAAAGATATCGGATTGCCCAATAATTTGCTGTATTTTTATTTTTCCACGTTAGATTACCATTTTTATCTTTGATCCCTTTTGCTCTTTTTAGATATGATTCTCTACGTTTTTCATCTTTGTGTTGGGTAAAGTCTTTATAATCTTTATGTCCAAATCCTATTTTTTTATAACCACTTTTATTATCTGCTTTTACATATACCCAATATTTATATTTACTAGATGATGTGTTTTTCCACGGCTTGTAAAATATAACTTTACCCTCTTTTGTTCTTGGCATTTTTTATTATTTATTAATATATTTATTTTATTAGTAGTATTATAAAAATGGCTGTTAAAACAGGTAAAGATATGACTCCAGAGGAAAGAAAAAAAAGAGCGCATATAAGTTATAGTAAAAGTTGGAAGACCGGAACAAGAAAAAAGAAAAATAAATATGAACCCTGTGCTACATTCAACGGAAAAGTTGTATGTAATTTAGGTAAGAAAAAAAGTAAAGTAGATAAAGAAAAAAATCCAAAACAAACTCCATCACCGGTTAAAATTGATAAAGATAAAAAACCTGCGCTTGCTACAAAAGAAGTTAAGAAAACTCCAAGCGCACAAATGATTAAGGATATGTCTGATTCTGAAATTAAAAAATTATATTCTAAAGTTAGTGTAGAAAAAATAAATAAAATTTTAGAAGCAGAAGCTTTAAGACAAAAAGGTGTTACAAGCAGAAATTTAGGCGGAACTAAACCACAGAAAATTAGAAGGTTATTTGCTAAGGGGCGTTCAGTTACTCCGTAGACTGTTTAACCAAAGGTTAGCTTTGCTTAATATAAGTTAATGATTGAATACCACTTGAATGGCCACGTTCTACTGCTTTTTTCTTCATTAATTCATTTATTTCATTGAAATCGTGGGATAAAGTTATTTTAGCAAACATTGTAGTTCCTACACTTACTTTTTCATTTGTATATTTTTTTGATTGATATAATAATATATCTGTTAAAGTTTTTTCATTTAGAGGATTATTATTATATGTAAATAAAGGTCCTGACATTTCATTTCCAGTATCTTTGATATAATTTAATAGTTTACGCCTTAATAATGGATTAACAATTTCTACTTTTTTTATACCATATTTTTTATCTGTCTTATAATTAGTTGATACAATTACTAAGGGTTTTTTATATACATTACTAGGAATTACAAGATAATTTTTATTTTCATTATTTTCACCTGGAACTGGGGCTATTTTTAATTTATTAAAATCTTTTAATTTAATTTTTTCTAATGTTCCAACTTCATTTCTTAATGGATGATTTAATAAAATACTATAAATTGTATACGCTAAATATGTTGTTGGGTCTTTTAAATTTTTTTCCATATTATACATCATATCCAATAGACCTGACATACCAATATCAAAAGTAGGTTTTTGTTTAGAACTTATTTTCCCTGTCTTTTGTTCTTCTATATATTTATTATTATATTCTTTTACCTTATCTTCATAATATTTAATAATTGCTTCAATTCCTTCATTCTTTTCTTCCAATCTAAGTATATTAGCACAAGCGGTAAGATAATTACGGCGAGTAGAGTCTGACAAATCAGAAGTAAGATTGAATACAAGATCAGTATCTTTGACGAAATCCACATTATTAAAGGAATCTTCTTTATTTTTTTTACTAAGTAGTCTAAGACAACGCACATATTGTTTATGGCTTGAACTCTTATTTTCTGGTCTTGCTTCATTAAGTTTGCTAATAAGTTCATTTTCATAATCAGTCATTATATATATATATTTATTAATCAATTTATTTTTAAATACTTTTCAAATTTTTAAAAATTGATAATATATTTAAAGATTATCTATTACATATTAGTATGGAATTGTTTGACATTGATATTGAAGATTACAGACATTTATATAAAATAACTAAATGTGGTAAAGTTTGGAGTTGTAGAAGTAATAAATTTTTAGCATCCTGTAGGAATGGGGGTAACAATTATTTATTTGTAAATCTTAGAAATAATAAAAAAAGAAAAAAAATGTATGTTCACAGACTAGTTGCTATAACATTTTTAGATAATCCTGATAATTACAATACTGTAGATCATATTGATAATAATAAATTTAATAATCACATTCACAATTTAAGATGGGCAAATAGATATTCACAACAATTAAATAGATGTTGTGGTAACCCATTAATTTGGAGTTCTGTTAAAAATAATAAAACAACCTATTTTTGGGAAAAAACTTATAAAGGTGTTAAATACAAAAAAAATAGTATTAATTTAAATATTGTTGAAAAATTTAGGGAAGATACAATGAAATATATCTATGAACTTGAAGGGGAAATGATTCCATCCCCTGATAAGGTAGCAAAAATTTATAAAAACGAAGAAAATTAATTTATTTATTATTTTATGTAATAAAGTAATAATGGAAACACAAACCAATGATGAATTTATTGAAATAGATAAGATGAGTATAGACCAAGCCGCAGGTGCTTTTGTCATGATTGCTGGTGCTATAGGTTCTTTATTATTAGTAATATGGCAAAGCAAATGCCATTGTAAAGTTAATTTATGCTATTTCTTTCAGTGCGAAAGAAGACCGCCTAATGAAGATGAAATGAAATCTTTAAAAGACCAATCTAAGAAATTAAAAGAAAAAAAAAATGAATTAAAGAAAAAAGAAGATGAAATTTTACTAGAAGAAGTAGTGGTTACTCCTCGGTTGATTCCGAAGACTGATTCTCGTCTTGATTTAGAACCAGAACCTCAACTAGAGGCGAGTCTTTCAAAGCCCTAACACGACCACTATTGATTAAATAATTATATTCTAAAGGACATTTATCTATAAACTCTTCTAACTTATCTAATTTTTTAGCACGTCTATATTTATTGTATATTTTATAATATTCTTTTTGTTCATTATAAAATTGACGTTGTTTATTATTCCTCTGTTTCAGAAATTCTTCATTCTTTTTTTTATGATAATATTCTAAACTTTTCTGTCGCTGTTTTAACACAATCGCTTTATAATTTGGTTCAGACATCTGATATTGTATATATATTTATATAATAATTTTTTTTTAAATAGTTTTCAAATTTATTATTATTGATTAACTATTTCTTTTTTTGCTGTTCTGCCATAATATCTTGAATAACATTTAAGTTAGCATAATTCATCTTTGTTACCTTATACATAACACAACTATTGGGACTTAACCTTGCTGGTTCTCCGCTTGGATCGCATATCTGAGTTTTTATTTCTGTTATTGTTCTACTATTTGTTGCTGTAAATTCTACTTGTCCTGGACCTCCACTATAAAAAAAATCTCCGTATTGATTCATCTTATCTAATATTGATATTACCGGCATAACACTGGGTTCGTTTTTCCCTCCGAAAAAATTACTATCGGAAATAATATCACTTCTAATTGTATAATAAGGTCTTAAGGTCTTAGTTGGTAAATTTGTTGCGTCTATTGTTGCCGAGTCAGCTGATACTTGAGTTGGTGGGAATAATTGAAATAAATCTGTTGATACGTCTAGATCTGGGACATCTTTAGTTTTTGGATTAGTGGCTATATCTATTATACGTTTCACTACATTTGGTATTGGCATATAGGCTGGAGCGCCTAAATCTGTGCTTATAAAACCCATTTGAGCAGCAGTTAAAACATCAGCATTAGTAGTTACATATAACAATTCACTTGTATTATTACTTGTTATTCTTCCTTGAGTATTTCCACTTGTAAAATTTATATCTTCATAATTATATCCACATATACCCCAAAATGAATTTTTCCAATTTTCACTGGTTATTCCAAATTTAGTAAAAAATACACCACTTAAGGAATCGTAGATTACACCAGGTAATATATAGCCGTGTTTATTTGTATAAGTTGCTCCGTGTCGTGCTGTATAAGATGGATAATGATTTTTAAATGAATATGGAGCCATTGTAGGGGAATAATTTCTATACCCTAAATCTTTATTTAATTTGTATACTTCTGATCCGGCATCATCTGGTAATCCTTCTAATGACGCTGATACTTCAGTGTCTATTACCTCGTTTGAATGTAATCTTGATATTGTAAATCTACTTTTTCCACTATCAAAATTAAATAATGGATTTTTAGCACCTACATATATTTGTTTATACCATCCTGAGGTTGGAACAACATTATCTCCGAAATCTCCTAAATTATATGTAACACTTGTTCTATCTTGTGCCCATCCATATTTAGATTGTAATCCGTTATATAAACAAATGGCGGCATTACCATATGCGGAAAAATGTCTATCATATCCAATACTTCTATCATTTGATAAACCTAATGTTAAATATCTTTTTGCTGGAAATCCAATATTATCTGTATATACACTATCACTCCCATCATTCGGTGGAATCGCTGCTAAAAATCCTATCATTGTTGGTTCTACTACTGGGGTATCTATTAACTTTGCTTTAAAAGCAAATCCTCCCCATAACCCTCTTCCAGTCGTTTTATCATATTTTACTCCATCTGTTTTAGCATTTTTATAATATGGGAAATATCTTACAAAAAAAGGTAATGTGCTTCTTGAATCTGTTGTTGATAATTCTCCAGTTGAACTTGCGCTTCTGTAATCGTGATAATTATCGCTTCCAAATTGTCTATAATTTTCATCTGACATTTGAGTTTGACAAGCATTCATTGTAAATGCCATACTAGCATTAATTTTTGGATTTATATGTAAAAGTCTATGAGTTTCTGGAGAAATTGGTAATCCCCCACCGTTTAAATAAACAGGTGTGTTATACGTTGTTTTGCTATTTGTCATATCAAATAATTTTGGATAATAATCTTGACTATCAAAAAAAGTTTTAATAGCATTTAAATTAGTCTCGTTATATATTATATTAGTTACAATAGGTTGTAATGAAAAATCAAATTCGCCTATTCCATTATTTAAACCTGGACTAGGCATACCGGAACCGGCAATCGTCATAGAATGAAATCCTGGAGGTTCATAATTATTTATGATTTTTTCCATTTCTACTCCTCCATCATAAAATTCTGGTCTTTTAATTCCTATACATTCATATTGCGCTGCGTAATGAACTGATGCTTCATTCGCTCCTGTAAATTGGTTATAAGTTGGTCTACCGGCATATCCAAAATAAGCACTGGCATTTCCAATATTAAATCTATCTGGGGTCGCTGTTTCAAACAATTTATAAGTTGGGCTTTCAATTTTGGGACCAAGCGTCTGTTGATCTATAGCAGTAAATTGGTCTCCTATATCATAATATCTACTTTCATATAAATATGGTTTAGACAACTCTTCTGTAACTTTTGTTGCTATATTTGCTGGACTATTAAATCCTTTATCTACTTCAAAATCTATTATATCTTTTACTCTTGTATAATTATATAATGCTGGGTCTCTAGCAAATATATTATTATTACTTACTTTCTCACGTTCACAGGTGCTTAATCTATATATTGTAAATCTACTATTATCATTTGATATTTGAGTAAATCTATTACTGGCATTAACATCTCCTACTTTATTTTGAAAATCAACTAATTTTATATCTGTCCAATCATCATATAATCTTTTACTTAATTCAGGTGCTAGAGTAGTTGCTCCATAACCTTCTGCTGCTGTAAATACATAGGGAAATATTTTTTGTTCATATAAATGTCTTGGACCTACCGCCCAGTCTTGATTTTGTTCTTTTATTGGATTAGCATATTCTAACGGTAACGTAAAATAAAATTCACCGTTAGCATTTTTATAATATTGTGTTTCAATTAATACTCTATTGTCTTTAACATTATTATAAATTTGGGGTCCGTTTAACGCCTCTATTCTACCCCAATATGTTGGATAATTTAATGAACCGTTACCGTAAGAATAAACAGTTTTTTCTAAAGTAACTTTATCTTGAATTGTTTTACCCCTAAATTCTATTGTTGCGTCTTCCGCTCCAAGATCACTAATAAATGCGGAATGAACTTGAATTTTATCGCCTGGATTTATTTTAATTCCGTCATTTACGGAATTTGTCCAAACACTTGTATTCTCATCATCATTATATTGAGCGGAATGAACTCTATTACATTCTAAAATATATGTATCTGTAAATGGTTGACTCATTATTATTATGAGTAATAAAAAATTAATATTATTAAAAAAAGAAAATTAGTCTTTGCTTAGTTATCCATCTGGAAAATGGACACTTTAGACGAAGCATAACGATTTTATCATAGATACCTTCGGTTATGCGTAACCAATTGTCATATAGCCATTTTGAAGGGTGGCAAACCTTACTAGTTCAAGCCAGCAACGAAGTGTGTATGTTTTAGGCGTTCCGGAATCATCTTGAAGATAATTCCAAGTATTGTATAATTCTATACCACGGCTATTGACACGTTCGCCACGATTGAGGCGGTCTTCTACATAAAAGGATTGATTTTCAATGGAAGTGTCTAATAACTGCCCCATAAATTTACTGTTAGTTACTAAATTTCCTTCATCTGTAAATTCTGATTTACTTACAAATGGAACACCTCCTTCTGCTTGAACTATATTATGATAAATTCTAGCACGATTCGTTATATCTATTGGATATAATAGATTGTCATTATATTTTACATTATGAGTAAATTGACCATATCTATCAGAAGTAGTTCCGGTAAGGTCAGGTGCTTCAACACCTTTGGAGCAGAAATTATTTAGAACTCCTTCAGCATCTACTCCACTTGTAGATAAACCAAAGAATAGTTTATTAACAACTCTGCCAGCACCTCCAACATTTAATATCTGCGTATTAGTTGTTCCAGAGGCTCCAGTAACTGTATGTCTTGCTATTCTGTAATCTACATAACTAAATGACATACTCTGATTGGCATTCTGATATGCTAACATCATATCTTGGGGATAATATATGTAATCTGCTACCATCTGACAATCTGAAGTATTTACAGTGTAGGTTTGGTCCTCTGTTCCTGAAGCGCCAATACACGCCCTTAGTTTCTGATTGTCTTGGAAATATAATTCTATTGTTACTTCCTCTTTCATCATATAAAGCGGTAACTGATTCATTTTAAGGAAAGGAAATAGTTCCGATAATGGAATCTGATAAACTGGTTTATTGTCAATTAATTGATATTTAAATAAACGGACATCTG
>Ga0129324_10002959_pt1 | contig 10182 bp, 2 predicted proteins | sample CPBDNA_7_FD_96879 | JGI IMG/M metagenome (GOLD analysis project Ga0129324, IMG submission 96879) | Freshwater to marine salinity gradient microbial communities from Chesapeake Bay, USA - CPBay_Spr_15_0.2_DNA | ecosystem: Environmental > Aquatic > Marine > Coastal | place: USA: Chesapeake Bay... | reverse complement strand
CTCTCCTAACCAGACAGGAATAGACACCGATTATGAATATAGATTCTCTGGTGGTGGTGGGACGCTACTTGGAAAACTCATCATCGACATAGCAAGTACTCATGTATTATACTACGCAGTTGAACGTAGACTAAAAGCATTGGTAGCAACTAGTCTTAATGCAACTGTGCCAGAAGCCAACGCCATTAGCATGTCTAGCTTTTATGGAACATCGAGAGCCCAAAATCTTTCATATACAATTCCAGCACTGGACACACCAGACTTTGTATCGGTATCAACGAACACTAATCAACCAGGCACAACGCTTTCCGCACGAATATCTACTACAAGGTTATCATTCAACCAGGCTTACACCTCCGCCAGAGTGACCATTCCGGCATTCGATGTTGTACTACAGGGACAGCTTAATAGTGGTGTCGAATACCCATACACAGAATTTGCATATAACGAGTCTGCTCCGAAGACTTATTGGGAGGTCATTGAAACCGAGGAACCGCAAGGTTCTTTTACTCAAATAAAGCTGTATTGGGAAGGCGTCACCGTCGTGTCCACTGGGTATTCGGGGGCACCAAATAATGAGACCACTTGGCTTGCCGGCGGTTATGAATATAACATAGGTAGCTTAAGATTTTATAATGATATATCAGATCCTCAGTACTCTCAAGTGATTGAGTATTATGAAATTCGTAGAAGGTATTTGGGCACTTCGGGCGAAACAAGCTCCACTATAGCAAATCCCGGAGTAATCGTATATGATGCAGCCGGAGTTGAGATCGCAAGACAATCCGCTTCAGGAAGCAGTGGTAATAATACAGCTATCACAGTTAATGTTCCTCAGTTGCAATTCGATACAACTAAAACCGGAGAGTTTTCGGTAGCCTTTAGAGCGGACGTTGCGAGTAACGGCAACTCTCTTCACGCTTGGAAATCTCCAAATATAAATCTTATGATCGAGACAATAGTTTAGCTGTACTATAAATAAGAATGACAACATATTCAAAGGCAATGTAGATGACTACACGTATTTCAGAATTAACACCTATTGGTAGTCCAGATGATGCGGATCTATTTCTATTAACTGATAGCAGTGAAACTCAGTCTAAGAGAATTACGTTCTCAGATCTTAAAGACTCTATCATTGATGTCAGTACGTTTGCTGATAACCAGGCTCTATTAGTTGCCGCCCTCAATCTGTACAATCCAAACGCAGACGGCAAGAATACACTACAAGCTACGACTCTGTTTTATAATGGAGAGTATAGAGATGGTCCATATTTCTTAACGTATGATAACATCTCAGGCAAGCCTACTATTCCTACTAACCTGTCGCAATTAACGAACAGCACTGGATTTGTTCGTTATAACACAAACACTGGCAAAATGATCTTTGACGGTGCCACTACTATAACAATGTCATCTGACTTTGTTAACGAGGGTTCTACAAATAAATTCTACACAGATGCTCGTGCAGATGCTAGGGTAAATCAGCTGTTTGGAGGACTGTTCAATACGTATAACAGTACTTTTGATCAAGGCGACGTTAGAGATAGCTTAAACGGTCAAGCCGGGGTCTTTGTGGAAACTAGGGTGTCAGAGGAAGAAACCCAATCAAAGACTATCAGAATATCTGATATAAATGTCAGGTCATCTTTCTCTATCGGACAAGTCTTACGTCTATACGGCGCATCTGCTGCGTCTAGTGCTACCACGCTTACAACTGGTTTGACGACATCTGTTCAAGGGTTTTTAACAGCCGCAGAGGGTACTAGTGGTTACACAAAATTCTCATACAAAATTGTCGAATTTGATATCGAGTCCGGAGAGATCTCTCCTGCGACCGATCCCGCACGAAGTGAAACTATCAAGACTCCTGTCGCATTGGATCCCACTCCCACATTAGAAGCATTTAACACCACAAACTTTATCAGACTCAACTTCAGTGGTACGCCTGCTGATAAAGGCATCGCTGTTTATCGTCAGGTGGGCAATACCGGCGATTATAAGCTCATTGCTGTTCTTGGAAGAAAAGAAGTCGATTCTGGTTCTTGGATTGATTATCACACATTCGACTACACTGCGTGGTCGGGCAAAGACGCTAGTGATAACTCGTATATAAGCGTAACACATTTTCCCTTGACTGCACCAGTTTCGTCTTTACGTGGATGGACAGATAAGATCATTACTTCTATAAAAGATGATGCCAATTCCTTTGATCTTATATTAGACGATTGGGTATTCGTTAACCTGCCTGATGGGACTGGCAATTTATCTGTTGCGATCTCGCATAATGACACCGCAGTTATTCGTAACGCTATCTTAACAAACTCAACTGCCGGTAAGAAAAGCATCGTATTGAACGCTAAGACGTACAATACCTCACAGATTACCATGCCCAATAACTTCGGCTTAGTCGGGACATCTTATATAACAAAGATTAGAAAGCTTCCTTGGACGGGTGGCGAAGCAGGCACAGCTAACGCCAAGTTAATTGTAGCAGCAAATGATAATAACGCAACCGGCATCTCTATCGTTGGAGTTGACCTTGACGGAAACTTCACAGAGCAGTTCTTGTTTGCAGACTCGACAACGATAAATAAAAACTATCTACTAGATTTCGGTATTGGATGTAACTCACTTCTCTTGGATAGAGTTCGTATTACTAACGTGCCAGCTGGCGGCATCTACGCAACATCATCAGTCGAATTCAAAATGAACACGAGTGAAGTTGTTAATAGTGGACTCACAGATAGATACGACTATTCTCCCCTCATAGCAGATAGTGGACAGACTACTATTATCACAGGTAACAGATTTGAAAACTTCACTGGCTACGTTGACGTATCAGTAACGAACAAGGGCGTTGTAACGAATAACATTATCAACAACTGTGGCTCTGGATTGTTCGTGTATGGATCAGTGTTCTTCTTGTCTTCACCCAACGTTCTTATCGGACCTGCGAACGAGTATCTACCAACACCCGATATCCTGAACAGCGAATATGACTTGATTAACATCGATCTGTATGAGGCAGCTATATCTAATGATGATTATCAAAGTACAAATCACGTCTATCAAGAGAACGGCGCAGTCTATGACTTGACGCAAACAGACGGATCGTCTTCTTCGCTTGAATACAGAGCATTTTTTATTCAGAAAACTGTACAAGGAGTTGAAGAGCTTTACGGAACAACTTATACTCCTGCTAACTTCACAGTTGGTAAGAGATATACAATCCTGTCTCTGGGTAATACCGATCAAGCACAATGGAACATAGCGGCTGGAACAAGCGGAGGGTCTTACGATGTAGGGTCAACCTTCATCTGTGCTGCTACAAGCTCCGGAACAGGCACTGCTACTAGTGGCGGAGTTGATGGTATTCAGATCAACGACAGACCAGCTGGAATGGATAAAACATTGGGTCAGTTTGCGTTTGATGTCCCTAGTGCTACTGTGCAATCAATTAAAACCGCTGAAGGTGCTTATAGCTATTCGACATTAAATGCTGCCAACCCATTACATCAGGGCATAGGATGGTCGGCGTCATATCGTCATGAAGTTACCGCAGCTACCATCAGCGGCAGTGGGACATGGACAGTCGACGCAGTGGCTGGCTTAAGCCCAACCTATACTATCACTACACTAAATACATTGTACCTAGCACTTAATCAAAGAGTTAGGTTTAACGCATCTACACATACCGGTTGGTCTAACCCCGGTGGCGCATTCGAAGGAACTGTACAATCTATTGGTCCAGAAGTCGGAGGAGAGAGAACTGTGATTATAAAATTCCAAGGTGCTGGCGGGGGAACGAATCAGTTGACTACAACTCTAGTAAACGGAACCGGCGGTTCACTAAATATAATCGATACCTTTGTGCTGGCACAAGGAAGGATAATCTAGTATGTCAAGCATAACGAACGTAAATAACAACGCCAGCGTAGTAAACGTAGGCAGAACTACTCCAGTTTCTCCTGGAGTACAGACTTCGGCAAAATCTATTCCGGTAGTCATGGCGTCAGATCAGACTCCTATTCCAGTTGAAGAGCAGAACAAAGTTCAATCTGAAGTTGCACTTTCTCTCTTGGGTATTCCTCGTGCTGAAGTCGCTTTGGGTATTTTCGCAGACGTTAACACCTATGATGTTAACCCATCCGAGTGGTCACTTAGTCCTCAGTATCACGTTGCTGGCTACGGAATCAAACATCTTCCTAACGAAGCTGGCGCACTAGTAGAAGCTCCACGAAACAAGAGTGCTGTGTTAACGTCTAAGCGTTTCTTTAGATATCAGCCAGGTCGTGTTTCTGCCGCAACGTTTGGTATTAAGTCGAGCGTATCGCAAGCATCGTTTGCCCAGAACCCAGCTATTCGCAAGTTCGGTATCTATGATAACTTTGACGGATACTTCTGGGAATCAAGAAACGATGGACAAGAAGATAACTTCTCTGTTGTAAGACGGTCACAATCTCTTATTAAATCACCCAACTCTCCTTATGGCAACATGGGTCTGCCATATCGTGGAGGTGCACCAACCGGCGAAGTACAGGTCACACAAAACGACGACTATCGTATTATTGGTCTAGGTGCGAGCGAAGCAATCACTGAGGCAGATAATCTATCTAGAGATAGGCAACTTGTTCAGGATAGTAGATTCGCCATCATCGATGCGGCACTGGCAGCCGCAGCCTTAGACTATGCTGCATTAGCTAGTGCTATCGGTGGGTCTGAGACTGCTACGAGTGTTGAACTAAAGTGTAAACGTGACCTTGATTACTGGATCGATTTCTATCTACTCGACATGCAGTGGGGTGGGGACGGTCACATCAGAACTAATACTACAAACTATGGTACCGCAGTTTTACCTGCTATTGCAACTTATGAAAGACCTGTTCATGCTCAACTGAGAACGGCGCTTCTTGCTGTTGTTGGATTATCATCTGATGGCGTGACTAAACTCACCGCACTCACCGCTATCACCACGGCTGCTTTTGCTGGGTCTTCTATTGCCCCGCAAGTTGCCGGTGCTAGTTATGGTCAAAAGGGCAAGTTCGAAACAATTATGGACTCTAAGTATCATTACTGGGCTTATGTTGTTTCTACTAAGACTGAAGTTGGTGCACCAATCACATACACTGTGCCTCCAACCGGATTAAGCTCGGGACTAACTGCCGCAGACATTAAGTATAAGTGTGAGCGAGATGTTGGCTATATTATCGATGGATATAAAAACGATATCGTTGGTGGTGGTAACGCTGAAACGAAATATAACATGTCTATGTACTTCAAAGGCGAGGGTATGTCAATCTACTCTCAAGATGCATCGTTTGTAACGTCCGAGATTGAGCGACATACACACCTTAGAAACTTGATTAGATCAGAATTAAGTGATGATATTGGCACCAACTACGGATTTGGTTACACATCAACTTCTGCACAAATCACAAAACTTTACACACTTGCCACTAAAGTTATCGGCAACTTCTCTATTGAAAACGTTGACAGCATGGAAACAGGATCGTTGCCATTCGCAGGTAACTTGATTGCAGTGCGAGACGGACTCTTAGTAACTCATGCTGGCGTCTTTGATCCTTCTTTGCTCAAAGAGTCTAAATTGATCCCATCGGTTGCAATTGGATCTGATGCTGCTGCAAACATTGGCGATGCCGACAGCATTAAGCTAACGGAAGGTCACGTCACGTTTGGTCAACATGTTAAAGTGACTTGGTCAAATGCTTCTACTGTTCTTACGTGTGGGACGCTTGTGCCTGGAACAGTTTACACAGTCACAAAAGTCTTCGGGCCAAAGGGCAATAGCTTTAAACTAGCTGATGAAGCTGGAGTTGCGCAGTCATTTACTGTGGCAGAGGCAACTGCGGCGGGAACAATGTATGTAACAACAGTCGTACCTTTCATCTTCCCTAAAGACTATAACCCAACCATATTCCGAGGAACTGGTACATCTGCTATCAACGGAGCACCTTTCCTTGACATCAACAACGACGGATCAGAAGACGGTAAGTTGCCAAAGGGCATGGTGTTCCCATACATGTACGCAAGCGACCAAAACTTATTAAGCACTGATACAGTGGCTAGCTTACGTGTGGGTTTTGTTAATACAGCGTTAGATGCTTCTACAAACGGAGTCTTGAATGTGATTAGGACTCAAGTTGATAGCGTTAACTTCTATCCTGAGTACATCAACTGGATCAAGAATAACGTTAAGCCTGAGTACTACGGTGTTTATGACTATCGTGTTCCTCGTTCACGTTTCAGTCACGATGCGCTAGACGGTAAAGCTGTCACGAACGCCGATGCTGACTTACGAGTATACAGCGACTTAGCAACAGGAGAAGATGGTACAGTTAGGCCCGGGCAAAAGTATACTGTTGACAACCTTGATCAATCTATATCAAGCGTCTATAAGTATGACTTCACTAAAGTTACCATGCTTAAGATCGAATTCTCTTGGTATGGAGCAGTTGGTGGATTGTTCTTAGCCTACATTCCTGTTGAAAACGGTGAAGCAAGGTGGGTTCGTGTGCACCATCTTCGTGCATCGAATCAGTTGAAGATTGCTTCTCTTGGTAACGCAACATTGCCTATCACTTATACCACTTATGGTGGTGGAGATCAGTACTCATTAGGCGACTTAGAAGACATAACTGCGATTGATCGAGGCTATAACTCTACTTCCCACTCTGTTGTTAAGTATGGCGCTTCTTACTACATCGATGGTGGAGACAGAGGAACTGTTCGTTTGTACTCACACAACAACGAAGACACTGTAGACTCATACGGTAAACGTTGGCCAGTATCTGGGTCAATTTCGACTCAAACCCTAGACGGAGTGTCTACTCCAGCGCTTGCAGTCAATTCTAGCACATTATCTGGACCAACTGATACTAGTTCTGGAGGAACTGTTGTCAATGCGGGCGGAAGTGGAACAGAGCCCAAGTTCTTCGTGGGTGGAAGACTTAAGACAAATAACAGAACTGACCAAAATATCAAAGTCATTTGGGCAAACGCTACACACGTGTTCTTGTCGGCAACTCCATCCGGCACTGGTGGTTTTCAATTGATTCCCGATCGTGCAAACTCTGTATTCGGTCTGGAAACCAAGAAAGTTATTCTGAGCACAAGAGAAAGCAACGCAGTAAGAAACCGGGTTCAGGTTTATCCAACAAAATTGTCTGCATCTAACTTGGGGGATAATCCGGTAAGACTTCGATTTAAGAAGACTCCTATTTTTCAAACTAACGTTGCTCCAAGCGGCACGTTAAGCCTCTCGACAGACTATACAATCGATGCTAACAACGCTCCGTTGCCCGTAACGGAAAGCGGAACGTATGTAGCAAACGGAGATTCTATTTACGGTTGGTTCAGAGCGACGGTTGGAGTTGATAGAGTTTCAGTGTTTGGTAGACTGTATAAGATCACGGACAGCTACTACTTTGAAATCCTAGATACGTTCAACGGAACGGTAATTCTTCAGTCAGGAGATAACTTCTTAGCTGATGGTAGATTCGAAGCAGATGGCACAGAAGTTACTGCTACCGCTGTGACCAAAGCGACAGAAGAAAAAGAGGGGCTAAGTTCCATTATTATCGCAAGCAACTCGGTTGTGCCTATTCCAAATACCGGCACTAACGTAGCGACTATATACTTACAACAAGGAACAGAACAACTTGACTTAAGTCCTTACTTTGACTATAATAAAGAATATCTATCGTTCCCTCTGACCGACCAGGCAGATAGTCTTTATTTTGCTGTTGACTCCGACACTGGTTCTAATACGGCGGTAGATGAAGTGAGCTTGGGTTGCACATGGGAAGAACAGTAAGTCATGCCAAAGCAGATAAAGATTGGACTGGACAAAGTACCAGCGCCGGTCACGAAGCAGTTCACGCAGCTTGTGGACATCGAGGGATCGAAGCTCACTGACAGTGCCGGAAATCCGATTGTCACAGAAGAAGAGGCGACACTTGGCTCGTTTTCTTCTTCTGAGACGGCGCTATCGGTCTTTGTCAATAATCTTGGCACAAGACAATCTATTCCTATCATTGAGCAATTCAGTGAGACATCTGAAGTCAGCAGCTCACTTCTCGGCATTCCTCGATCTGAGGAACAACTAGCCCTCTTTGCCGATGTTGCTACATACGGTCTAGACGAAGACAACTGGAACTACTACACGTTCTCTGGTGCTACTACTCCTGGTGAATGGTACAATAAAGAGAATCCCATCTTTGGAAGAAGATCTAATCCCACATTCAACGAGGGGTCTGAAGAACAGGCTTTGTATCTAAAGTCATTCCCCTCTCAGTACACGTTTCCGGGCAGTACGATTGCAAGTAAACTAGATGGACCTAGTGATAACTTTAAGAGTTACATGAACTTCATTGCTATGGGAAAATATCTCTATAGCATCTTTTATTCTATAAATCCCACATTTGCCGATTTGAACTTCATCGATGATTCGATTTACATTGTTGATCAATCCGACTTAGCAGTGGCTAACCCACCCATATTTCTTGGTGATTCAAGAGCATTTGTTGGCAATGGCACATACTTTGACGTAACTTACGGCAATGATCTTCAAGCTGCATTCGATAAGATCGAAAGGTGGACATACTTTTTCGGTCTTATTCGAAACGGCACCGATAGCTACCCCGAATTAATTGGTAGTGCTGTAACGGACTTTAAACTAGCATCAGACTACTTATCCATCAGAGGCTTCTGTGTTACAGAGTGTACTCCTGGTGGTAGTTCCAATGCGGAAAACTTTGCGATCCTCGAGAGCAAAAAGACTTTCAGGTATCAACCAGGACGTGCGAGTGGATTCACATTCGGCGTTAGGATGCAAGCAGATCCTTCTACTAACGCAAACTTCATCGAGTGGGGGTGCTCTAATGATACTGATGAATACATGTTTCAGTTACGAGGCAGCCAGTTTAACATTGTAAGACGAAGTGTTATTCGTATGCCCGACGACTTGTTAATCAGACAAGGACTTCTGCCCTCGAATCAATCATCAACAGCAATATATCCTAAAGGCGTGGGCAACAGTGTTGCTATGTGGGAAACTGTTATTCCCAGAACTAAGTTTAGTGGCGATAACCTACTCGGCAGTGGTCCTTCTGGCTACATTCTATCCTTCGAAGATGTCACGATGTATAAGATCGAGTATTCTTGGTACGGAGCTATTGGTGCTAAATTCTATGCATATGCGCCAGCAGGTAATGGCGAGGCACGCTGGATTCTCATTCACCACTTCATCATTGAAAACGGACTCGGTGTGCCGGTATTAAAGAATCCAGACTTTAAGTTTAAGTACTTAATTTATGCAGCCGACACTGCGAACATGGCATCGCCCATCTTCCTGTACAAGTACGGCAGCAGTTATTATGTAGACGGTGGTGATGAAGGAACGATTCGCCTTACAACTGTAACATCGGATACGAAGCAGTTTCAGAACAGAACTCCTGTAGTTGGCATATTGCCCAAACAGAAAATTTTCAATCAAGACAGCATAGGATCGACCAACTTTAAGAAGGCTTATCCCGCAACTCTTTCAGTTAGCTCTGATCTAGCCTGTCGCATTGACATTATAGAGATAGATGGATCTCCAGACGGAGCACATTACAACTATTCACCTTCGCTGAGTAACGAAAGGCATCAACTCTCGAGAACTTTAAACTTTCAATATCAAGCAAATAACGCTATTGATATCCTCGATGGGGATGAGTTAATACTTACCGACGATGATGCGAAAATCATCGCTGACGGTGTCTATAATGTATATGTCGATTATGACTCTGATGATGCGCATAAATCAACCAACACTAGAAGACGCAATAGCAGTCACACATTAGTCGCTGATACTGTACTCAGATCAATTAAGTCTGATGGATCATTCATAGATCCCGTTCTAGGCAGCACCTTCACTGGAAAGCTATCCAATTATCATACCGTCACGGCATCCACTGTGCCGATTCAAGCAAACAATTTTAAGATACACTTCTTGAATCCATTAGCTCGTGATCCAGACGGTAATAATAAACACTTTGCGGAGTTTGCTGTTGCAATTACTTCGTTTACTCCAGAGCTTGATTCGCTTAATGATAACGCCCTACGCTTTAGAAATTATGATAACGTATTAGAAGCATTTGATAAGAACAAGGTGCCGTT
>Ga0129324_10002958_pt1 | contig 10182 bp, 11 predicted proteins | sample CPBDNA_7_FD_96879 | JGI IMG/M metagenome (GOLD analysis project Ga0129324, IMG submission 96879) | Freshwater to marine salinity gradient microbial communities from Chesapeake Bay, USA - CPBay_Spr_15_0.2_DNA | ecosystem: Environmental > Aquatic > Marine > Coastal | place: USA: Chesapeake Bay... | reverse complement strand
ACCCTGCCACAAAATGACGAATCAGTTCTATTTGAATACTTGCAGGTAACCTGCTTTTGCGTCTGCTGCTAACCATCTGACACTCATAAAGAAAATTCCTTATCTATGTCAGCCCCTAAAAAAATCATCGCGACGATCGGGCTAAGTCATGGTCTGGCCCCGCGCACCCTCGCGGCGGCTCAGGCAATGTGCGATGACGGCGGCAAGGTTATTGCCGTCCACGTGATCGAACCGGTGGCTGGCTTCGCCAGCTATTATCTGCCGCCGAACCACCAAGAAGAAGTGCGTAAAAGTGCCATGGCCGCGATGGCTGAGCGGATCGGCGATATGAAAAATGTCGAACCAGTCATCCTTATCGGCAATGCAGGCCATACGCTGACCGAGTACGCCGAAGAAATCGGTGCTGATTTGATCATCGTCGGCTCGCATCGCCCGGAATTTAAGGATTATCTTCTGGGTGCCACCGCGGCGAGGATCGTGCGACACGCACCGTGTTCGGTTCACGTTTTGCGATGATGTCAAAGGCGGCGTAGACTGTCGTCTATGACCGTACCTTGTGACCTCACCGCGATAGAAGCCCGCCAGCGCATGATTGACCGCGACTTATCGCCGGTCGATCTGCTGGCAAGCTGCCTTGCCCGGATTGAAGACGTGAACGGGGTCGTGAATGCGATCACGGCGATGGATATTGATCGTGCGACGCATGAAGCGGCCGAGGCCGAGCGCGCCTTTGCAGGTGGTGGTGATCTGCCGCCGTTGACCGGCTTGCCGATCGGCATCAAGGACTTGAATGTCACCGCAGGTTTACGCACGACGTTCGGATCGCTTTTGCACGCCGATCATGTGCCTTCCGAAGACGAGGCGATGGTCGCACGATTGCGCCGCGCCGGCGCGATCATTTTGGCGAAAACCAATACGCCTGAATTCGGCTCTGGCTCCAACACCGATAACAAAGTTTTTGGGCCGACGCGCAACCCTTACAACGTTGCGCGCACGCCGGGTGGCTCGTCCGGCGGCTCAGCGGCCGCATTGGCGACCGGCATGCTGCCGTTGGCGCACGGCAGTGATACTGGGGGCAGCCTGCGTAATCCGGCCACGTGGTGCGGCGTTGTCGGTTTCCGCCCGACGCCGGGTTTGGTTGCGCGCGAAAACCGGACCCTAAACTACACTCATTTCAGTGTTCAGGGCCCGATGGGCCGCTGTGTTGCAGACGCATCGTTGATGTTGGCGGGGCTTGCGGGCGACGATAACCGGGACGTTTTAGCGTCACCTTGCAACCCTGAAAACTTCGTTGAACTGCCCGTGGTCGACCTGTCAGGATTGCGCGTTGCATGGTCGACGGATTTCGGCGGCACGGCACCGATTGACCAGTCGATCCAAGAGTCGTTTGGTGCCGTTATCCAAGAAATGGCGCCATGGTTTGGGGTTTGCGAACGGCGCGACCCCGACTTCACGGCGGCCCGCGACGTGTTTTGGACGTTGCGATGCGTCTATTACCTCGCCAGCCATGAAGCCCGCGTTGCCGCGCATCGTGATGTGTTGTCACCGAATATTGTTTCTAACGTCGAAGCGGGCCTTGCCATGTCGCTTGCGGATGTGGGCCGGGCGGAGCGGGCTTGGTCGAAGCTTTACGCCGATTTTGAGGCGTATTTTGAAGATATCGATTTGTTGATTGTGCCCGGCAATGCTGTGTCGCCGTTTTTGATCGCTGACGGCATACCGAAATCTGTCGGCGGCAAGCCGATGCAGAACTATGTCGATGCGTCGTTGATCCGCTCGGCGTTGACGTTGACCGGACACCCTGTGATTGCGGTGCCGACCGGGCTTGATTCGGTCGGTATGCCGTTTGGCGTGCAGATCGTCGGGCACCGGCGGGGTGATCTTGACCTGCTGGCGGCGGCTGCGGCGTTGGAAGCCGAGATTAAAGTTCGGCCCGCATTGTCGGTGTCGGCCCCCGACCTATCAGCGCTTAAAGGCTAGGTGCCGTGCCCACACTGCGGCGATTGGTCAGGATTCCGACCGCATAGGCGCTAAAGCCGACCATCAAGACCGCGACGCAGATGACCAGGAGCTTAGCATATTTATGCTCAACGCCTGTCCATAGGCCGACGATGTTGGTATAGCCGCTGGATTCCAGGAAATACAAAGCCGCACCGACCATCGCAGCACAGAAACTTGTGGTGTAGCTCCAAGCAGGCACATCGGTCCGACCCAGCCAGATCGAAATGACGATGGCCGGTGTCAGATATAAGGATGCCGTGCCGCTGACGGCGACGGCGCTGAAAAGGTCTTTGCTGCCTAAAAATAAAAATCCAAGCCCGCCCAGCATAAATACGATCATGGCGATGCGGCCGTTACGCACATTTTCCGCCGCCAGCCGCATGTTGGAAATCGCCAGCTTCGCCGCCGCCGACAAGGTGCTGTCCAAGGTCGAGATCGCCGACACGATCAACGCCAAGTTAAACAGTGTCATCAACGGCTCGCCAAACAGGCGTGTCAGGGTCGCGACCATGGCATCGCCGTCTTCTTTGTTGAGCCCAGCGACAATGCCGAGCATACCGAATGCCAGAATGCAGAGGATACTGATCCATCCTGCATGTATGAAGCTCAGCCGCGTCGTGCGACGGTCCGCTAGAAACCCACGGTCCATCATCACTGGATCATGGAGCGGGTAAGACCATACTTGAAGTGCCGCAACCAGCAGTAATATCCATCCGGGCGATGCGAGGTTCGGGCTGGAGCCGAAGATCGCGGTCGCATCGAAGAACGGCCCCATCACGGTTTGTACCGTCATTAACGCAAGCACAATCAGCAGGGCGCCCATTTGTAATACATCAGTGCGGAGCGAGGCGCGTAGCCCCCCCATCAACGAGTATACAAGTCCAAAGGTGGCCATCGCTAATACGGCGATGATGTAATAACTGCCGCCGGCATCACCGAAAATCAGACCGATCACAATCAGGTTTGCGAACACTTCCGACAGCAGACGTACGGCAACGACAAAATTGTAACACGTCGTGCCGGTGCGTCCGTAGCGAGATAGAAGAAATGATTGAACGCTCTCAAATCCATGGCGGAAACGTAATTGATCGACAATCGCGGCGCCTGTGAAAAACGAAAGATAATACGCCGCATACGCCAGCGTGCCGGCGACCCCATAGTAATAGCCGAGAATGGCCGCATTCATCAGCGAGCGCGCGAAGATCCAGGTGGTTACCTGCGACAACACCAGCGTGATCAACTTTGGCTGCGCGCCAGTTTCACTGCGGCCATGAAAAAAGCCCTCCACGGTGGCGCGACGCGGCGACATCAAAAGTGTGCCAATCGCGAGGGCACCGATGGCAACGGCGAGGGTCAAAGGCATACTGGAAACTTTCGTCTATAAACGGGTCTAGGTTGGTCGAAACTTGCCTGCGTGCGACCTTCAACGGAAATCACAACTGCGTGAGTCTTTGGCGGACAATATGAATACTTAACAACAGCTTACGTAATTTTTGTAAATATTAATTTTTAAAAATATACAATAAATAAAATAAATAAATTACATGCAGATATTGTTATAAACTAAAACAACACTATATGTTATATAGTAGCCAATTTTTGCTGCTATTATAGAAAGGGATATTTTATGTCCTTTAAAGATTTTTCGACCTCAAATAAGACACCAGCTAAAGCGCCAGCAGATGCCAAAGCTGCTACCGCCGCCAAGCCGGGCGCGGCACCGAGCGAAGCTGCGCCGAAGCCAAAAGTCTAAATGTGTTGAAGGGGGCCTAGCCCCCTTTGTCACCTCAACGGGTGGAGCCTTCGATAAGGCTGCCCGTTGATTTTGCATGTCGGCACGTAAGATCAATGAAAATACAAAAAGGAATATTTTGAATGGCTTCGCAAACCGGAAACGGGAATCAAGGTGGTCCTTGGGGCGGTGGGGGTGCACCTGGTCCGGATATAGAAGATGCCGTTCGCCAAGCGCAGGCGCGCATTCGGCAAATGCTACCAGGTGGCGGCGCCCGAGGTCTGATCATTGTGGGCGCGCTCGTGTTGGCAGCGCTCGGTGCTTGGACGTCGTATTACACGGTGCCCAGTGACTCCGTCGCGGTCGTGCAGCGGTTCGGTAAATACCTTAATGAAGTCCCACCAGGTCTTCACTTCAAGTTGCCGCTCGGCATCGATGTCGCGACGGTGGTCCCGGTGAAGCGCCAGTTGAAGCAGGAATTTGGCTTTTCGACCCCCGGTGCGACAGATGGCTTCCAAAGCCCGCGTCCGCGCGATGCCCGCCGCGAAACCGAAATGGTGACCGGTGACCTAAACGCGGCGCTGGTGGAATGGGTCATTCAGTACCGTATTTCCGATCCGCAGAAATTTCTGTTCGAGGTGCGTGAGCCGAGCGAGACGCTCCGCTACGTATCGGAATCTGTGATGCGCGAAGTGGTCGGTGATCGCACCGTCGACGAAGTGATTACGATTGGGCGTCAGGAAATCGAGTCTGAAGCGTTGATTAAGATGCAGGCGCTTTCTACCAAGTATGTGATGGGGATCAGCATCGATCAGGTGCAGTTGAAAAACATCAACCCGCCAAGGCCGGTGCAGGAGTCTTTTAACGAGGTCAACCAAGCCCAGCAGGAAAAAGAAAAACTAATCAACGAAGCCAGGCGCGATTACAACAAGGTGATCCCGTTGGCCGAAGGTGAGAAAGATCAGCGCATCCGCGAGGCGGACGGCTATCGGCTGAAGCGGATCAACGAAGCGGAAGGTAATGCGTCCCGCTTTACCGCACTGCTTTCCGAATACAAAAAGGCACCTGAAGTCACGCGGCGGCGGATTTATATTGAAACCCTGCAAGACGTGATGCCCGACATTAAATCTAAAATCGTCATCGATGAGCAGGCGCGCAGCATTCTGCCCTTGTTGAATCTCGGTGGCGCCAAAGGAAATCAGCCATGAACAAATTCCTCAAAATCTTAGGCGTGCTTATCCTTGTCGCCGGCACTTATGTGGTGACCAGCGCGGTCTATACCGTTAACGAAGTCGAGCAGGTGATCATTACCCAGTTCGGTAAGCCCGTTGGCGAGCCGGTGACGACGGCAGGGCTCAAGCTTAAGTTGCCATTCGTGCAAGAGGTCAACGCTATCGATAAGCGCGTTCTGGAATGGGATGGCAGCCCGTCTGACATGCCGACCAAGGATAAACTGTATATTTCCGTTGATCTGTATGCCCGTTGGCGCATCACCGAACCGTTGCCATATTTCCTGCGTCTGCGGGATGAGCGCAGCGCGCAGTCACGTCTTGATGACATCCTCGGCAGTGAGACCCGTAACGCCGTCGCCAAGCATGAACTGATCGAGCTTATTCGTACCACCAAAGACCGTGTGCCCCTGCGTGATACGTTGCTGACCGATGCGGAGCTTAAGCAGGATATCGGATCATTGGTGCCGATCACCAAAGGTCGTGCCGTGATTGAAGCGCAGATATTTGAGGCGGCTGCCGAAAAGGTGCGCGTGTTCGGGATCGAACTTCTAGATATTCGGTTCAAGCGCATCAACTATAACGAAAGCGTGCGCCCGAAGATTTATGACCGGATGATCAGCGAACGCCGTCAAATTGCCGAGCGGTTCTTGTCCGAAGGTAACGGCGAAGCCGCACGTATCCGCGGCAACCGGGTGCGGGATTTGAACAAGATTCAGTCTGAAGCCTATCGTCAGGTCGAAGAAATTCGGGGTCTTGCAGACGCTAAAGCCACTGAAATCTATTCAAAGGCCTACAATCAAAGTCCGCAGTCTGTCGAGTTTTATGAATTCACCCGGACCATGCAGGCCTATAAGCTGATGATCGCCGACAACACCACGCTTGTTTTGTCGACCGACAGTGACGTGTTCAAGTTCCTGAAGGGAATGAACCCGGACGCTGAATCTGCCACACAAAAATGAGCATGGAGGGGATCATCTCAAAATCAGTGACCCCGGCGACGGCACCTGAGGCAGACGTTGCAAAGCGTCGAAAATGCCTCAGGTGCTCCGCGACATTTTTAAGTGCGTGGTCTGGCCAGCGGGTCTGCGGCCATTGCAAAAGCACGAAGTCGTGGCGCGATCACGAACCGTTGCGCCGCAAGGCGACGACGCCGAACCGGCATCAGTGAAAGTGCTCGGCCAGTAAAGCGTAAGATCGGCGGCGGGCTTCTTGGCTGTGTGTCCATGTAAGCACGACAAGCTCGTCGAGGTCTAAGTCTTCGCCAAGCTGACGCAGCATTCCGCTGACCTTGGCGCCATCACCGACCAGGGAAACGGCCCGCAATCGATCACGGTGCCGACGCTCGGATTCCGAAACAGAGTCCCAATCGATGTTTTCCGGCGCGATGATCGGCCGAAGGTCACCGAGCGAGCGGCGCACCTTGTTGTAGGCCCTGGACGAAAATAAAACCTCTGCTTCCTCCGTCGTGTCTGCCGCGAGTGCCCAAACGCAGACGGTCGCGTGCGGTTTCGGAAACCGTTCACTCGGTTGGTAGTTGTCCCGATATAGCGTCAGCGCCTGCTTAACGCCTTGGCCATCGGTGATGAAGTGCGCGAAGCAATACGGGATACCGAAATGCGCGGCGACGGATGCGCCGTAGTCCGAGGTACCCAACATCCAAATTTCCGGCGCCGTGTTCGTCTCCGGGTGTGCAACAATACTTTTAAACGGATGACTACTTGGCAACGGATCGCCCGAAACCCAAGCCATCAAATCGCGCACGTTTGATGGGAAATTGTTGGCATCTTCATGAGCATTGGGATTGAGCGCCATTGAAGTCAGGCCGTCGCCGCCGGGGGCGCGGCCAAGCCCAAGATCAATGCGGCCGGGGGCGAGGGATTCCAAAACACGAAACTGTTCCGCCACCTTGAGTGGCGCATAGTGCGGCAACATCACGCCGGCGCTGCCTAAGCGGATGCGGCTGGTGCGCTGCGAAATGGCCGCCATCAGAATCTCAGGGGCGGTGCCGTTGATCGCCGGATGATTGTGGTGCTCGGAAACCCAGAATCGATGATAGCCAAGCTCTTCAGCGAACACTGCGAGTTCGACCGTGTCGCGCAAGGTCTGGGCGGCGGGTACACCGTCTGCGGCGGTCGATTGGTCGAGAACAGAAAGTTTCATGAGCGATCTTTTCGATGCGAATGCAGGCGTGTCGTGAGGCTTTGGTGTTTTAGTCTTAGCTGGTCAAATCAAATCTTCCAAGACTTCCAAAACATCTTCCGGATCGGCCCGAAGTCTGTAGTCGGCATTGACGTAGGCATAGATTATGACCCCGTCCTGGTCGATCACATAGGTGGCGGGCAAGGGGAGGGTGAAACTATCGTCCCCATTCAGCGTCGGCAGATCATTCCCCAATCGCTGCAGATACATCGCTTGAATGCGGCTGTCGACGGTGAACACCAGACCGAATGCTGCGGCGACTTCGTTGCCGACATCGCTCAGGACCGGATATGCCAGTTGATGTTTTTCGGCGAGGGCCATTGAATTGTCAGGCAGCATCGGCGAAATCGCCAGAAAAGATGCGCCCAATCGTTCCATGCGGTCGAGCTTGGCTTGATGGGCACGAAGTTCCAAATTGCAATAAGGGCACCACTCACCCCGGTAAAAATTCAGCACCACTGGCCCATGGACCATGACGTCCGTCGAACGCACCATATTGCCGAGTTGATCGGGCAGCTCAAACGCGGGTGATTGATCACCGACGGCCAATGCCTGCGCCGCGATTCCGGTCGCAACCAGATCGGCCGTTGTGGTGTCGATCATATCCAGCACGTCACGGTCATGGGTCCGCTGTTTTTCCGCTTCGAACGCAGCAATATCTTTGGATAAGCGCATCAATGGCTCCAATGCAGGGTGGTCACTGTTGGCAGAATAAGTGCGCTGATATTAACACGGACACGAGGCCTGAGCTATGGCGGTTAATGGACGGATCCGTCGATATCTTGGCGGGCACTGACCCGATCACAAGCGGATTGTGGACGCGGTTTTTTTAAAAAACAGGGTTCACGGCGGTCCGCAATCGCCGAGGCCTCCCAGACGATTTCAATCGCCCCATAACGCGCGCGCGGCCATCATCGCTGCTGACGTAAGGTTTTCGACATTGAGCTTGGCGAAGATCGGTTCCAGATGTTTGTTGATGGTGCAGGCCTGTCGGTCGGCGACCTTCACTTCAGCCAAGGCGACGGCGAGATCACATTCTGCGGCGCCATCGAGATGGCCGGCTGGATTCACATGCGCGTCAACCTGATCAAAGGCGGCATGGATAAGTACGGGATCAAGAACCCGATCTTTAAGCCAAGCCCGATCACGCCAAAATATGATGACTACCTCATCTTCGAGGGCATCTCTGTCGACGAAGATGGCAAACAGCATTATTTGGATGTGCATATCGCCTACCGCCAAGCCTGCTTGAACGCCATCGAATATCTGAAAAAGTTCGGCTATTCCGGCGCACAAGCCTATGCGATTTTGGGCACGGCACCGGTGCAGGGCCATATCAGCGGCGTCGTCGATATTCCGAATGCGTGTGCGACCCTTTGGTTGCCGACGGATATTTTCGAGTTTGACGTGCAGCCGAACGGCGATGGTCTGACCAAATACCTGTCGGGCGACGTCGACGTGCCGTTATCACCGGATAAGGCGTAACCCATCATGCCGATGTATCATTATAAATGCCGCCAACACGGTGTTTTTGAGGAGCTTCAAACGGTTGCGCAGGCACCCGAGCCGCAGGACTGCCCACAGTGTGGACAATCATCGCCGCGTGTGTTCGTGATCTCGCCGAAGATTCTCGATATGTCACCGGCACGGCGGAAGGCCATGGAAACCAACGAGCGCAATGCACACGAGCCGTTGGTCTCAAGCAAAGCGGATCGGGATGTGACATTTGATCACGGTCCAAGCTGTAGCTGCTGTTCGAGCAAACCCAGAAAATCTAGAACAGTTTATCTGGGTGACGGCAGCAAAGTATTTCCGGCGGATCGCCCCTGGATGATCAGCCACTAAACCGCGAACCCTGATGGGTTTGCTGCACTGGGAAGGGCCGCCCTGAAAGGGGTGGCCCTATCTCTATTTCAAAGTAAATATCGCTGATGCTGTCAGCGGAGTCCGAATGGCGTGCGAACGAACTCTAGGTTTGCATTATCTATGCAAATGTTTGGATATAACTGTTTTGCTTGATAAGGAATGGCGGTGCTGTCAGACAAATGCGAACTCGTCTCAGTTCGCCGATAGATATGGCGATTTATGCAGCACAAAGCTGCTGCCAACCGGCAAGTGCAGCGTTGCGTTGGATTTTGAATTCGTCTCTTGAGATAACGTGTTTTTGAAAGTTGAAGTGGTTGCAGACAGAAGAATGAATGGCTGTGAATTTTTGCAAACTTCGAGTTGTTCGAAAACTCTGCATGGCTCGTTCTCTTCGTCGAAATGGTAGGTGAGAGTTTTCGGCTCGATTATTGAGCCAGCGTCCCGTCTCTTGCTTATAGGTATTGCCAAGTTGGCTCATTGCAGCTCGATACGAGCGCAGTCGATCTGTTACGATGACCTGCGGTTCGCCAAATCGTTTCATCGCTTTTTTCAAAAATGCTAATGCAGCCTTGCGATCGCGACGCTTGGTGACAAAAGATTCCAAGATTTCACCTTCATGATCCACAGCCCGCCAAAGATAATGTGTTTCGCCATTGATCTTCACAAACATCTCATCGAGATGCCATTGCCACTTAGAATACGCACGAGATTGAACCCGCCGATTTCGTATCTCTGCTGCTAACATTGGTCCAAACCGGTTCCACCAATATCGAACCGTTTTATGACAAATATCGATGCCGCGTTCCTGTAGCAGGTCTTCGACATTACGAAGTGAGAGCGGGAACCGGACATACATCATCACTGCGAGCCGGATGATCTCGGGTGACGTTTTGAAATAGCGGAAATGGGAATGTTTGGTCATCGGACAAGATTATCCCGCTCTGGTCATCCCCTCAATGGAGTTTCCTCTGACAACGCCCTCACATGGAGTTGGTATCGTGTGGTGCGGGTGGCGACGCGGGTTTAATTTTTTGGGGCTGACATAGATAAGGAATTTTCTTTATGAGTGTCAGATGGTTAGCAGCAGACGCAAAAGCAGGTTACCTGCAAGTATTCAAATAGAACTGATTCGTCATTTTGTGGCAGGGTCTT
>Ga0129324_10002956_pt1 | contig 10184 bp, 8 predicted proteins | sample CPBDNA_7_FD_96879 | JGI IMG/M metagenome (GOLD analysis project Ga0129324, IMG submission 96879) | Freshwater to marine salinity gradient microbial communities from Chesapeake Bay, USA - CPBay_Spr_15_0.2_DNA | ecosystem: Environmental > Aquatic > Marine > Coastal | place: USA: Chesapeake Bay... | reverse complement strand
ATCTAATTTACCAATACGAATATACTTTACGTAAGGCATTGGATCTTCATCTTTACCGTAACCACCAGTTCCTTCAGGACTTACCTCAAAGTGTAAGTGTTCATCTGTAGTTCCAGTATTCCCAATTTCACCGATTATCTGACCTTCATATTTTTCGCCTTTCTTGACCATGATACTTGCAAGGTGAGCAAATAAGAAGTCCTTTCCACCAGAAGTAATAATAACAGTCTTACCATATCCTGAGAAAGTGCCGGTGTCCGTAACAGTTCCACTTACTGCAAATGCTACATACCATCCTTTCTGTTTACTTGTACCAATATCAACACCAGCGTGATGCTTACCCCACCTATGCCCTCTTCCACTGGTCATCCCAACAGGTCCCTTACCTCTCCCAATACCTTGAAAATTACCAGTGTCTACGATATTTTTAAGACCTCCAGAGAACATAGAAACTTGTGGAGTTTCCTGAGTGGGAACAGGAGCACCAGTTTTCACGTCATAAGTGACATCACCAACAGTATAAGTTCCAGTATCCTGTATTTGTTTTGCTTGTGAGGACATCTGTGGTTGTGTTGTTGTCTTTTGTTCTACCGATTCTTCTTTTTTCTCTATTTGTTTCTTTGGTTCTTCTTTTTTCTTTCCCTCTTTCTTTTCGTCAGGTTTGGTTATCGCATCAAATAATGCCTTGGGAATTATTGTTGCTAAAGAAAAAGGATTTGTGAACATTAGAGGATCTATTATTTCCATACGACCTAATTTCCTCTTTGGGAGTGCTTTATAAAATCTATCAAATATACCCTTTACCCAATCCATTGCAGCATTGCCTGCCTTGGATAGTATATCACCAATCCACTGCAATCCAACTTCTCCAGCTTTCAACATAGATGTGAAATCTTGAGCTATTCTCCGTTTAACAGTATCAAAACCACCACCCATCGTGAGTTCATAAAGTAAATCACCACCATATTCTCCCAACAAACCTCCTATAATTGTACCCAATACAGGAATTGGAATCAGTGTTCCGAGTGCTTGACCCAGACCTGCACCAACTGATTTAAACAATGTTTGTGATACAGGTTCACCTGAAAGAGCACTAGTGATTGCGACAATCATTGGTCCCACAATGGGAATGTTTGTCTTTACAGCAGAAAGTTTTTTGAAAAGAGGTGCAGCAGAAGCAACTTCTTGTGCTGTCTTTCGTCCAAATATTTTGGAAACGAAAGAAGAAACTTTACCAGGTGTGTTGTATAAAGCCTTTTGTGCTCCAGAAGGAAGAGGAACATTTGCAGTTCCAGTCTGAAGACTTGCACGAAGTTGATTTGTCCTTGCTGCAAGTGAACCAGGTCTCACAGTTGGTTGTGGACCTTTGACAGCTTTTCTTGCTTGTTCTAATTCAAATGTACTTGGAGTAACTGTTCTTGGTGTTCTAAATTGACTACCAGTACCTGTAGGTGCAGCTGCTCCAGATAATGAAGGTGCTGAGGGAGTTCTAATTCCCAATATATTCTTGACTTTATTAGCAATACTAATACCTAAACTTTTAAATAAGGAAACTGTCTTACCACCAATACTCTTAAAACCACCTTTTATTGAATTACCAACTTTAGAAAATAAGTTCTTAGAGAACCCTTTTAATATATTTTTGATACCATTGAGAGATTTACCATAACCTATGATTATACTTCTTAAAATTTTTGAAGTGTTCTGTAGATTATCACCACTTAGAAGATTTGTTATTTTGTCAATATTATTAAGGAGTCCTACAGCTGCTCCTCCCAATAAAATATTAGTTAAAAATCCAAGAGGGTCAAAGGCTCCATCAGAACCTAGTAATAATCTTTCACCAGGTTTTAATTTTCTCTTTCTCTCAGCTGTTGATTCCCTTCTTTCTCTTTTATTTTTATCTCTCTCTGACTTAAGATCATCAGAGACGTTTTCCTGACTTTTACTTTCAGCTTCACTAACAACCAATAAAGATTGTGTGGTTTTATTGATATTTTCTAGTTGTTTACTTAAACTTTCGAAAGAAACTTTGTCACTTGGTTGTGAATCAGATGATGATGTTTTATAAACGGATTGAGGGAGTTTGACAAGTGCAGATGAAGATATCTTTTTTCTTCCAGGTCTTACTCTTTCTTGTACTTTATCTGTGACTTTATTTTTTGCACTATCTACTACTTTATCTTTGACTTTATCTTTGGCCTTTCCTGTAACAAACTTTTTGGCAGTGCTTGCAGCAGCCTTTTTACCAGCCCCTGCCATTAATCCTTTTGCAGCTCCTATGAGTAAAGGTATTGCCATCTACTTAACCCACTATATTATAGATTGATTTTACTACAATAAGATCAAAGTTATTGGTATCCTCCGCGGAGAAACCAGGAACTCTTTGTTGGGATCCAATAGAACCACTAGACTGTTGAGTTGCTCCTGTCGGAATAGGAAGAACTGTTGTTCCCCCTCCAGAAGATCCGTATGGTTGAACTCTACCACTCATAGTCGAACTTGAGGATTGAGATTTAGCAATTTCCGCGGATGGAGCAGATGACGATAGTGGTTTACCACCCATAATCTGTGTTCTACTTGACTTAAGGATTTGTTCTACTTGAGCAACAGTGTGAGCAGGTCGATTTCCCGAACCATACGCTGACATACCAGTGTCAGGATCAGGAATAGATGCAAATTCGAGAGACAATTCCTTCATCGCACCCTTCAGATCATTACTTTCTCCTCTTAAGAATGCACCAACTTTAGGTCTCTTTTGCATGATCAACGCTGTCCCAAGTTTATCTTGGTTGGCGGGAGAGAACATATCATTCCTACTTAGACCTGCGTACTTTACAGCTTCTGGCATTACAGGAGGAATAATTTGATATTTACCAGCAGCAAAAATACCATAGTCACTTATCTGGGGGTTGGCTTTATTCATAAGGTACTTTTGTCTATCCATAATCTCACCAATTGTCATATCAGTCAGATTCTTACCAATCTTTTTCATTGCATTGTGTGTACTTCCCACAATACGATCACCAATTGTACCTTGGTTCATAGAGTTATATCCACCCTCTCCCGAACCAATAAAGTCAAGAAGACTTCCTCCCCCAATCATACCACCACCAGCATAACCAAGTATTTTACCAAAGTTTGGTTTATTGTTACCACCCGCTGCAGCATTAGCGGCAAGAAGATTCATACCACCGTAGAGATCCACTGCTCTCTTACTCATCATAACTTCGCCAGGTTGAGCAGCGATCAGTTGAGTATCTTTTCTTAAACCTTGAATTCTTATACCAGTATTTGTATCGATGGCTCCTCCATCAATCATCGAGATGTCTCTTGCATTTACAACTTCACCACCACCTTCCTGTTTTTGTACCGCCCACTCTGGATATTCAAGTTTTTTTATATCTGGTATTGAGATTTTAGGAATTGTGGGAAGATCTATAGGGTTAATACCTGGTAGTATATTTGCCAACGAATTTATTGTATTTTCAAACATATCAAATGCATCATTGTACCGATCAATTATAAAGTTGAAGGGAACAAGTACGACATCATTAACAAATCCTATAATATTGTTACCAACATCGATTAACATGTTGACAAAATCATATATTGGTCTGACAAGTTTACCAGGATCATTGACAATGTCGATCAAGAAAGTAACGAGACCACCCAATAAAATATTTTTAAAGAAGTTACCAATGATATCAAAAACATTACTAATTGGTTTTATTTTTTTCTCTACAGCTTTGGAAGTATCTTTATCAGTGTCTTCTAATTTTGCTTCTCTAGTTTCCCTCTTCTGTCTTTGTTCTTGACTTCTTATTCTCTTTGCAGTTTGTTCTTCCTTTTTTTGTCTTTGTTCGTCAAGTTTCAGAATACTCTCAAGATTATTTTCAATATTACTAAGAGTCCTTGACAGTGGTACTAACTCTTCCTGCCTGTCCTCTTCAATCTCAGACTTCACATCAGTGGTCTTTGATGGTGGGAGTAAATTTTTTAAAACTGTTTTTCCTGCAGATGGAGGAGAAGACCTAGGTTTTCTTCCAACAAAGTTAGAGGTTTTAATTGTCCTCTTTGACTTTACACTGAAAGAACCAGATTGTTTCTGTGCTCTTCTAAATTCATTTTTTAAAAGTTCGTTATCTCCTTCTCTTTCTTCCTTTCCACCTCCCATTCTATCGGAGGCCATCTTCTCTTTGATAAGAGTTTTATATTCGTCATAATCTAATTCAGCTTCATAGTCTTCTAGACCGAGTAATTGAAGAATTCTTGGGTCAATATCTTCTTGCTTGGATTCTTTTTTCTTTTCTTTTAAATTCTTTCTGACAGCATCAACCGCCTTCTTAGTTTCCTGCTGTCTTTTCTTTTTCTCTTGTGCGTCTCTCTTTCTCGACTTCTCTAATTCTTTTAATAAATTATCTACGTCAAGAAAATTATCGTCACTCTCTTCTTCGTTTCTTATAGCATCTAGAAGAGCGTCAAGATCATCAGATACGTTTCCACCAGAAGCCTTCTTCAACTGATCGATTTGTTTATCAACAGCTGACTTCTTATTGGATTTTGACCTTCTGATCCTTTTAGCCATTTCGTGCCTTCATCTTTTGCTCTTCTTCCTCAAGATGATTTTGAAGTAATGCAACGTAGATGTCCCTCTCCCAAGGCATCATGTTTTCAATCTCTGTCAATGAATATTTATGGTACTGCATCATGGCAAAATTTAACCTGAAGTAGTTTTCCAGGTCCATATGTACCAAACCTATCCGAAAAAACTTGAGAGACCCTCCAGAACTACAGTGCTCTTCACTTTAGTAACAGGATTTCTAACTTCAATAGTGTGAGAAAGTTTTGGCATCGTCTCAAAGAACTTCTCAATCTGTTTGAATTGTGAAGAACTCATTTGTTCAAGAAACTCAATCACCTCTTTCTTACTGACATCATCTGTTGACCATACTTCTTCTTCATTGTAAATCTTATCAACACATGTTGCAATCAGTTCAAAGGATTTATCTACATTATTATCTTCAAAATCAAAGTTGTTCTTAATGAATTGATCCAGAGAAGGATACTTCATCTCCATCATCAGATTATCATCAAGTTTGATCTGTTTGGAATGATTTTCATTCTCAACAACCTTGATATCCTCAAGATCAATCTTAACACTGATGGAAGTTTCACCGTCATCAGGTGCAATAATATTTACTTCTACTTCTTCTCCAACAGACTTTCCTCTAATATTGAGGAAAAGATATTCAATATCAAAGGTAGGAAGAGTTTCAACTTTGACACCTCTAGAGATAATACAATTTTTAATTACGGTCTTGATGGCAGTCGTAATATTTTTTGTATCTTCACTCTCAAGAGCAAGGACAAGAAGTTTTTCTTCTTTGACTAAGAAAGGTCTGAACTTAATAATCTGTTTTGTAGAAGGCAACTCAAGTTCATAAGTGGGAGTAGCAATCTTTGGTAAAGGCATGATATCTTATGATGATTTCAGTTAAAATATTTAGTTACGTTTTCTACGCTTTTTTGGTTGAGGAATACCAAGGTCATGTTCTGTCAATACCTTGAATTGTACGCCATTATCTTTTGCAAACTCCGCCGCTGCCTCCCATTTTGCTTGATTGACTGCATAGGTTGTACATTCATTGATATATGACTTTGTGACCCGTGATGGTTTCTTTGGTTCTATACATTGTTTCGCTGGTTTGATTTCAATGATGTATCGACAAACTCTACCATCCTGATGTCGTATCTGAACAATCCCATCAGGATAATATCTATGAACTCTTTTGTCAATTGGTGACACATAGGGAATTGAGAACTCTTCCGATGCATACTTTAGAACAGCATCGTTTATGTCGCACCACTTCAAGAAATGTAATTCCCAACTACTACGATACACTATGTTTCTGGCATCCCCCATGTATTTTTCGGGATGCTGTGGGTGGAATCTTCCTTGATGATACTTCGAACCCTTAGGCATCAGTTATACATAGTAATAGTAGAAGTAACTGTATTTAGATGGCAGGTCCAACGCCGAGGTCTTATAACACTTCTGAAATAAAGAGTAGACTTCTAAATGTAGCTACTCCTAATACTTATATGGTGAAATTTACACCACCTTCAGAAGTACAATCGTTAATGGCTGAACGTGGTGTAAATTATAGTACTAACGGTGAGACCTTTGAATTGGCTTGTTTGGGAATAAGCACTCCAGATACATCTTTCCTGACTCATTCTGTTCAAGCAGATTATCACGGTGTCACACAAGAAATACCATATCGTAGAGGATATTCTAATGAGATTGAACTTCGTTTTCTAGTTGATAACAACTATGACATCTTAGAATTTTTTGAGAGTTGGGTTGATTGGATGAGTGGTGTTGGTACAAGAGGAACTACTAATGATTTTAATTATGGTTCTATGAATTATAGAGCTTCATACTATAATCATTATATCACGGATTTATATCTAACAAAATTTGAAAAAGACGTATCAATCAATTCAAGAATAAGAAATAGTCGTCAATCGAAAAAGGCTATTGAATATAGAATGATTCAAGCATATCCCAAAGCAATAAATAGTATGGAGTTAGGATATGGTCCAGCAAGTGGACCACTTGAACTATCAGTTACTTTTGGTTATACCAGATATACACAAAAAAGAATCTCAGTCTAACAATGAAATCCTTTAAAGAATTTCTCTCTGAAGATGCTGCTTCAGCAACACAGTCTACCATTTCTGGAGGTAGAACTGGTGGGGGGTCTGACTTTGATCTTTATGAACCAGTTAGAGGATTCAAAAAAAGACCAAAGACTGGTATTGGTGGAAGATTAAAACAATTTGCGAAGGACAGGATGAAACCTTCGACAGAACCTGATAGATCAGGTCCAGAACCTGATAGATCAGGTCCAGGACAACAACCCGACAGAAAACCACAACCTTACAGAAGTTCTGCAACTCAACGTTCTCAAAGTGCTCTTCCTCCAGGTAAAGAACGTCCTGCACTTCCTGCAAGTAAGGATTCAATGGTAGCACAAAGAACTGCTGCAGCAAAACAACCACCTCAACATCAACAAATCTCTGCAAGACCAGCTTCAACTGCTATGGCTGGTAGTAGACAAAGACCAGCAATCAGACCTGGTACTCAACAAAGACAGTTACCCTCTGGTCAAAGTTCAATAACCAAGAGTGACACTAGTACTCCAGATCGTAGACCTGATATTCAGGGTGTAAATGTGAGAGATGTCACTCAACGTCCGAAGGCGTTACCCTCTGGACAAAAACAACTTCCACAATCACAACAAAAGGCACTTCCACCAGCAAAACAAAGACAGTTAAGGGCTGCTAATGGATGAAGAACAAGAGGAGTATCTGAATAGTACGGTCAATCGATTTAGTGAGGACGAAGTAAATCGTATCAAGACTCTTACAGATGAAGATGATATGATGTTAGAGATCATCGAAAAACTTCAAACAGAAGTTGAAATAGTTCCTGATGTGGGTAAATATTTCACTTTTATATACTCAGCAAAGACTCCAAGAATTGAATATGATAGGTTTCCTCTAGTGGCGGTGACAGGGATATTCAGGTGGGGTTTTAGAGGATTGAATTATCATTGGGGAGACTTCAGAAACTATACCTGGGAAGAATTACAGAGTAATCTATACAAAATATATCCTATGGAATTGAAAACCTTAAGATCAATTCCATATCAGAGTTTTACAATAAATAACTAAAACCGTTAAAGTATAATGAGCGAGGTAAAGGCTACAGTAGTCTGGCAGGGAATGACAGTAGATAGTTACACCGATATGAAAACTGGTGAAACTAAACTCTATATTCCAGGTGGATTCCCAGGCACAAATCTCCTCGCAACATCAACTCCCAGTAATGGTTCAACTGAGTGGGTAGTCAATAACGAAAATTTATTCAGAAATTCATATAATAATAGTCAAAGAAATAATAATAAACCTGTTTTAACTCAAGAAGAATTTAACAAAACATTTGATACTCAAGGTACAACTGCTTTTAACAATGTAAGAAGTGATGTACTATCTAATGATGACAATTATGTTGCAGCACAAATACCCTCAGAAGATGTTGGGTCATTAAAACAAGGTCATTTTTCAAATAATATACCAGGTGTACAAGATCCTGTGACAGGAGTCGTTGTCAATTCTGATGGAACAGTTCCAAGTGATCCAACTCAAACAGGTGTTCTTGGTAAAGAACCACCTACTGGAGAAACCACTACTTTAGCTCCTGGTCAAGCAGCCTCATCGGACGAGAGTAGTTCTACTCCAGTCCAGAGTGGAGCTAATGCAACTGCAGAAACTAGTGGAGGGGATGACGAAAATCCCATTTTTACAACACCTGGGAGCACTGAGGTCCTCAGATATCCAGAGGGTGAACCACCTGCAGGAATAAAATACGATTATATCTCAATACAAGCATTTGAATATAAACCACCAGGAATTCAAGTCCAGGGTTCATACAATGAATCCGAAAGAACTAAAGAACAATTTGAAACTATTATATTACCGATGCAACCTTCGATTACAGAATCAAATGAAGTAAGTTATGGTCAAGACTCTGCAAACTATCTACAATTAATAGCTGGTCGAGCAGGAATAAAAGCGATAGAGGGAGTGAGTACTGTAAATTATGACGCTATTAAAGGAGCAGCTAAAGGTTTGGTAGAAGGTGTAAAAGATGTGTTACAAGATGGTGCCACTAAACAGTATGTGGCTGCATACTTTGCAGGTCAGGCAGTTGGTAGTAACCTCATTGGAAGATCTACTGGTAATATTGTCAACCCAAACCTTGAACTTTTATTCAATGGTCCTGGTCTTAGAACTTTCAATTTCAGTTTCCCCTTAACACCTCGTTCAGATACTGAAACCATCATCATTAGAAAAATAATAAGGGCATTTAAAAGAAACATGGCTCCACAAAGATCATCTTCTAGAGCCTTTCTAGCAAGTCCAAGAGTTTTTAAGTTGAAGTACATCTTTAAAGATAATACAGAAAACGATACATCACATCCATTTCTAAATAAATTTAAATTGTGTATGTTGTCAAGATTTGAAGTTGATTATACACCAGATAATTCATATATGACTTTTGATGATGGTGGAATGACAAGGTACAACATTGATATGACTTTCCAGGAAATTGTACCTAATTATGCTGATGAGTATCCATTAAACGAAAACAACATGGGGTTCTAAATGGCTCAAAAATATTTTAGAAACATTCCAAACTTTGAGTACGTCAATAGAACTTCAGACGGACAAAATATCTCTGACTACACTCAAGTAAAAAATCTGTTTAAGAGAGCAAAATTAAGAGAAGATATTTTTCAGGACCTAAACTTTTTCACAAAGTATAGAGTGCTTGGTGATGACAGACCAGACAATGTAGCAAAAAAGGTCTATGGTGACTCTAACTTAGATTGGGTTGTCATGTTATGCAATAATATTGTTAACTTAGAAAATGAATGGCCGCTGTCTCAAGATTCATTTAATAAGTATCTTCTTGATAAGTATGGTTCTTATTCTGAGATTGATGCAACAAAACACTTTGAAACATCTGAGATAAAAGATAGTCAGAACAGAGTAATTGTACCAAAAGGTTTGGAAGTTCCCGAAACATTTAGTATAACCTTCTACGACATCGGTCTTAAACAGACTATCACTAGATCTGGTGTTACACCAGTTTCAAACTTCGATTATGAGACGGAATTAAATGACGATAAGAGAAATATATTCGTTCTGAAAGGATCTTATCTTGGTATAGTTCTTGATGACATTGAAGAGATCATGCCATATACTCCTGGTTCAACTCAGTATGTAAATGACCGTCTTGTACGGGGTGAGAACATCAGATTGTACGAATAAAAAAAGTAAAGGGGCCAAAAAAGCCCCAGGATTTTTTTTTCGAGCCTTTTCTTAATCAAAGGCCGATTTTAGTTCAGGACTCAGCCAATTTCGAAAAATAGCTCATTGGGTCCTCGTCATCGTCTCCCTCACTGTCAGAAGAATCAGAAGAGTTGAAGCTAGAAGTTGACTTGGAAGATTGATAGGAGTCTTCAAGTTTTCGCATGACTTCTTCTTCAGAGACAGTTTTGCGTTCAGTTGCTGCGTAGTTATCATACTCAGTTTCTTCCTCTACAGTT
>Ga0129324_10002954_pt1 | contig 10186 bp, 14 predicted proteins | sample CPBDNA_7_FD_96879 | JGI IMG/M metagenome (GOLD analysis project Ga0129324, IMG submission 96879) | Freshwater to marine salinity gradient microbial communities from Chesapeake Bay, USA - CPBay_Spr_15_0.2_DNA | ecosystem: Environmental > Aquatic > Marine > Coastal | place: USA: Chesapeake Bay... | reverse complement strand
TGAAGATCTTGCAAACGTAACAGCTCGTGGAGCAATCACAAACCAAGAAATAACGTTCTCAAACGTCACAACTTCATTAAGGGCTTCTGGCAATGTTGTAGTCACTGGAAACGTTACCGCTTCAATCTTTTATGGTGATGGCGGGGCGCTTTCAAACGTATCAGGCGGTGGAGGTGGTTCTCAGACGCTTCAACAAGTTACAGATTTTGGAAACACTACATCAAATACTGTGCAATTTACAAATTCACACACTGCATTTGTAACAGATTTGACATCAAGTGTGGGTGTTAAATTAAATCAATTATCAAATGTAATAATTACAGATGTTCAAGAAAAACAAGTTTTAAAGTATTTTGATGAAAACGGTGGAAATTGGATAAATGAGTATGTAGATTTAGTTTCAATAGAAGTTCAAGCGGGTGAGGACTTATTGAAAGGAAATACAGTGTATATTTCAAATAACGCGGGTGTGATACCAATTGTTAGTCTAGCAAATGCATCAGATCCAGATAAAATGCCTTGCATAGGAGTTGTTCAAGACGGCGTTATAAATTCGGGAAGTTTAGGACACGTTGTTACGTTCGGTGAATTTACAACTGGTTTAACTAACGGATTTCAAGGTGGCGATACTTTATATGTAAGTAATATATTTTCTGGAGGGCTAATGAATACGACACCGTGTAATCATAATTCAATTACTCCCGATTTAATTCAAAATATTGGAATAGTTGTTGATTCAAATAATACTAAATTGCTTGTTACGGGTGTTGGGCGTGCAAATGACATTCCAAATTCAAATGTTTTAAACGACACTGCCAGTGTAAATTATATATATGTTTCTACAGGTGAAAAAGATTTGAAAAGAATTTCACCTTCAATTTTAACAACCAACTTGCAAACTTTACAACAAGTCACCGAAACCGGTGCAACAACAAACGAAGAAATAGAGTTTACAAATTCTGAAACCTCTTTAAGGGCTTCTGGAAACGTGGTAGTCACCGGAAACGTTACTGCTTCTATGTTTTTTGGGGATGGCGGAGTTCTTTCAAACATACCAGGAGGGGGAGGAGGTTCACAGACTCTTCAAGAAGTTTCAGATTTGGGAAATACTACATCAAATACTATACAGTTTACAAACACTGATACGTCTATAGTTTTAAGTGGAGCAGCATCTTTTACATCGTCGAATGTAATTATAAATAGCGACTTGTCCACATCGGGAGTAGCAATTGGGTATGATTGCGGCAGCACTTTTCAAGGTTCTAATTCAGTTGCTGTTGGGTCTTCTGCTGGTCAAACAAGTCAAGGTATTGCTTCTGTTGCTATTGGTGATAGAGCTGGTCAAACACGTCAAACTAATTATTCTATCGCTATTGGTCATCTAGCTGGTCAAATAGATCAAAATCTGGGTGCTATTGCTTTAGGATTTAGATCTGGCAACGACACACAAAACAATAGTTGTGTTTCTATTGGGTATGAAGCTGGTCAAACAAGTCAAAAACTGCGTGCTATTGCTATCGGGTATCGAGCTGGTCAAACAAGTCAAGATTTTAATTCGGTTGCAATAGGTAACAACGCTGGTAAAACAAGTCAAGATTTTAATTCAGTTGCAATCGGTAACAACGCTGGTCAAATAGATCAAGATTTTAATTCAGTTGCAATCGGTAACAACGCTGGTCAAATAGATCAAGGTAATACTTCTATCGCTATTGGTCATCTAGCTGGTCGAACAAGTCAAGGTTCTTATGCAATTGGAATTGGACGTCTAGCTGGTGAGACTAATCAGCATGATAATTCAATAATTTTAAATGCATCCGGTGTCGCATTGAATTCGGCTCAAGCAAGTTCATTTTTTGTTGACCCCGTAAGGTCAAATGCAGCTACCAATAGTTTGAATTATGATTCATCAACTAAAGAAATTACATATAATCAAACTGGGTATTTATATGCATATAAAAGTGGTAGTCAATATTTATCAACAATACCAAGTGTTATAACGTTTGGTATTGTGCCTAGGCAAGATAGTATATACACTATTCCGTCATCAGGAATTTTTCAGGTAAATGTAGCTGGATGGTATAAAATAAGTTTCTTTTGTAGTGCAGAATTACCAGCAAGCTCTGCCGAAAGGTCCACTATAGAATGGGAACTTCAAGACTTCACTGCTTCGGCGACAATTGCTAAAGTTTGGACATATCATAGAATAGATCCGGATGATAGAACAACGGGTTCGGCCACTGTGTTATTTGATGCAGCTCTAAACAATCAATTTAGAGTATTGGCATATCCAGGTGATACGACAAATGGTTTATCAACGTTGGAAAATGGTATTGGAATAACGTTTGAAAAAATAATAGATACTTAAAATAAATGGAAAAACAAATTGAAGAAACTTTTAAAAAAGTTTTTTTTGATATTTTAAATCAAGATGGTCCAGATTCTTATGATTATTTGAGAAAGTTATTGGACGAAATTATTGATAAACTTTGTATGTTTGTTCCGAGTCGTCAAGATATCCACAACAAAATTAGAGAAGATTTAAGAGGGTCTATAGGGTGGGATGTTCAAAAAAGACTTGTTAATTGGATTGAGAAATTTCAAGCGCCTATTCATGATTCAAAAACTCGTGAATGGAAAGAAAGTGGTCCGGAACCAGTTGGTGATTTTTTAAGAAAATATTATGAACATTTAGAAATAGTTCACAAAGAAGTTTATGAAGCCCGAATGGCTTTATCCAGGAATGAAAATATATTCAACCCAGTAACTGGTGAGTTGCCAACAAAAATGAATTAAGGTTAACTGGAACAAATGAAACGTGTGATATTAATTGTTTTAAATGGGGTTACAATGATAGGTCTGTAAGTATAAGATGTAACCATACATATTTTGAAGATCGCCGGCCATCTTCGAATGTTGATCCGTATATTGCGTGTGCAAAAATCTTGGACACTTTATATTCATAATTAAAAAAATTAATATTTATACAAACAAATGAATAATTTCGTTCGAATTATTTCTAAAAAAATTCCAAAAGAAAAATATTGTAATGTTATTCCTATGTATGTAAATTCTTTATCTGATTCAGTTAAAAATCAGGATGGTTTTATTAGTTCGCATAGTTTTTGGAATGCAGACAATAACATGGTTTATTCCATGTCAGACTGGAAATCCTTAAAGGATTGGGAAGATTGGCACAGATCCGAATCGAGGAATGAAATTTTCGAAAGTTATAAAAACTCGATAAAAAGTGAAAGTTATGAAGTTTTTTATAAAAGAAAACACAAAAACGATTTTTTTTTATTATAGTATAATAAACAATGTCAAAGTCTTCAGGAACACAGTCTATGGCGGGAACAAATGCAGCTTTAGCTGGTGGATTTTTATCAAGTGGTGCTGGTTCTAGGCAATGCTCGCAGGACGATAATAGCGCCGGGTGTAAATTAAATAGAACAGTAGGCAATGTTCAGAATTTATTATTTTTAGCAGGAGTGGGGTTTTTATTGTTTTACGTGTATAAAAATAGAAAACAGATTTTTAAATCATAATTTAGATCGAAGATAACTCACTAAAATTTTTTGGATTATAATTTTATTATATATATTAAATTAATAATGGAATCGTATGTAGTTGATTATAAAAGGATGAAAAGAATTGAAATTGATAATGGTGATGATAAAATTAATTTAAATCATATTGGTATTTTTATATTTGCTTTATTATTTATGTATATTTTCAAAAGAATCAAAGATAGGAAATCTTATCAACAACCTTATATCTGAGACACTGTTCTGCTGTTAGTAAAATATCTCTTTTCATTAACTTTTTAAGTTTCTTTTCTGAAATTTCCGTATTTTGTGAATAAATTGTGTTGAGTGTTTCCATCAATTTATTACAAGAATCCATTTCATCTTTTAGATCTTCATATTTTCCCCAAAAACCATTTGTTGAAATTTGGTGAATAAGAATGTGTGAACTTGGTGTAGCAATCCGCTGTTTTCCGGCGAGAAGAAGAAATGTAGCTGCACTTGCGACAAAACCGTCTGCAACGGTTATTATAGGTATTTTACAGCCTTTGATATGATCCATTCCACTAAATCCAGCATACACATCACCTCCGTTGCTACGGATAAAAAGTTTAATTTTTGGTTTATAACCTTCTAGTGTTATAGCTTTCTTTCGGAGTTTATGTTCTAATTTTTTTATATTTAAAATTAAATTGGAAATTGATTCATTTGTCACGTCTGTATAAAAATAGATGTTCGTTCCGTATACAGAAACCTCTTCTTCAACTTCGGAGTCTGAATCTTCGGAGTCTGAATGTTTAGTCATACTTCTTCAATTCTTTCTTAATATTATTAAGAACTTTAGGCTTTAATTTATTTTTAAAATTCAAATGATTCATTAAATCCAAATCTTGCGATTTAAAATTATATTTCAGAAGCAATTTTATAATATTTTCCATTGTTTCGTGCTCGCAATATTTTTTTATGATTTCCATTTCTTCTATTCTGATTTTAGTTCTAATCTGTCGATGATTCAATTCTTTCAATTTTGAATTTCGCATCTTCATATTATTAAATTTTGTCCAAGCACTTCCTGGTTTTAAAGATTCTCTAATAAGATTTTTATTTACTTTTAAACATGGACACACTATCCCTTCATGACAAAAATAATAAAACATTTGCCATTCGCCATTATACATTTTATTATCATAATTATCTGCCAGCGACATGCATTCGCTTATGTATTCTATATCATTAATATTTAGATTTCTGGACAATGGGTAATTTTCATGGACAATATTCCAAGAATACCCATGTTCATCTACCCCGCGGCATATATAATCTTTAATATTAAGTTCACTTGGGCTTAGTAGTTTATGAATAAGATCTTTGGGAGATAATAATATATCCCGTTCATCTGGAAATTCAAAATAATAAAAAAAGGATCTCAGATTTCCTTTACTTTTTTTTGCATTAAAAAATATATCTTCTACACATGTTTTTGGATACTTTAAATGTCCTAATTCTATAATCTGCTGAATATTTAAAGGTTCTAAATGAAATGAATCCAAAAATGAAACTTTTTCAGTATTTTTAAAAATTAAAATTAAAGATCCTTTTGAAACTTTTTCATTATTTTTAATTTTTTCAAAAATTTCTTTCCATCCTAAAAAATCAGTTTCTACGTCGTCAATTAATAAATGTGTGTCTCTATTTTTAAAAGTCTCTAAAAAATCATTTGTTTCTGTTCGGCTTCTTAAAACATTGTGGTCAATTTCTAAAAATAAATATTTTTTTAATATTTCTTTTATTAAAAAAGTTTTTCCTACACCAGAATCTCCATAAATACAAAAAATTTCATTACTATTAATTTTCTGAGTTATCTGATTAACTTCATATCCACGCCCAAAAACATTATTTTTTTTTTGATCCTTTATTATAACAAACTTATCCATGATGAATGATTTTATAAACGATTTACTAGAAGATGATTATATTAAAGAAACTTTTTTAAAGCCTGTCAAAAGGAAAGCCTATCCTATATTCTTTGGTGAATTAGTTTTTAATATAATCACAATAATAATGTTAATAGTTTTGGTTGTAAAAGTAAATAAACTTTCAAGCACCGTTCTCAAATGATTTTTTAATATCATTAAATGACTTTTGTTCTTCTTCATGCTCTTCGTCTTTTACTTCTGGAATTTCTATTTGTATTTCTTCTTGTTCTTGCTCTGGTTTATATTTTAAGGCTGACACTTTCTCTTCAACTATATTTTTACGTTTTAAACTTAATAATTCACTCAATATCTTTTTTCTAGGTGAATGATTTACAACTGGCAAAGCTGGCTGTTGCTGCAGATTTTGTCTTCTTTTAAAAGATTCTATTGCCTTTTTGGCGCCGTCATAATCTTCTATGCTATCATACGGAATAATTGGTTTAATATCAATAATTTCTGGTCTAAATATGTCATACGACTTTTTCTGAGCGAAAAATCCAGGTCTAGATACCACATTACTTTCTGGAAAATCACTATGAAAATTTGTAAGTATTTTTTTGGGAATCGGCGGAGACTGTTCAATTAATCTATCATATTCATTCCAAGAATAATCAACAAATTCCGCTCCATCTTGATTTCTTTCGTATATGGGTAATGTTAATTGTAATCTTATAATTCTGGACAATTTTCCGAATTGTATAGAACTTACTCTGTGACTTTCCATGAGTTCATTTACCTTCAAAAACTGCAATATAGTTGTAAGAATCGCAGATAATAAATTTGCAGTGCCTATAACAGCAGGTGCCAGACTTTTCCAGCTTTCTGGAAAAGTCTCTTGAGCAAAATTTGCAGTGCCTGTTATTGTGCTTATTATGATTATCGGTAATGTAAACCGCATACTCATCTTTTTAAATTTATGAAATGCTTTATGATGCATATAACGATAACATGCAGACTGTTCGCCCCATGATTTTAATATAACTTCCTGTTGTGGGTGCCACACTTTAGTTGGTTTCTTTTTTTTTATTTCTTCACTATTCATTATATTATTAATATGCTAATAAAAATTATAAAAAGTCCAAAATCAACTAAAAAATTTCGCGTGATTTTTGAAGACAAAACATATGTGGATTTTGGTGCAAATGGATATTCTGATTACACTTTGCATAAAAATCCAATGAGGATGAGATTATATGTAAAAAGACACGGAGGGAAAATAAAAAAAGATTTAATGAATGAAATTAATCCATCCACTGTTCAGAATAAAATGTTAAACGTTACAAACAGTTTTAAAGAAGATTGGTCCAAAAATGGAATTAAAACTGCTGGATTTTGGTCTAGGTGGTATTTATGGAGTTACCCTTCACGGGATAAAGCAAGACGGTTTATCGAAAAAAAATTTCAATTAAAGATTAAAAACATTTAATAAATAAGAACAATGACTTCGATTGATTTTATTCTCGACCGCTCTGGCTCTATGCACACATGTGTTAATGACACTTTAGGAGGATTTAATTTTTTTGTAGAATCTCAAAAGAAAGATAATCCAGATGGTAAAATGTCATTAATTCTTTTTGCGCACGATTTTGATTACATTTACAAAGATAAAAATGTAAATAAGATTGAAAATCTAAACTCGACCGAATATTTTCCTCGTGGAACAACAGCTCTTCTTGATGCTATAGGAAAAACAATCAAAAATTCAAAAGACAAAAAAAATCATATGATTGTTATTCTAACCGACGGTGAAGAAAATGCAAGCAAAGAATACACTTTAAATCACATAAATGACCTTATAGAAATGAAAAAGAAAGAAGGATGGCAATTTATATTTCTAGGGGCCAATCAAGATGCAATTAAAACTGGAAATAATCTAGGAATTCCAGAAGATAGCGCAATGACTTTCAATCAAGAAAATGTTTATAATGCATTTGAAGGGCTTTCATGTGCTATCGGCCGGCAAGTATCTGGACAAGACGAAACTGTTCAGTTCAGCGGTTTAGAAAGGATGGCAAGCCAACCATCCCCTGCATCACCGAATGGATGCGAAACATTTACAGGACTTGCAAGATGTTAATTATTCTTCTTCCCAAGCTGCATCTGCTTTTCCGTGATTTTTTTTCATATATTCGTTAAAAATTTGTTCTTTCGATTTTACTTCTGTCCAAATAATAGTTGGTTTATATTTTAAGTCTTTAGGTTTATAGTTTGTTTTGTGCCTGAGCGCGGGAGGGACATAAGAATTTTTATTATCCATTTTTTAATAAAAACTTTTTAACTTTAATTAACATTTCCTCAAAAACTTTTTCATCTTCTTTGAAATTTTGTGTTGCATCCAAAATTAAAACATTATTTTCATTATTCAGCCATTCTTCGTGCCTATCGTGTAAAGAACATAAATAATCAAATGGTATAGTTTCTTCACCACTCCTATTTCTTTGTGTGATTCTTTCATGGCTTATTTCCGGAGGAGCTCTCAAATAAATATAGCCGTTTGGTTTTACATTAAAACTTTCTGATAACCAATCAAACCAAGAAGTATAGTCATTCCACTCAATATCATTCATCATTCCATTTTCATAACATGTTTTAGCAAAAACATTTCTATCTGTGAAAATAGAACGTTCTATGATTGTGTTATTTGTGCATGTGGAAATATTTTTCACTCTTGTTCTAAATGCAACAGATTGAAAAGTGTGTGCATATCTCGATTGATTTCCGTAGAACTCCTCCAATAGATTCTTTCCATTTGAATTTTTCATGTTCATCCATTCATTCACTGGTTCGTATATAACATCTAAACCGGATTTTTCAATACGGTTTAAAAATGTTGACTTTCCGGTTCCGATATTTCCTTCAAGAAAAAACATCTTTATTGAAAATGTAACTTATAAAATATACTATTTTATTTTTTAAATGAATTTAACATGTCTATCCGGGCTAGTAGTGTTTATGCACCAGACTATTAGGTATAGACATATCATTCCCGCAAGTATATTCTTAAATGGATTACTATATCATTCAAATCCAAATAATGAAAAATATAAAAGAATTGATATTATTTCAAATTTTTTATATATATGTTATGTTGTATATAATGAACAAAAAAGTAGACCTTATTCGGTAATTGGAGTATGTATATACCTGATAAACACTAAATACAAGAGTGATTTATTACATGTTTATGGGGTTCAATTTCCCTTATCAATTGGTTTAGAAGAATTTTTAAAAAAAAAATAAATCAGATTAGTAAAGATGAATATAACATGTTTAACAGGAGTGATTGTATGTTTTGGATGGATTTTTATCAAGTATAATTCATTGCCTGCCATTATAGCTATATTGAATGGACTGATATATTATTTAAATCCTGATAGTAAATATGGGAGGTATCACGACATGGCGTGGAATTTATTTTTCGCTATTTCGGTTATTTTAATCACTCCAAGTTCTGCATTATTTGTTTTATTAGGACTTTTAGTTTGGATTATCAATAATTTAACTATATACAGTAATATAGTGCACGTATTAGGTGTTCAATTTCCAATTTCTTTAGCACTAAGACATGGTATGTTATACACCTAAAAATTGATTTAATTTCTATTATTATATGCTAATTCCATAAGCTTGGCATTCGTCACATTTGGTTCAGTATAACCAATCGATCTGGCTGTTGGCCGTTCATACCCCGCCGCAACACCCATAATCATATACATTCCTTTTACTGCCATTTTTTGAAGAGGGCCTTGTTCTGACATTTTTTGTAACCCTGTCTCTACACTGTCTGTTACTTCTTCGGCTATTGCTAAAGTTCCTGTTGTTAATGGGTTAATTACCTGTTCTCTAATTATTTCTCCTACATGTTCTTGTATAGTTTCTTTTGCCTCCCTAATAAAATTCTCTACTTCCGGGGTAGATGTTTGTATTTTAATAAAATTCCAAAAAATTTTCATAAATTCTACTAAAAATTTTAAATAAGCTTTATAAGAAGGAAACACGCCAGGAATTCCATATCTATTCGCATTTAAATTCGGAACTCCTAAACCTGTCCTAGAAATATTTCTTAAATTTAGTTGTGTTTCACCGTAATAAGGTAAATTCAAATTTACACTTTCTTTACCTTGCATAAATAAAAACGTATAATAAACAATACCATTCAATTGCCAGAACTGTAACGCATAAGCATATGTCATAATAGACATCTTTGCCAACTTAGAAAATGCAGGACCCGCGAAGGGAATTAATTCTACACCAGAAGTAGCAGGTTCGGCCAACTTCAGTGCGCCTTTTGCTATAAGTGGAGGAGCTGATAACAAACTCCACCCAACATTTACAACTGTTCTTAAAAGTTTGGCTCTTGGAAACAGTTTAGTAGCTTTAGATAAAAATTGTAAGTGGTTTTTTTGACTACTCTTAACTACGTTTAATGTTTGTTTATTGTTTTTGTCAAAAACATCATATAATTTCCGCGGATCTACACCATACTTTTTTGCTAACACCCCTAAAATTGCTTCGTTTGGCTGCTCTAAGATACTTGTGCCCGATTGTTTGGCAATTGATTTGTTACCCAGGTTAGCCACATTTGGGTTTCGAGAATTAGAACTTACAGCGTTACTTTTATTTTGTGGTGATCTACTTTGCACTTCATTTTGCGATTCATTTTGCGATCCATTTTGCGATCCATTT
>Ga0129324_10002953_pt1 | contig 10188 bp, 9 predicted proteins | sample CPBDNA_7_FD_96879 | JGI IMG/M metagenome (GOLD analysis project Ga0129324, IMG submission 96879) | Freshwater to marine salinity gradient microbial communities from Chesapeake Bay, USA - CPBay_Spr_15_0.2_DNA | ecosystem: Environmental > Aquatic > Marine > Coastal | place: USA: Chesapeake Bay... | reverse complement strand
GCATCTAGTGCTGGACTGGAGTTTTTGGCACTTGGTATTCCGGTGATTCACTATGACCCACCGCGACTGAACGCCTATCCACCCTCACTTGGCTGGGAAGTCTCAAGACACAATGACCAAGAATTCATGGATGCAATAAATATCGTGGCGAAGACCCCTAGATCAACGAACATAGCTATAAGAGCCTGGCGATGGTACGCAGTAGTACTGGTTCGAGCGATTACCCACAAATCTTTGGAGCCACGTTCACAAAAGCAGGATCCGATTTTGTTGAGTCCATCATTTCCGTGGTTGCGAAGTCTGATTCCGATGGCAATTAGGGAAAGAATTTCCAGAAGATGGGCTCTGCAGGAACTAAAAATTCAGATTCAGGATGAAGCCAACTCTCAGGAATCTGATGAATGGATTCAGGAATGCATTCAACGAATTTTGCAATTCGACAACGCAATTGTGTGGAATCCCCTTGCAATCGTGCGCGAGGAACCATTGCCGATTGAAGTGGAATTGGTTGAAGTGCAAGCAGAGGTATCCGAATTATTAGTGACAGCCGGCGATGACAAAAAGAACTGATGTTTACGACGTTAGCTCCGTGAATGTAACTAACCCAAGTGGGTGGAGAAATGACATTCAAGGACTAAGGGGATTGGCGATTCTCTTGGTGGTGCTGTATCACGCAAAGCTCCCGATTCCAGGAGGCTTTATCGGAGTTGATGTATTTTTTGTAATTTCTGGCTTTGTAATAACCGCATCAGTGATGCGACGTGTGTCCGCTGGCCGTTTCAGCGCTAAAGAATTTTACTGGAGAAGGTTTCGTCGACTTATTCCCGCGCTGAGTGTCGTTGTCTCATCTGTCTTGGTTGCTTCATTTGTTTTCCAATCACCGATTACCAACCAAGCTAGTACAGGTTGGATGGCGGTGGGGGCAATGTTGTCAATCTCGAATGTAATTGCTTACCTGTCCCCCGATGGCTATTTCTACCAAGGGATTTCCCCCAACCCTTTGCTGAATACCTGGTCGCTTAGTGTTGAAGAGCAATTCTATTTTGGGTTTACGATCGCTGTAGTATTGATAATTCTCCTGGCGAGAAGATTCGGTGTACTTAATTCCAAGAGGCTGCTACTCGGTGTACTCCTCGCAGGAATCTTCGCTTCATTTGCAGTCAACGTGGCCTCTTCATATCGAACGCCAGGAACCCTGCTTTTTATTCCAAACTTCATTAATCCAGATTTTGCTTTCTATAGTCCAATAACTCGAGCTTGGGAATTTGGGCTGGGATCACTCCTGGCACTCACTGGATGGGTAATACGTGGAAAAAAGTTGGCATCAATTGCCTCACTTCTCGGGATCACATTGATTCTAGCCACGGCTATTGCAATTACTGAAGATACGGTTTTTCCCGGACTTGTGGTAGCGGTACCGGTACTGGGAACGCTATTGATCATTCTTGCGGGAAAGGAACTAGCTGGGTCATCGTGGTCGCTCCTGAATACGAAGACTTTTACTCGGATGGGGAGCGTCTCCTATTCATGGTACTTATGGCACTGGCCAATCATTGTTTTTGCAGTTGACGCCCTTGGCGCAAATTTATTGGTTACGTCGACGGCAGCTGTGGTTTCGTTAATCCCCTCCTGGCTAAGTTTAAAATTTGTTGAAACCCCCAATTTGAGAGTTGAGTGGAGGTCCCTGCGAAGTAAAAGTGCTCCATTCGTTAAGTGGTTCGCGCCGCCTTTGGTTCTTGGACTGCTACTTGTTTTCCTCTCGACTAACCTTTGGTTCAACCAGTCCTTGAAAAACATGGCAGAGCAAACAGATGCTGCATTACTGGACGTGAATTGCACGGATCTAATTGCTGATTTTGGAATCGGAAGTTTGGTCTGCTCATGGCCTTCCACTGCAGAAGGAATGCCCGTTTATTTGGTAGGCGATTCCACTGCAGTTCAATATGCCAACTTGCTACATGCAACTTCGATCACCGCTGGTCGTTCACTCACAGTTGCTGTCCATCCTGGGTGTCCATTCCTTGGAGTAAAAACTTATTACAGTAGGGGAAATTCCATCACGGATGATGTGGAGTGTCAGCAAGCGAATCTTAAATTTAGGGAAATTTTGTCGAATGCACCACCTGGATTGGTGATACTCGCCTCGTCATCTGTGCCCTTCTACTCAAGCGACCGTGCTGTAGGAATTGGTAACCAGACACCGTCAAGGGAAATTGAACTCAAAGCTAATGACCTTGAAATTGGACTGGGCAGCCTAATCGAATCCTTGCAATCCGAAGGGCATTCTGTTGCCGTAATACAAAGCACTCCAGAGTTTTTTGTCAGAGAAGGGGTTTACACACCGCTAGATCAATGGAGGCCAAGTAATTGTTACGGATTATCGCTTCTCGATGTTGATGGTAGCTGTGGGACAGCTAGGAGCATAGAACAGTTAGACGCCTATCAAGGGATGAGCAGGGCATCAATTGCATCAGCAACTACCAGACACTCAGTTCAAGTATTGGACCCGCGATCGGTGCTGTGTCTGGAAGGTGATTGTCGAACAAATTCAGGCAGCGCCTGGACGTTCAGGGATGGCGTTCACTTGAGTCAGATTGGAGTCGAACTTATGGGCCCTCAATTAGAGGTCCTTGTAAAGTAATGGATGTACAGCACTCTCAGTGAGACCAATAAATGAGTTCACCAGCAGGTCGATTGAAAGGGCAGGTTAGCGAACGAAATCAGCTGACATGGGAGTCCCTGCGGTGACATCACGCGAGAAAGTGCGACCCACTAGGTCAGGTAAGAATTTCGGGGGAAGACCATTATTCGGTCGGATTGAACGCAGATTGTCATGATTGACTAAATCGCCGGCCTTGACATCCTTTATGACGAAAAGTGACCGAGAGAATCTTCTGCTGTTTTCACCTGCTGCACTCAATTCGAAAGTGACTACACCGAGAGCTTCTTCTGTCTCCCGAATCTGTTGAACAAGCTCTTTGAACTCAGCTGCCGTTGTGCTAAAGCCAGCGTCCAGTCCACCTGCGCCGCGATCAAGAGTGATGTGGCGTTCAATCACTCGAGCTCCCAGTGCAACGGCAGCGATTGCTGCCGTGGGGGTCATAGTGTGATCCGAGTAACCGGCAATAACCCCAAATATTTTCGTGATTGAGGGGATTGTCAGCAAATTTAATTCGTTAGCGGGAGCCGGGTAAGCAGATGTACATTTCAAAACAATGATTTCGGAGTTACCTACTTCGTGGCACGCCGCCACTGCTGCCTCGATGTCTTCTTTGCGGGCAATTCCCGATGAAATAAGGACTGGTTTCCCCTGTCTAGCAACATGTTGAATCAGAGGGATGTCGACAATCTCAAAAGATGCGATTTTAAATGCGGGGACATCAAGATTTGTTAAGTAGTCAACTGCGGTTGAATCAAAGGGTGAGGAGAACGCGGCTAGGCCCAGTGAATTTGCGAGATCAAATAACTCTTCATGCCACTCCCACGGCATGTACCCTTCAGAATAAATGGAATACAGAGTCCGACCATCCCAAGCAGTTCCATGATCAATCCGAAAGATTTCACTATCAGAGTCGAATGTAAGAGTGTCCGGAGTGTAGGTCTGAAACTTGACGGCATCGGCTCCAGCCTCGGCGGCGGCGCGAACAGTCTCCTTAGCAATCTCAATGTCTTGATTGTGATTTGCTGAAACTTCAGCAATGACATAGCACGGTGAATTCGGACCTATTTTTTTTCCCGCTATGGAAATTGAATTAATCATCTGTGTCCTTAAACCACCAATTGCCAGAGTCAGTAACTGTGGAATCAATGCTATAGCCCGCTGCGATGAATATGCGCTGGGAGACGGTGTTGCCCAACCTGACAAAAGCCCGCAATTGGCTAGGCGAATGGTCGTCAGTGAATACCTTCTCGGCTTGTAAAAGCGTGGGAATTGCAAGATCCTGTCCCCGAAACTCGGGGGCAAGGGAAATTGACACCTCGAACACGCCTGTTTCACCGTCAAGGAGATCAAACCTGACTTGGCCAAAGGACCCAGCGTCTTCGAGTTCAGCAATGAAAAGATACCTGTCTGTGTCATTGATGACTGATTCAAACCAGGTGTCATGTACGTCCTGTGTGATTACTTCCATGGCACGAGATTGTTCCCGCGCCTGTTGATCATTGCGCCACCGCAAAACGTCAACAGAGTCGGCGGAAGTTGCGGGACGAATCCTCATTTGCTCACTTTTCAACTGTGAGTGCGATATCTCTGTTGAAAGGTAGAGCCGAATCACTCGCCCAGAAGTAAAGGTTTCGGCGTTGAGGGTGAACCGTCTCGAGAACTTGAACATTGGCGAACCACGGCTCAAGGAATCGGGCTAGGTCAGACTTGTCATGGAATTCGTATTCGTGCTGGTGCAGGTGCTTGCCACCGTCGTCGGGCTCAATGATTGTGTAGCCGGACAAGATGCCGCCGGTATCAAGGCGGGATTTGATTGTTCCCATCAGGGCTTTGATTTCAGTTTCCGTGAAATGCTCAATGGCTGCGTCCCAAATCACGTTGTCGAAGACCCCTTCGGGGATATCAGTTCTGATATCACCGAGGATGTATCGAATATTTTGGTAGGAGCAATTCTTCTTCGCTGTTGCAATAGCTGAGGGATCAAAATCGATCGAGGCAATTGATTCGGCTTGAGCGCTATAAAAGTGGTAGGTGTTGAAACCGTCCCCGCAGCAGAGTTCCAAAACCTTAGGCAGTTGACTCCCGGAGCGGGTTGCCTGAAGGGCGAGGGAGGAGTAGACACCGCGCTCCCAAGGGAAGGACTGCCTATTGGCCGTCCACTGCCAATGTTGGTCAATGAAGTGATCAAAATATTCGGGGTTATCTGCGCCCCATTCCACTTGGTATTGGAGTTTGTGGGCAGCGGAAGCAGCTTTGCGGCTAGCCCGGCTCAAGCCGCGGGAAATTGGCACCAGGGGGAGGTTTCTTTTTGCTTTAGCCAGCAGGCTGTTATCAACGTGTTCAGCATGGTCGTCGTGATCGTGGCTCACCAGCGTGTACCCCTTAGTTCTTTGGATCGTTCTAATGACTTCGCTAGTCTAGGACGGGACAATAATTGTTTGAACGGTATGCCGAGTCCGTTTTGACCTAGTGAACAGTGAATCCACTAAGCAGAGAGAGAGCCAAAACTGTGGCGAAATTGAAGAACTGTCGTGTCTGTGGCACAACGGACCTCGTTGAAGTCCTCAATTTCGGTGATTTGGCCCTCACCGGGGTGTTCCCAGCCACCCGCGACGAGGAAATCTCTTCCGGTGAAGTGCGCCTCATAGTCTGTAATGACTGCGGACTGGTTCAACTCGGAGATACCTTCCCACCCGAAGAAATGTACGGGGACAACTACGGCTACCGAAGTGGGCTTAATGCCTCCATGGTTGCTCACTTGGCGAGAATTGCTCGCCGCCTCGAAGTCCGGGCCAACCTGCTCCCCGGCCAAACAGTTCTCGACATTGGGGCAAATGACGGAACCCTGCTTCGCAGTTACAGCGTCTCGGGGCTTAACAAAATCGGAATTGATCCGACAATCGCTAAATTCAGTGAGTTCTACGAAGCAGAAAAGGCAACCAACCCGGTCACCACGGTTCCCGACTTCTTTAACGCCAAAAACTTTGATTCGGTGAGCAAAGACCGGGCAAGTATCGTCACTTCAATCGCCATGTTTTATGACCTTGACAACCCGGTGGCTTTTGCCCAAGACGTCAAGCATTGTCTTGCACCCGAGGGAATCTGGTATTTCGAGCAAAGCTACATGCCCTGGATGCTGCGCAGTGGCGCCTACGACACGATCTGCCACGAACACTTGGAGTACTACTCCCTGACCACAATAAAACGAATCCTTGATGAAGCCGGACTGTATTTAATTGATGCGGCAACCAACGCAGTGAATGGTGGCTCAGTCTCAGTACTCGCGTCACCTTCACCCGGTGCGGGAATTTCTGTTTACGCTCAGTGGCTCCTTGAACAAGAAGAGCAAGCAAAAGTTCATGACCCAAAAACATGGGTTGAATTTCGTAACCGGGTTGAGGAACGTCAACATGATCTCAAATCACTGTTAGAACGACTCAAAGATTCTGGTGCGACCGTCATGGGGTTAGGTGCTTCGACTAAAGGCAATGTTCTTGTGATGACAACACCGGTAACGCAAGAACTGATGTCCAAGGTGGGTGATGTCAATCCTTACAAATACGGGCGGTTCCTACCCGGATCCCAGATACCAATTGTTAGCGAAGAAGAGGTACTTGCGGAGAACCCGGACTACCTTTTGATTTTGCCGTGGCATTTCCGTGAAACTTTCATGGATCGCTTGCAGCCCTATCTTGCTGGTGGCGGCCGTCTGATTTTCCCACTCCCTGACCTTGAAGTTGTTGGCTACTAAGGCTGTGTCCGTGGACAACTTCGGGATCATGCTTAAGTCATATGGGCCCGACTTACAATATGCCCAACGTTTTCTTGAATCCTTACTTCAATACGCAACTGAGCCGATCCCGCTCTACGTTGTTGTTCCCGACCAAGACATCCCTGCATTCACTGATGTGTTTGCCAACCACGCAACAGTGTTACCCGAGTCCCTCTGGGCGGATCAGCTAGTGGACTACTCAATCCACGGGAATAACCCCGGGTACATTAATCAAGAAATCATCAAATTAGCTTTTGCCGAACGTGGCTATCTCACGAACTATCTCTGCGCCGATTCAGAGGCAGTTTTTATTCGTCCGTTTAGTTCCCATGACTTCATTGACCCCAATGGACTCCCGTACTCCTTCATTACTGAAGACCATGAATTGCACGTTGATCCGGTTTACTTTGATACATATTGGCAGCACCGAGATAAGTGGCTCAAGACCCTGAGAAACTTCTTCCAGTTGCCAGCGGACAACTACCTCACATGTCACGGCTTCGCGGTCTTGCATAGCGAATATGCCCGAAGCCTACTGAGTTTTCTCAAACAAAAGGACATGACAATTGCGGACGCGTTGCAAATCTGCCCGTATGAATTCAGTTGGTACAACTTTTGGGCGGAAAAGAACTACCCTGAGTCGAGGGTTATTCGGGAGCCAATCTTTAGAACGGTTCATATACAGAGTGAATATCTAGCTCTTGCTATTAAGTCGGTTTCACAAGAGGACATTGCCCGTGGTTATGTTGGAATAGTTATCAACTCTGGATTTTCACGTTCCTCTGGTGAGGGTCAGCTGGATGCACCGCTAGAGAGAGTGCTGGGAAGCTACGTGGGCTATCGGAATTTGATGGGTGCAATATTTGAGAGAATGTTTATTCGTGCGCCACGTATTCGTTCACTCCTTGGTAAAGGACGCAGGCCACGTACTAGTTGATCAAATATGCATGGCAAAAGCTGTGAACCGGGACACCATCTATGAGATGGTGATCGCGTAAGAGACCTTCTTGGGTGAAACCGAAGTTCTCGAGGATTTCAATTAATTCTGGCCGAATGCTGTAGGTCTCAGTGGTGAGTTTATGAAAGCCAATTCTGCGAGCAAGTTGCACAAGTAACGTCAGGCACTCTGACCAATCTTGGGAAAAGACTTGGTGTTCGGAGCGATTTATGTCGGTCAAGAAAGACACTTCAGCGCGGTTCTCAGACCACACAATATGCACGAAGCCGCCATAACCAACAAGCTGGGAATCCTCGAGGAAAGCAAAGAGAATTTGCTCAGGCTGTTCCTGAATGAGTTGCGGCAGAACGATGTTTGAAAAGTAATTATCTTGATCAGTAGCCGACAAAGGATTGTGTTGCCGCAGGACGTCTATCTGTGCGTTGCGCCATTCTCGGATCGCATCGCGATCATTCCAATGAATAGGTCTGAGTTGGTAACGACTATCAGCACTTGTGGCGGTGAGTTCGGGAAAGAAGCGGTAGCCAGAATCCCACTGGAGATCATGTTGAGCCATGAAGTTCCAGGACGTCTGTCAACGTTGCAATCACAGTGTCCTGTTCTGACTCGGTGAGTCCAGGGAAAGTGGGAATGCTGATCAGACCGTTGTAGACGGAGTCGGCGTGCGGATAGCCACCCGGTGGCATCTCGATATCGGCACTCACGCCGTGGTGGTGAACTGGGACGTAGTGCACTTGCACGCCAATTCCACGCTTGCGTAACTCAGCAAATACTTCGCGCCGCTGGGGAACCCGAATAGCGAAAAGGTGATAACCGTGCAGGGCACCTGCAGGTGCGGCTGGCGGCAATTCAAGTGGTAGCCCTGACAGTTTCTCCCGGTACCGCTCGGCAATAGCGTTACGTTCGGCAATGAACCGGTCAATTTTGCCTAACTGGCTCAGACCCAGAGCAGCCTGAATGTCGGTTAGTCGGTAGTTGTAGCCGAGGGTAGCCGCATTGTATTCCCAAGACAGTGGATCCGTATTAGCTTTGATTCCATGCGAGCGGAATTCCTTGAGCGCTTGGGCGTAATCCGCGTTGTTAGTTGTGACTGCACCGCCTTCGCCGGTGGTGATTGGCTTGACCGGGTGAAATGAAAAGACACACATATCACTGTGTGTTGTGGCGCCCACTTTCTCAGTTGTACTCCGCGCACCGAGGGCGTGAGATGCGTCCTCGATGATCACCCGAGGGCGAGCAGGTAATGCGCCCAGTTCCACTGGCAGTCCCGCATAATGCACGGGGATCACGGCTTGGATGTTTTCGGTGATCTGGTTGGTGTCAATATTGAAAGTAGACGGATCAATGTCAATCAACGCCGGTGTCGCACCGACGTAGCGCGCGCAATTAGCACTTGCGATAAAAGTCAAAGGACTCGTATGAACGAGATCTCCAGGTCCCAAGCCGGCAACAGCGCACGATGCGTGCAGGGCAGCAGTGGCTGATGAGAATGTGACCGCGTATTTAGCACCAACATATTCGGCGAGAGCTTCTTCGAATTCGGTGATGGCCGGACCGCTGGTCAACCAGTCGCTTGTGAGTACTTTGTCGACGGCGGCAATGTCAGCGGTATCCACCTGCTGCCGGCCATAAGGAATCATGGATTGGCTCACTTAGCCCGCAGCAATCCAGTTGTGCAACTCTGGGATCGTTAACCATTGATCATTAGTGTCGGAGGAGTAAGAGAAACCTTCTGCAACCGGTTCACCCTCTGAATCCTTGAACCACCACTCTTTAACCGTTGGTTGAACCACATAACGATCTGCTTGGCGCAGTGTCCGGTAGCTGTCGTCAGAGGCAATCATTTCCTCATGGAGTTTCTCGCCCGGGCGAATACCAACTATATGAGTTTCGACACCAGGCTTAAGGGCTTCGACCAGATCCATGATTCGCATGCTGGGTATTCGTGGGACGTACAGTTCCCCACCATGCATGGTGTCGAAGGAGTCAATCACAAACTGAACAGCTTGAGGCAGGGTGATCCAGAACCTCGTCATGTTGGGATCTGTGATGGGTAGGGGTTTGTTCTCGGCGATCAATTTCTGGAAGAACGGTATTACCGACCCTCTACTACCCATGACATTGCCGTAGCGCACAACGGACATTGCCGTGTTGTAGCTGTAGCTGTAGTTGTTGGCTGCCACAAATAATTTGTCGGCGGTGAGTTTTGTTGCCCCATAGAGATTAATGGGCGAAGATGCCTTATCCGTTGAGAGTGCAACGACCTTTTTCACACCAGAATCAATGGCGGCGTCAATCACATTTTGACTGCCGAGAATATTTGTTTGAACGTACTCGAAGGGGTTGTATTCAGCGGTATCAACTTGTTTCAGGGCCGCCGCGTGGACAACATAGTCGACACCGTGAAAGGCCCGAATCAAACGATCTTTGTCACGGATGTCGCCGAGAAACCAGCGAATTCGTTTGTCAGTGAAATGCGCCCGCATCTCTGACTGCTTGAGTTCATCACGGGAAAGGATCGCAACGCGGCGCGGATTGTGATTAGTCAGAATCTCTTGGAGGAATGCCTTGCCAAAAGAACCCGTACCCCCAGTGATCAAGATCGAGGATTCATCAATGACTGACACTTAGTCTCCTTATGTGTTTTCTTCGCGCCGGGTAAGACTATCGGTCGCCGGTGCAGACGCGTTTTCTCGCACCAAGAGCAGTGTTTCAGCGCGCACCCAGTCTTCCTCGGTATCCAGATCCACGGTCTGGGAGTGTGAGAGCGGAAATCCATGAGCACGGGTTAACACG
>Ga0129324_10002949_pt1 | contig 10201 bp, 21 predicted proteins | sample CPBDNA_7_FD_96879 | JGI IMG/M metagenome (GOLD analysis project Ga0129324, IMG submission 96879) | Freshwater to marine salinity gradient microbial communities from Chesapeake Bay, USA - CPBay_Spr_15_0.2_DNA | ecosystem: Environmental > Aquatic > Marine > Coastal | place: USA: Chesapeake Bay... | reverse complement strand
CAGGTATGGCTTGGACCCGATGTAGATCATCTCCCCATCTATCCCCATCACGGGCTCTTCAGGATCTTCAGTTACGCAGTTGCCGTACTGGTCAAAGAATCCTTCTAGTGCATCATAGGCTGGGATGAACAGTCCGTACAATCCACTCTTAGTCCTGCCGTTGGCGTTACGCTCCGTTGGGTCTGAGTCATCCCATAGTTCACGGAACTCCTCCCCTCCTTTATCCATTGGGTTTACTGTAGATCCGACTAAAGCCTTCCCTACAATCTTTCTACCCACGATCAGACAGGTACGCTCAATGCGCCACGCCTCACGTATATCCGCTGGCTTCTCCCACTTACCAGCCTCATCGAGGTACAGCATATGAAGCTTCTCGCCATCGTATGCGTTGTTGGTGGTGTTCTTCCAGTTGATGACTGTGTTCAGCGCATCACCCTTAATGGATGTCTTGTTGTTCTTTGTGATTCGTTTCGACGGCTCCCGGAACGCCAGCTCCATACGTGGGTTGGTGGTACCGTCTTGAATAGGCTTGAAGAAGAATGGGTACGACTTAAACATTGACACCGTCTTCTTCATGAAGATGTTCTCCTGAGCATCCTTACCAGTCTTTGACTGAATGCCCAGCAGCTTGTCTTTAACTTGCGTAGCCTCATCCACAAGAACCGAAGAACAGATATTAGTGTAACCAGAACGGCGACACTTAGTGTAAAGCTGACCGATGCAACGAGGGTCAGCCTCGCAAGCAGCCATGTGGATATAAATCCTCCTTTGGAAAGCGAAGTAGTATGGGTGTCCAATATCAAGCTTCGTCCATTGGAGTAGCATGTAGTGCCTACCTGTAATGTACGTAGGCTCCCCATTATTGTAAAACCAAACACCGTTACGGCGGCGGTCAAATTCCCTTTCGATATATGGAAGAAATTTTTTCCTGAACTCAGCAGGTTTCTCATACCACTCATCCATACTTCGTATTGACGACAACTCTTGCGGCACGTCAAGCCTTCGCCACATCTGCATCTTCCGAGGCTCTTCAGCGAATAGGATTTCTTTCTTGGGTGGTTTCTTCGGGAGCGCAACAAGTAGCCCGTCGATGTCGATGACTTCACCGTGTGTCCCTCGAGGGTCCACGACAACAGCTTTATCTTCATAGCCTTCTACTTCGATCAGCATAATCAGTATTCTTTAAGAGCCTCCCACAGCATCAAGGGAACCTCATACTCTTTGAAAGTCTCCATAATCAACCTTGCTAGATCCTTCTGCCCTTTAGCATACCCCTCTAGGAACGGGTTGTCGTTGATGATATTCCAGCTGTCTTCGAAATACCAGAAGTCGTCGTGAGTGAAATCACTTACTAAATCGCTCTGCAATTCCTCCAGAGAAGTCTCTGTCTTCTTCGATGCTTCCATTCTCTTGTAGTTCTTTCACCATCTGCTCCAGCTTCTGCCTTTCGATCAGTAGCTCCTTGCAGTCAATGGCGGTTTGTTTAATTGATTGAAGCTCCGCTTTGCGTGCAGAGCCACCTGCTTCTGGATCGACAGGCTTTTTTACTTCGGCAATCATATTGTCTATAGCGACCTCCATACTAGACATAAGTCGCTTAGCTGCCTCTACGGTGGTGAACTTACCTCTCGACATATAGCAGGTCTTCAGACCGGACACGGTAATACTCCTTGCCATCGATCTCGATACGGTAATCCATGTTCTTGGCAAACCCAACAACATCACCCTTCTTCACACCAAGCTCTTTCTGCTGCGGTGTATCGAAGCTAACTCTACCCTTCAGTACAGGCTCCTCTTCGAGCTTTACGACTTCAATGATTTCAGAATCTAGCTCAACTTCTTCTTCAGTTGATTCCAGTAATGACCAACCAAACAAAGGAATGATTTCACCAGTTTCCTTACCCATGAAAGCAATCGCTTGATTGCTGATTGTGAACTTCGGATCACATTTAACAGTGTAGTGGTTGTCAACTCCAGTAAGTGGTTGGCCACCTTGTATGACCACCAGATGATGAAAATACAGAGTGTCGCCAACGCTAACACCAGTGCTGTACTTGCTCGGAGTAGCCACGACTTTACCTTCTGTAGTGCGGTGTTCAAACTCATTGTACTTCGTGTCTACAAATAACTCTAACCCGCTGTCAAGCGTGATAGTGTCGTTAAGAGGTTTGTCAACCTCCACGACAAATAAATCTAGTGTACGCATAAATTAAAAGTTCAAATCAAACTCAAGTATGCAAGGCATAGCATCTATCGCCTTCCACAACTGAGTCCCTTCACTATCCTCAATATACACGAGGTAGCGAGTCTTATTAAATTTAAACAAGTATGCTTCGTCTTGAACGATAGCAGCGACCTTGCCTCCACCAGCGTTCATACCAACAAAGTATGCCATGCCGTTCTTGGGATCTTTCCCAATCACGATCTTTCTAATCAGTCCGTCCATCTTAATTCAAGTTCACGTCGATGCCTCCGAATAGATCAGAGAACCCTCGACCTTTGTCCTTTGGCTCCTCGTATGTGGCATCCATGAGTTTCTTGACTGTCTCGAGCTCTGCACGATCCTCAAGGTTGAAGCTGAATACCGACTGGAGTTCTACCATACGGCCTTCTTCGATAGCATCTTGCATCTCTGCTTCAATTAAACCAAACACCATAGCGCTCATCACACGATTCTCAAACCCGTATTCTCTTGTCAGCGCCTCGATCTGCTGGATCAGCAGGTACACCTTTGCCATGAATTCAACCTCGTGCTCGTTCATTCTCGCTAGATTTGTATCTCAAAGATACGAATTAAATTATGCCAAGGTCTAGAGTAGCAAAGAAACGACTGTTTAGGGACTTCTCCTTTCTGAATGACAGGTACGTCAACTTCAATTACCTCAAGCGGTTACGTCAAAGACGAATCGAGTGCTGCGAGGCAAACGATATCAGTCAGAAGTTTCTGGAGTTTATGCTGTGGGCTTATGATCTGGAGTTCTTCACCCTGAAGTATGCAGCTGAAGATTACGGTGTGAGCAAGCGTCACATCGGTGAGCGTTGGGTGTACCCGCTAGTGAACATGGGGTATGTGTATAAGCACTTCGATAAGCTCACCCCATCCAAACAGATGGAGGACCACATGTTCCACGAAGAGACAAAGTTTAACTACAGGGTTAGATATGCTCTGACTCAGAAAGGTAGGTTGCTAGTACAGAGGTTCTATAATTCTCTTCACTGAACTCCCCATCAAAAAGCATCTGCACTTCTTCAAATTTATCTAGTACAGACTGCACTGTAGTATCTGATGTATATGGTGTTTTAGCATACTTTGAAAAAGCATGCAAGTCTCCCCCGGTCTTTACGTCAACACAATTATACTCTGTTCCTGACACTTTAAAGAAGCAGTTCTCTTTGTCCTTCACGTAGATGGCTTTGTTGATCTTCCCATCAAAGTTTTGTCTCATCTTATCGTGGAAGTTTATTGATCCAGACAAAGCTTCTGTTTTATAGAATTGACCTGACGAACACAGGTGTATACCTTTGGTTCTAAACCTGTAAGTGTCCTCTCTATTATCTCCGATAACAAGGAAGTTATCACCACCAAAGTACGAGTATCTACTACCGAGCATATCAATACAGTCCTTGAAGTACTCTGGGTCGTGGACATTGTTGCTGCCTAACCAGCACACATAGTCTCTGTCTTGATTGACGGCAGCTTGGAACCCTGCCATCATCTTTTTATTCAGAGGCTTATTCTCAACCCATACATGTTTGAACCCAAGGGCTTCTGCCAGCTCCTGCTGATCAGGTTCGTCACCTATGACAACAGCCTCGGCATCTACGCCAAGGCTGCTAAATAAGTCTAAGGTTTTTCTCAGATGATAGAATGACATTCTAGTTACGGGTTTACGCCCGTAGTAGAGCATCATAAAACAAACTGAAGGCATGGAGATTACTTTCTGTAGCCCATTCGGCCACCAAGCATCATCATGAGTCTCTTGCGAGCCTCTTGTTCTTGAGGGCGCTGCTCCTCCATATCGTCTTCTTCCTCTTCTCTCTCAGCAGGACGAGCTTCATCACGAGGTTCTTCGGCTTCTTTGCGCTGCATCATTTCCTCGAACTTGGCTTCGTCGAATACGTACTCACCATCTTTGTTCTTACGGATGGGATAGTCTTCATCACGAAGCACATCATTACCCTCCTCATCCTGAGATACAGCGTACTCATTCCAGTTGCCGTACACTTTTACTTGCTCTCCGTTTGGTGCTTCGTACATCACGTACTCACGAGAAGTCTCGTTGTCGTACTTTACTGATGATGCGTACTGACCAGTCATGGTGAAAGTGTCCTTGTCACCTTTCTTTTTCTCCATCATTTCACGCAGAGCATCTGCGAATCCACTTCCTCCATTCATGGCTTTTATTTTTACTTACGTGCAGATCTTTGATAATCTTTAATCATTTGCCGGGTTTCAATCAGGTTAGCCTTGCGTGTCTCTGGAGTATCTTTCTGGCCGTAAGCTTTTCTAAAACCCTGCTTTGCTTTAGCGTGAGCAATTCCTTCTTTAAGGGCTTTGTCTTCTTTAGCGCTAGTAACACCTGATTCTAAAGGCTTAGCAGCTTTAGGATTCATTGGCTGCATAGGGTTCTTGCGGGCTAGTCTTCTTTTCTTGCGGGCTGATACCTCACCGCCTTTTTTGTACTTTTTAATGGGTCGTGCCATTTCTTATAGAGTTTTAAGATTGCTAAGTTAAGTAATTTCTGCTACGAAGATTTCTACTTGAATGCGATCAGAGCCACTGCACTGAGCTTTGATAGCGTTGATCTGATCGAGAGTGGTTGTTGCAGAACCAGTCCCCTCCATACTGTCTTCATTCAGAATCCACGAACGCTTCGGTGGTACTTGAAACAGTATATACTCATCTGTTCCGAGGTCAAGGTACACATTCAGGAATAGCGTTTCTGACGCATCGAGGTTTGTGATACGGATGTACTTCGCTTTATTGAATGCTATAGTGCCAATACCGTAAGTGGCTGAAGCAAAATCGAACAGGTCATCATTACCTGACGCTGCTACTTGTACTGTAGTCTGCTTGACTCTGGTAATATCGGCATGAGTCTTAGTGGTCTCATTACCGTAAAGCTTCCCGTTGAGGGTTACTTCTTCTTTGATCTTTGTAGTAAGTGTCGCCATCAGGTTGTTGCAATAAAGATTTCTACATCTACGTTTGATGTTAGCGCTTGGACGCTGAGTCTGTACAACCTGAAAGCAGAGGTAGTGAAACTCCCAGCTACATTCAGCCCGTCCCCTACAGCTCCTTCACCGTGGAATACGTATGAGCATCCTGCTGGGATCTCAATGTTGATCACATCAAGCGGGGTGGAGATACCATCAGTAGTACCGATACTCAATACAACGCTATTACTTGCATCAAGGTTAGTCAGTCTGAAATACTTCATGGTATCATTCAGGAACTGATAAAACCCCTGCTGATCGGATGCATCAAAGGCTAGGAGATTCAAAAAGCCTGAAGACTTTACATTCACCTTACCTTGAGCCACTTGATTGATGCCAGTAATGGTAGCCTCATGGGTGTTACCATACTGCCTACCAGTAAGTGTTACTGATTCGGTTGTTGTTACTACTAGATCAGCCATTACATTTTAGGTGCTCGGATTGTTTTTAGTTGGCTCCTTCTCTTCTTAGCATACTCCTCTTTAAGCAGTTGATCGTAAAGGTTCTGGAACTTCTTCTCTCTCACAGCATCACCTTTCTCTTGAGCGTCTTTGATCATTGCCGCATAGTACTCATCCTGCCGACCCTTGGGGATCTTACCAGCAGCCTGAGCCTCTTCAAGCTCTTCGGGTGTCATCCGGCGGAACCGCTTTCTAGTAACACGCTTGACCTTATCGTCTTCTCCCTTCAGTGCTCTCATAAGAATCTAGGGTTTGTGAACTTACCGGGTTTCTTCATTGCTTTCAATCTCTTCTCGAGATCAGTGATCTCCGCAGTAAGCTTCTTGCGTTTCTGAGGCAGTCCCTTACCTGCAAGGTTTGCTTTGGTCTTTTCTTTCCTCAACCCCTTTGCGGCAACAGACTTCTCTGCTCTCAAGTTACCAGCTTCACAGCTACCCTTCAATCCACGCTTCTGCCCGGGAGGACATCCACCACTATCGCTCATATCGAAAGTCATCATGCCTTTAGTGCCAGCACCTTTTGCGGGACCGCTCCCTTCTTGTGGGGTGATCTTATCAAGCTTGCGCTTCTTACGCTTCAGCTGGCGCTCCAAGCGGCCACCTTTATCGTATTTCTTTATTGGCCTGTCTTTTACACTATCCCTTGATCCCCTTTTATCCTTTGATCCCTTTTTAGTAGGGTCTACGGCCCTTGACATACCAACACCACTACTTCTGTGCCTGTATTGTCCGGGACCAACCACATCTCCAGATTGGACTTTTCCTGAGGCATACCGACTCCTCTGGTTCTGGGTTCTTGGGGTGTGAACTGTTACGGGGTCGCCGTAGTACTTTCTAGTCAAACCCATCACCCTAGTTTTGCCTTTATTAGGTGGATCAGCTGGGCCGCTAGTTCTCTTGATCGCTCTCATATGATTAAGACTTGTATGGCTTCCCATAATCTCCCTTAGCTGTTTTCTTTTTGAATAACATCATCATGTCATTCTTATACTTGTAACTATCAGGGAGTGAGTTTATGTAGCCAAGATCGACCTTGTTTCTGTACATATACTCTTCAATCTCATCATGCAACTCTGATGCGTCTCCACTTGATAATACAGATTCACTTGGTTTGAACGTGCTGCGACCTTTTTTCTTTGGGTCTGTGCTCTTTATAGCCTTCATAACTGCAAATATAACTTACTTTTTCATGCGCTTAAAGTACTCCACCATACGCAGCCGCTTCTCCGCACCCTCCCTAGAACTATATGGACCGCCTAAGGGAGAACCTTTCTTAGATCGGACGTACCAACCGTCCTTTTTCTTCACAATCATAGGGGTATAGTTAGCCTTGATTCAACATCATAAGCTTTATCCGCTCCCAGAGGGGCTCGGGCCGCAAGCCCCCTCTTGCGTGAGTAGTTTCACTTTGGCAAAGTTACAACATTTTTCTGACAAAGTCAAGTGTTAAAGCTTTACTTTAAGCATATCTGCGTAAAACGCTGTAGGACTGTATCTTGGCTACGCAAAAAAGAGGTGAGTAATGTAGATGTTGGGGATTATACGTACCTATACACGCTCACGCACGCATACGGAAACGCATCTGCGAACCCCGTGGGCATTATGCGCTGCGGGTTTGGCCGTAACTTTCAGCTTTTTGCTAGGTACTACGTACCTAACGACTTGAGGTGTAGCGTGACTGAGTGGGCTACTGCCGTCAGACCTATGGTCTGTTTCTCTTGGGGGACAAACCCCATCCCCCATTACCCTACAGGTTTGGTAGACTCCCCCTTCGGGGCCACATGCACACGCCTATACGGGGCTTCGCCCTGCGGCTGCTCACGTCTCTGCACATGCATACGCACACGGTCTGATGGGGCTTCTACTCCCCTACGGGGAGTACTTTTTTATCAGCAAAAAAAGATTTGGAATTGTCGAATCCATCGCCGTAGATTTGTGGCATCGACAGCAACGAAGCTGACGGATCAAAACACATCGAAGATGTCAAACACACGAATCGACCTCCTAAAGGAGGTTAAAGCCTCAGTCAACTCAGCGTCCTTCGCTCCTTCGGAGCAGCGCATTAAGGCTGCTAAAGCAGCGATCAACCAACTCATCAACTACGTTGATAGCTTAGAGGCTCCTGCTCCTAAGCCTTCGAAGAAAGCACAGTCGAAGACTGTGACTAAGTCTCAGCCAAAAGCACAGTCGAAGACTGTGGATGCTATCAAAGTCAGCAGAGACTCTGTCTCTGGAATGTACCAAGTCACCGAAGGTGAAACTGTACTCGGAGAGTACAAGAAGCGGAAAACGGCTCGTGCTATGGCCACTAAGTTCAGCAAAGCTGACATTCAGCCGAAGGCTGATCTGAAAGCACAGTCAAAGACTGTGAATCGTAGAGCGAAGCTCAACCGCAACCAACGGTTGGAGGTTCAGCAAGCCAAAGCGAACGTAGCTGAAAGCTACATCGAAACCCCGAAGCAGTCTGCGAAGCAGAACAAACCGAAGGTTTCTGAGACTCCCTTCGAGTTGACCGAAGGTCAGTGTCCAATCGAAGCGGCTCGTCACGCCAAGCACTTGGCCATGCAAGATATCTTCGATATCGAAATGGATGCTCCAATCTTCGAAGAAGATATCACCTTCGATGACCTTTCAGGTCAACTAAGCTGCCCCTTCTGAGCGTCTGCCAAGCGGACAAGCGCACATGGGAATAATGGCTCCCTTACCGAAGGTAGAAAGTTATTATAGAAATTAGATTTGGATTTGTCGAATTAGTTCCCTTATCTTTGTAACCGTCGATCGGCACTAAGCCACGGCACTCAAAACATCACATCATGACACAAGCACTCAACGCAGCAAAGCTGCAAGCCCTCCAAGCCCTCGTATTCACCTTTGGTGAGAACGCTACCACCACTAAGCAGTTCGAAGAACTGCCTGTCGATGATCAGATGCTCGTAGAGCAGATGCTTGACGAGGCGTGACCCACGCCGCAACTGCGACGGTCTTCGACTGGGTTCGACTCCCAGTGCAGTTCTAAACGTAGTTTAATCTCAAAATTCACATCATGGAACGGAACAACACGATTCTAAAAGCTATGCTTTTAAGTCTGCTTGACTCAAGCGGGTTCACACTTGACAAGCAAGCCAACACGGTTAGCGAAGGCTACGCCGTAGCTACTGAAACCTTTATTAAGCAAAGCTTAATGACTACGAAAGTCAGCAGCGTAGCTGAGGCCATCAACACTTTCCTTGAAAGTGATCACGAACTTATTGGTGGGTGGATCGACGGTGAAATCCTTTGGATTGAAGCCAGCAAGGTCTTCGACACGGCTGCCGAAGCGCATGACTACTGCGTAGCAAACAACGAAATTGCCTACTATGACCTTGCAAAAGGTCGAGAAGTACGAATCTAAACGAAGTTTAATTTCAATCCTTTCATAAATGAAAAATCTGTTTTCAATCCTCCTCGTGATGGCTATCGCCATCGGTTCACAAGCACAAACCTTCACAACCACCTCCTCTGGAGGGTTCGATGTCGAAAGCGGCACTCTAACGAGTGAAACGATCAGCATCGACGGTCAAGTCTTTGACTTGTATGAGACCTCAAGCGGTTCGCTCTACGTCAAATGCACCTCACCCCGTACCGGAAACGGCTATGCCGTTTGGATCGGAGCCGAAACGGAGTTTGATTTCGAAGGTCGGACTGTTTACCAGTCCCGAAAAGGTAGCTACTGTGTCTACAAGATCTCCGCTAACAGCGGCAACCCATACCCTGTATGGCTGACAGTCCTTGAGGACTAATTCGAAACTCCCTTCGGGGAGTCTGCACCCTTCAGCAAGGTGTACTGACGAGATAGCTGAATGTAATTCAAAATTCACATCATGGACATGTTCAAGTTTGATTGGGTTTATTACCAACTGCAGATGAACCACGGTTCATTCCACACCGCCATGCTCGAAGCATGGTTCAAGGCTTCGCCTGACAACAAGTTGCGACTCGAAGAGTCGTTCCCTGAATACTTCAACTTCAAACCCGATTGAAAATGAACAAGTCTAAAAACCTCCCCCACTTTGTGGACACCTTGCGTGAAAAAGGCGAGGCGGTAATATCGTTAAACGATATCGACTCACCTTCATTTGAGTCTTTGACTCCAATCCCTGAGTACACTGAGCGAGTAAGCTTGCCGCACCTGACTGCGGTGTATGTTGAAGGGTATATCCGAAAGAACGTAGAAGCCCTTTGCTATGAATCCAACTATTTAGTTGGGGCTGTATACGGTAGTAATGTTTATCTAGGTATTCGAGAATACATTGAATCACAAACTTAGTCCAGAGGACTACTAATCAAAACCCCCATTGAAAATGACTAAAGCGGAATTGATCAAAGCCTTAGAAGGCTTTAACGACAACGACCACGTTGTAGTAGAAGTACATGACACGGTGCTGAAGGAAGGTCTTTACGACCTCGACTTAGACTTCATAACCGTAAACTTCAAAGAAGATATCACTGAAATCCGAATCTGTCCAATCGAATACGGCAATGCGT